>Ga0123355_10008806_pt1 | contig 15268 bp, 6 predicted proteins | sample TergutEmb28metaG_3_FD_89872 | JGI IMG/M metagenome (GOLD analysis project Ga0123355, IMG submission 89872) | Embiratermes neotenicus P1 segment gut microbial communities from Petit-Saut dam, French Guiana - Emb289 P1 | ecosystem: Host-associated > Arthropoda: Insects > Digestive system > Gut ... | reverse complement strand
CCAGGAAAACATTCGATAGATTCACTACAAAAGACAGCTATACTTGGAACATCACACATAATACGGAAAGTACTGCAGTGTGAAGCTTGAAGCCTGAGCAGTGGGGATCACCGCTGGGTCAAGAGAAGTACCAGGAAGAAAAGGCCTGTGACAAGAAACATCCATATCTTATAATAATAATAATAATAATAATAATAGCAACATATGTGGAATGACAGTACAAAAGTGATACCAGTAACAGCAGTGGCAATTGGAATCATATCAAAATCACTCAGGAAATACCTGAGCAACGTAAGTGGAATTCACTGCATCAGGAAACTACAGAACACAGCAATAAAATACTGGGCAGTTCCTAAAATACTAATGTAAACGTACAAACGTTTATCATGGGACGCAGTAGTACATGCAGCACAAATTGTAAATAACATGCATAAGTGTTAAAAAATAGTGGTAATATATAATTTATAACAACGTGTAGTGAATGATAATTAAACTTAGCCCCTTCTCAACCGAAGTTTCAGGTTCCGTTTCTTTTGTCGCTGCCCCGAGCACGGCAAGTGTCCCTGAATTTCCCGGCGGATGCGGTTTTTCTGTGCGACAGAGCTGCCGTGGTCGGTCTGACGATAAAGAAGACCATCCCGTTTTAAAACACACACACACATATAGTTTTTACTGTATAGGCATGTTTCATTAAAATATGAATTTATATGAGTGGTTTCCTAAATATCTGTGACTTATCGGAATAAATGCTTAAAATATTTGAGTGTATTTCCTTACACATTTGAACGCTTGTATGAGCACTATTATTACAAATTTCTGTTGTGTAGTTTTTTACGAGTCAGTTGTTTGTTTAAGAAATTTCCCACATTTCTGGAATCCTAAAAATCGTTGTCATGTTCGTAATAGCCCGCAGTTGGTGCGCAACCTGAGCCAGCTCTGTCTCTAATCATGCAAGCTGAATTGAGTCAAAAACCCACTGCCGATTTCTCTACTACTATTCCCAGTGTGAACTGCATTATGTTAGATTATTTATTCATCTAACATTTTATTTGGTATATTTTAAATAAACTGACGGGGCCATTATGTGTACTGTATTTCGAGACAAAAGTGGTCACAGTTAGTGGTGGCATACTCTAAGACGGGCCCGCTCAACCCGTAGTTCGCGGGCAGTATATTGCCCGCGGCGATATTAGAAAAAAGTGTTTTAATCTTTTTCCTGGCAAAGCCGAGATAAAACGCCGAAGCAACTTCGAAAACTTCAGAGATATTTATGTATGGAGGCATACATTACATTACCAACTCTTTCCGTAAAATTGTGCTAGTTTTTGAACTACATCTTTCATAATTAGTTCTTAATATCATTACATATCTTATTTCACAGCACGTACAGAAAATTAAATAGGTAAAATGTGTGTATACTTATTCATTTTTCATGTTGTATATTAAATCTTGTGTTGCCCCCATGCAGTTCCAATTATTTGGAATTTACCCGCACCCACTGCAAGGCTTGGCGGATCTTCCCTGAAGTAACATCCGAGAATTTTCTTGTGGGCATTTTAAACACTTTTTTTCCGTTCATTCTTAGTCACTCTAACTATAAGTCATTTTTGCCCTTAGCTACTGAACGGATGCGACCTCCAATGTGACGTAAAACAAATCGTGCATCCCACCATGTCTGCAGGTAGGTGGGTTATGTGGGGCCCACGGCGCGAATCAATAAGGAGATAGAGTGCATGATAATGCGGACGAATGTGAAGGTGACTTGTATGTGAATGGTTTTGAGGCATGAACTAACTTTATGGAAAGTAATTAGGAACCCAAAGGATAAATAACTTCCAAATATAATGTCCTTACAAACAACAGACAGTGCAGTTAGTGTGCACTTGAAAGCATTGACAGATGAGAAGTCATCACAACGGTATAACTGCAGGTACAGCCCTTCTAGCACGGTAAGACACAGTGTCACGTACCGGAAAACTTGAATATTCCACTGAACACATTGATCCTAATCAGTGGACCGCGGATCGCTGGAAATTCGCAGATTTATTTGAAATTTATTGTACATGTTTTACACATGTGGCCGGGATAGCGGTGTCGTCATAGCGCCTTGCTAGGCGTTGGGAGGTCCGGGTATCTAATCCTGGTGGGATCGAGATTTTTCGTAGCGTCCAGACAGGCCGCGAGACACAGTCTTCTATACAATAGTTACCGGGACTTCCCAGAGTAACTCGGCCGGAGCGTGGTGCTGACCACAAACCTCCTAGGCAAGGAGCCGTAACCCCGTCTCCCATCTGTGCCTAATCGGGCATGTCATGGGGCGACGTTTAGCAATTGTACGATAACAGAATACAACACTTTCAACGGGGGATCTTTAGTTTTCTTTCCTCTTACGGTACTAAGGAGTGTGTTTTGAATGATACTGTTACACGTATTACCAAGTATTATTTCTGTGACTAGACCAAGAAGGATAAAAAATGCCAGGCGTGTGGCATTTGGAGAGGGGGGGGGGGGGAAGAAAAAAGCTTTTAGGATTTTGGTAGAAGAAATGCAACAGTAGATAATGAAAGTTGTATGTGCTGACATTTTGTTTTAAATTTTTGGGTTTGGGTTTTAGTCGCAAAGTAACAGGGCCTCATTCGGATAAAGAGTACATAACATACAGGTTGACAGTAAATCAGATACGAGGCACGCTGCATACGGAGTGCTACTTGAATAAGCTGTTCTGTTTCCTTCCTCCCGTTGCGCCTACTTGTTACAGTTATAAAGAACTTCTCTTCATGCAAGATGGAGCACTGCCACATTTTGCGTTTTCTGTTCGTACGTGGCTTATCAGCCACTTTCCTCGTCGGTGGATTAGTCGTGGAAGATCAGCGGTATGGCCTGAGCGAAGGCACTGTCTTTTAACAATTCGGTATGTTTTTTGTCTCTCCAGGCCAAAGAAGAAGTAACCGATCAACGTAAATAAATTTGGAAGAGTTGGAACAAACAAATTCCACAAAATGTTCCGCATTTTCTCTTGATTTGTTAGGAACAGTTCTGAGTGTTTTCCTTACAGGTTGCAGGATGTGGGCAAAGTGCTAGGGCGTGTCCTGAAATGTGTTATTAAGTGTTAGTATAGGGGTGCACAGATTTTCCTGCAATACATTATCCACATCAGGATTCTATGCGCCGGAAGGACATGTAGAAAATTCCATATTGAGGACCCAAAAATATTATAAGCCACAGTACAGAATCTAGTCGTCTGGGCGATCTGGTTCCCCAAATATATGTACCACTGCGGTAGTGCATTGGTTTTAAATTGGTATAAGAATAGTAACTCTAAGGCTTTCCGTTTACAGAAATGTCCTAATTCTGTCACAACCAATACACAGTCGGTCAAATTATTGAAACATTAACCTTGTGTACATGCTGAAATATTTCAACAGAAGTTATTTTAGAGTTAATTTTAAAACTTTCATTTAAAATTTACTGTTTTTGTTAAGCATCTAAATTGTTATACAATTTTCACGTGAAGCCTGAGATCGCAGATTGTGCAGTCAGTCAATACTGTGTGTCGTGTAGCATTTACATGTTTTGAGGAGACTTTTCTGTGGATGAATCTTCATAGTCGAAACATGTGGCAGATATAAAAAGGTTATAGGTGTGCCAAGACAAATTGATTTGTATTTCTACCTATGGCTTTAACCGCATTGAAATAGATGCGGAAACCCCGTACACAAGAGACCGGATGTACCCCACGGCTAACATGGACACTGTAACGACTAATCAGGATAAAGCCACTCCTGTCTTTACCAACTACGAACTGACTAACTGACCAACCAACCAGCTTACTAACAAACCAACTAACTAAATAGCTAACGAACACCAGGGAGTAGAGTCCTTCCTGAGTAACTAACATGTCCTGAGGTAGGTCAAGAAATCACCCGCATTGTAGTAGAACCCGAGGGTCCATTACCTCATTCACAAGAGCCCGCCACCTGTTCCTATACTGAGCCAGGCCAATCCAGTCCATGTCTCTGTATCCCACTTTGTGAAAATTAAACGTAATATTATCATTCCATCTACGTCGAGTTCTTTCAAGTGGTCTCTTTCGCTGATATCTCCCGACAAAATCCATGTAAGGACCTTTCCTGTCTCTCATACGTGCCACATGCCCAACCCATATCATTACAGCTTGACTTGATCACCCGAATAATATTTGTTGAGGGGTACAGATCATACTGTTCCTCGTTATGTGGTCATATCCACTCCTCTGTTACCTTGTCCCTCTTATGCCTCTTCACATACAGATAAAATTCAGTAACTGGAAGGAAAGAAGGAAGACTAGTGGGAAGGACAATAAAAGTTACCGTGAATTATAATAGCGTTAAGTGGATAACACCAGAGAGTGGGTTTATAATGAGCGGCAGTAGGACGCCAGCTCTCTTGTCATTCGCCTAACTCGAGCTCTGGCTGCAATGATCAGTACTATTAGGCTGCGTGTTATGTAAGACACTTTATCAATAGTGCGAGGGCGATTCACTGGAAAGTAGGTCGACGGATTTGCTATAGGTCAGGCGGTCAGTCGCCGGCGTCACGATATGGAGGAAACGATTATTTCCCAGGGAACAAATCGCATGGGTTCATAGTGGAAAGAGTGACATGGGGACAGGATTTTCTCCGCGTCCTACGGTTTTCTCCTGAAGGTATCACTACACCAACACTCCATACTTATTAATTTATCTGTCTGGAGAACAGACAGCTGGACAATTTGTTGTCGCAGATCAAAGGGTTACTCCAAAGAAAATTAAAAAAAAAAAATCAAAACAGAAACATGAGGGTAACTCTTCTGGTAATATCGCTCTGTTATTGCCTCGATGAGCTGATAATTAAAAAAAAAAAGACATTGATAAAAGCGACCGTTGTGTGTCTCTCAACTTACATTTAGGGACTACGTTTACTGAGTCACTGCAGGAACTACGCTACGGGCTGAGTCACTATAACTATGCTACGGGCTGGATGTTCGAGGGTTTGTGCTTAGATTCGGGGCAGAGGGATAAGGTTTTGTGTTCTCTACACTGTCCAGCTGTGGCACTTCCGCCGTCTCGTATTGAATCAGTACCTTGGGCTCTGTCTCCCGGGGGTTCAACTGACCACTCAAAGGCAAGCAGTGCCGAGGTTAAAATATGTGTGTGTGTGTGTGTGTGTGTGTGTGTGTGTACATATAGGTGTGCACCACCATTCTCTCATGTGCATTCATGCCGTGCGCAGGAAACTCATGAACTTCATCTCTTAGGTTTGTACTAAACATAAACATGCAATGTAAAGTACACCGAGTTCCAGTATAGCCACTGACCGACTTAAACCTATCCCACTTGCAACCAACCGAAATGACGTCCAAAATTTCCCTAATAAAATTTCAATTCAAATTAGTATCTTTGCTCTGGTTTTAACAACTATCTCCTTGGCCTTTCTGTATTTCTTTAAAGAAACTATGCTATTATTAAATAGAACAGAAAGATTTCTCATTTGAATCCTAATCGCCTCAGATCATTTCGTATTTTCCACAGATGACCAATTCGAATTAGGACTAGGCGTTTAGAACGTATCTTGCTTTTAATTCGAGGACAGCGGGTATAACAAACTTGAATGTCATTTGATATGTTGTTAAACACAACGATCATAATATATAAATAACCAACAAATGTACTTAAGTATTTATGATGTATTTTATTCGCAATGTTTTCACCAACATATTTCGGTCGGTATTCCGGTGATGTTCCTTCCACAAGAATACAAAAATACGCGTGTCACCATCACTCCATAGCAATTAAAATTATATTTTGTTTAAAATTATGTAAGTAATATAAATATAGGTTAAACTGGATAACAATTAAAATCTTGGGGTTTAAAAATTTGGTGTGTGCGGAATAATGACTGATGTAGTGATACGTTTAGTTTTAATCCAGCATGTAGGTGATGTGTTGATGGTGTGGTATACTAGTTGGAACTGAGTTCCAACTAGTATACCACTGGTAAGTACCACAACAACTACCGTTTCACCTTTCACAGAATTCCATTAACCTGAGATGCACTAACATATTCTTTTACACATATCACTTTATTATGTTTATGTTTGTATACAAACACGTATTACATTTATGTTACCGGACTACAATTTACCTCTTAATACCTTTGTGTGTGTCAACCTTTCTGCTACCGCGGAACCCTCTCACAAATTCAACAGACACACATTCTCTAAAATTGTGCCCACTATGGAACACTTATTTAATACTCGGATAACACTTTAGGTTTCTATAATTGCGAACAACAGACATATTTTCAGCTGTAAGAAATAATTTAGTGTGAAAGTTCCTTAGGAAAGTTCTGAAGAAAATATTCCGCTCTACTGTGTTATACCACCTTTACAGACGTTTTAAAATGTTACTAAATATTTAATACAGCATGTTTCTTTCCACCTTGTAATAGAAAGACAAAAGTATTCTCCCTGTCTCCTTGGCCATTTCTCGCGTACTTCTAGCGGTTCGCGGAACACACTTTGGGTGCCACTGACTTAAACTGCTTCATGACTGCGTCAAAATGTTGTCATCCACCAGCTAAAATGAACGCTGCAATGTGCTTTCTGATAGTGTGGATAAACAGACACAAGTAAATGTGATAAAGGTCTGTGAAACATCATGTAGCCACATTCTGCATATCTCTGCCCATCTTTCGTACTGTGTATATGGATAGATTTGTGTGTTTATGGTATCACACATGTGTTAGAATAGTTAGACAGTTGTGCATTGCTTATGGTGTCACACAAGCATTAGAATAGTTACACAGTTGTGCACTGTTAGAGTATGATTTAAAGATATTTTTATTTAAATCTTGTGCGGCTAAAGTGCATATTTTTCTTTCACAGATATTAACTCCCCTGTTAAATTAATGAATACATTTCGCATAATGACATTTCGGCCGCAATATGCAGCGCTGAAAACCACATGCAATGAAATTTCATACGTTTTAAAATAATACATTTTCAGAGAAAAACGGCATGTGCTGTAAAATATCCCGCAGAGTTTATAACCAACAGTATGTGCAGTACAATGTTCCACGTTGTGTAAAGTTTTACACTTTGTACGTTGGGAAATATGCTAATAAATCATTTTTCACTTCGATGTAAAGCGTGATCTTTCTCTCAGTTGAAGAAGAAATAAAAAATTCTTGACCACGATGCTAGGAAAAGATACATAAATCAATCTAACAGAGTGAATTAACAACATAACACAGAAAGTTAGGTATTTAGTACCTTGTACTTCCTGTTTTCCTTGAGAGCGTTATTTTGATTGGTTAAGGAGGCTAAAATGGACATAAAAGAAATTATAAATATATGCAACATTTTACCGGAAAACGTTAAAAAGGAAGTTTACCTGTGAGATCTAGTCGTAGCAAAGGTGTTTACGTATGAAGTATGTAATGGTGCGTAGTGATATGGCGCAGAGGATTGATTCATTGTAGGCTGAATTTCGGAATTTTCTATATGCTATAGTAAACGTTCTTGTTCCAAGCTAAGGAGGTATTTCTTGACCATCTGTGTAACTGGACGATCCCGGTGGCCGCACAATCTGAGGCGTGGGTCTACGGCTTCTCGCTTGCTGGGATTGCGGGTTCGAATCCTCCCGGGGACTTGGATGAATGTTTCTTGTGAGTGTTGCGTGTTGTCAGGTAGAGGTCTCTGCGACGGTCCCATCACTCATCCAGAAGAGTCCTACCGAGTATGTTTGTCTGAATGTGATCGAGGTAACACGTAGAGGAATCCTAGGCCTGCTGGGGCTGCGAGCCATGAGGAAAAATAACTGTAATTTTCAACTGTTGACATTAATCCTGTTCCTTGGACTTAGTGTCTTTGTTAGCTGCGAATATGCCATAAGTAACTTCGTAAATCGCTTAACAAATACAATTACAAGGGATCCTACATATTTCACGTACATGTAAACATCGGGTAGCTTAGTAGCAATAGGGATTGTCACGCCGTAGTTTCGATTGAACTGTGATGTCAACAAGGAACTCCGTAGCTTGTCTTGTCGATGTGTTTCTCTCAGTGTGCCACATTTAATCAACCTTAGGTTCTCGGCAGCAAATGATTTTGTGCTTACCCATTCAAAAAAGACTTTGTAGAAAACGAACTCCGTGAGGGAGACTCCGAAGGCTTATCGAAAGTAATTTTATCTGAGTGGCTGGATATGTGATACTGTAAAGAGGCGATGAGGCGGTCGGTGAACAGAAGCAAAGTACTTTCAAAATACTCACTCGAGTTTTACCCGTGATAATGGAATTTAGCTTGTAATGTATCCATTTTTTTTTATTTTGCAATGTCGAGTTTATGTGCAGTGAGTTTTATTTATGTAACATTAGTTTGTGCCGATAGACCGATTGGGCTATAGTTTATGCCGTTAGAACGATTGGGCAATTAGTTGTGCAGTTAGACCTATTGGACAATAGGTTGTGGCGATAGAACGATTTTATGGATAGGTATAATATCTCTCAGTATGGCATCTCTTTGTGATACAATCAGAACTGTGTGTATATTAATTTTTCCTTGCTACATGTTTCGACTTTGCTGGAAAGCCGTCATGAGGCAAATCCAAAAGCACGCAAAGAAAGACAATTGAAACTCAACTCATTAAAACGACACTTTTCAAATAGCTGAGGTCTTAACTTTACAAAAATAGCAGTTGAGTAGGCCTACGCTATAGCTAGGACAATATCAAAATTGCATGTTAAAATATTAAAATAACACAAGCTTATCAAATTAAAATCTAGAGTGAAAGGGAAATACAACCCGTAGGTTGGATATTCTTTTAATGGCTTGCTCCGTTTATATTTTCTTGTAAGGAACAATTCAGAATTCTGAACTTAAGAAAGTGATACTGACAGATTGTACCACCCGAGACTCAATTTAATACTGAGGAAATTTCCTTTCACTCCCAAAGTACTGGAATACTATTTTAACATAATACACATAGATTATATTTTAATGTTTTAATAGACTATCTCGATTTTGACGTAGTTTCGGCTTATGTAACTCTTCTTTTTATGAAGTTCACTCTTCGGCTGTTTGAAGGAGTTCCATTGTAATGGCTTGTGTATAAATTGTTTCCTTTTTGTATCTTTAAAATGCCTGATGACGGCTTTTCAGAACAGTCGAAACGTGTAGCAACAATACAATAATATAAACACGGTTTTCTGATGCTCTGTACATCGTCACCGTGAATAGAATGTTGACTAGGAAAAGCAATTTTTGTGTGTGTTGTGATGAAGGATTGAAATAAAAATAAAACAGACACTACTTACAAAGCAGTGAAAACCATAAAACTTGTAGTTGTGTTGCCGCCTCACGGTTGTTACAGCAGCTGATACGTCATTAACTTCTTCCTGCTGGAGATCAGCAATGTCAAGTGCACAGGTGTAAATCGCAGTGGACTGTGCGGAACATTATGACGTCACAGTAGACCTGTTAGCTGCAAAGAGTGCAGAATAAACGAACTTTTACTGTGTATGTAGGTTAGTGTCTCGTGTGTGTATGTGTGTTTAAGTAGGATGGGTATGATAGACGGGGAAAGCGCACTCGAAGAACTTGGCAGAAAGACAAATATTTTGGTCACGACAAAGGGCAGTTAGGCGTCGTTTTTTTTTTGTCGCCTTTGACTGGCGCTCAGGGTTAATTCCAATATCCAGAACGTATCTATTCTGAACACATGCAGTGGAAACAGATTACGTGAGGGTGGGCGGAGTTGATATGGGAGCGGAAGTACTTTTTATGTCTTACTAATTACACTGTCTGATTGACCAGCGAACTAAATTGACTAACCGACGACACACAGCAGAGCTTTCCACGAGAAGCTCATAGTTTTCCAACTAGTCACGAACTTCCCTCCTCCCATTTTACGGAACCTGAAGTTCAGCACCGTCTTCAAAACAGCTCGCTGCTACTTCTTGTCCTGAGCTGTCAATCCAGGTTACAGTTTTCTCATGAGTCGACAGCCCTAGTGGACGTAGGTTTCCTTTAAGATGTTCCTCGATCACACTCAGTAGGACTCCTCAGGACGAGTGATCGGCCTGTCGTACACAACACTCACACGAAACAGACATCCATGTCCCCGGCGGGATTCGATCCCGTAATCCCAATAAGCGAGCGGCCGCAGTGCCATGCCTTAGCCCTCACGGCCACCAAGATCAGTTTAACAACAATTTAATACAGGTTAATTTTTCCCATATTCAGTGCATATAATTATTGTTAATTAAACTTTCACATTTTCCATCTGTTATGTTCAGAACAGAGTACTGGAAAGCCATGTCATGTTACAACAGCAGTTTAGTACTGGCTGTTTGTCTGCCCTGCGTAGCTCATGTTTTTGCACACAGCAGCTGTCACACTATTAACTGAGTTCCGTACCTATGCACATATTATCCGCAGGGGAGACTATGCAGTCGGTACAGTGACTAGGCTACGGTCCGCTTAACTGAGTAACAATATCTCAGTCCCAAGCAGTGATAACGTACGCCATTTTCTCTTCTCTAAGAGGTCCGATCTGTCTCCGGGGTCCCAGCCTACTACTCAGGAGATGTCGGGGGTTCTTTGTTCCTTGGCAAAGCAACCGGGCTCTTAGTGTTTTGGATTAACAAACACTTTCAATACCAACAAATGCCCAGTTCTTCTCTTAAGTATTTCACTCTTAATTAGCTACTACATGTTTCGACGTAACTGCCATCATCAGGGAGCTATATTGCTAAAACTTACAGTGCTAAGGTAGTCTTATAGTGCTTACTCTTATCAAATGTACAGATTATAGTTAAAATTTGCAATATGTAAAATGTTATAAAATTTTATAACATTTTAAATATACATCTGCCTATGAACAGTATTTAAAATGTAATTTTAACATTTTAAATGTAGTATATTTTAACTACAATCTGTACATTTGATAAGCGTATGCTCTATAAGACTATCTTATCGCGGTAAGTTTTAGCAGTTTATTTGTGAGCTCCCTGATAATCGCAGTTAAGTCGAAACATATAGGCGCTAATTAGGAGTGAAATATGAAATAGTAGAACTGTGCATTTGTTGGTACTGAAAGGAGTTGCTAATCAGTTCACAATGCACGTAATGAACAGTATGAAATCTGAATATGTTTGTCAGCTCCGTCTAGTGACGAGATTAGCCTTTACTGCAAATGTGGTACTGTGACGTGTGACTTCACCGTCAGTTTGGATAGCACGATCTTTTTATTCTGTGACGTCATGACACTGATGTCACAAGAAGTTGAAGAGTCGAGTCTTGTGGTATGTTATGTCGTGTGGGTTGATGTGTAGTTACAGACGTTCGAAAGATCCTTGTACGTTCAACTTCAGGGCGAAGCAGCACAAAGATTTGTTCAAATACCCAGTAGATGTACTGGTTATCGTAATGTCGCTCCCCGTTGTCATTTGTTAGCTGTGGGTCAGATTGTATGACAACTACAATATGACATCATGTAAGGCATTTTGCACTTTGAAGAAGGATATCAAAGCATAAGTATGATTTAGGCAGGCATAGTATCCTGGATCTTTGGACGAACTCGCTGGGTTTTGTATCAGTGCGACTCTGTAAGGGACTGTGAAGGAATGGAGTGGGGCACCGTATTTGAAGAGAACGGCACTGAACACAACTTGACTTCAGTGGTAGGCTTTATTGTTCTGCGAATTGCAAATTTAGTTCTAGCGATTATTTATGATTCTTTTTAGTGTCTTTAACTTTGGTATCGCTGTGAGCAGATGTGATGGAAGAGAATAGTTTCGGAGTATTTGTTACAAGAACTTTAGCTTCAGAAACATTAATCCGGTGTAAACTTCTCCAGTTTAGCTGTAGTCTTATATTTTCCATGCAGTGCGTTGTAATTCACTTTATACAAATTTTACCAACAAGTACACAGAGTTGTCATTCAGTTCACAATAACATTTTTAAAACACTGAGCTCCTCCATGTTTCGGACCTTACTGGTCCACCATCAGTAAGTATACAAGACATCAGTATATTGTTTAGTTACTGTTCTATACAACAACAATTAATGTAGTTCCTGTTGATGGGCAAGTAAGGTACGAAACATGTAGGTGTTTGTTTTAAAAATTTTGCTGGAATAATGTGAGAGTTGTGTGCAGTTGCTGGTTACAAACGTACATGTAGTTGTAGTTTCTATCCATCCTTCTATTCAGTCGATAGTGCAGCGTTGCCCAGGGGCGATTGTGGTTCGCAGATATTAAGTGTGTTACCCACGAAGCATTTGCAGTTGTTTCTATTTAAAACCTATTGCCCACGTTTCTCAGCTATGTACAAATGTTCGAAAGAGTTCACGGAATATAACTTACAAAGTAAGGAGTTTATGGCATAACATTACAATATGTAACAAGAAGAGCAGTACACACATAACATAACGTTCTAGTGGTTTCACGTAACAATGTTGCAGTGGAAACGCAACAATTCATCTTGTGTTTGTTACACATTATTTAACAAACTGCACGATTTTAGGGAAAGACGATTATTAAAAGGAAAGTGTGTTTCGATTTTCTCTACAGGTTTTGTCCAAAACATTGTTCATTTGCAGAAGAATTCAGTGAGATATCATAAATGTACGTACGTAGGACTTAACGTGAAGTAACCGTTATTATTTTCAGATTTTAATCAAACTTGAATGATCTTGGCAGATTTTCAAAAAATCCTCAAGTATGAAATAGAAAAAAAATGTGTCCAGTAGAAGCCGAGTTGTTTCCATGCGATAACATGAGCGTCACATTCGCACGACAGACCTGATAGTCGCTTTACGCAACGGTACGAACGCGCCCAACAAAATAGTCAAGCAAGAGTGTATAAATAATTAATAATTTTTCTTAAACATGGATACCATATTCGTATATTTATTTATCTATTTCTTTATTTTTGTGTGTGATTTCTTTAACTACACTGTCTGTATCACTTAAAAGGAAACAGCCTTTTCTACTGTAATTAATGTACGATGAATTGGAAAGGATCTGAAAGGAAGCGTTCATGCCATTATTTGAAGCATCATGTCGGCTAATTGTCCGGGAGGAATTAAGATATTTTACGTTTAGCGGTTGATATTATCTGCCAGTCAAGAATGGATTATTAAGTAATACAAGGAATTTTTTAGTATTGCTGGCACGCGGGCTCTGCAATGGGGCGGAGCATTCGGGGAGTCTGATTGAATTCAGTACTAGGCGGAATTTAGGATTCAAAGTTTTGGACAATTGATTTTAGGGATACTTCCAAAAGTAAGGCGGCGCTTCCTTGTATTTAGAGCCATTTCTTGTAAATGTTAAGGAATGTTTATTCTCTGAAGTTTAATAACTTTTAAATTTAAAAGTAGGCAGAATTTTTAATATGAACATATTGTAGCCAAGAGTTACTGAACAGTAACCGTCGCACGTCTGATTACTTTAGTGTTGTGCTGAAACACGTAGTTTACAAGACGTTTATTTTGAAAGCCAGTGTTATGCAGTGACTGAATCATGTGGTGGTAATTTAACTGAATTCTGCTTCAGCTTTTCCTGCAAACCTTTATGATTTACCTTTAACGATGAGGTTATGAACCGCCAGCGAGCTATTCTTGAACTTAAATGACGAGTTCCTGTTCTCTCGGTCAGTGTAATAAAATATGAAAAGAACCGGTCTGTAGACTTCAGCTTTAAATTACCTTCACCCCAAAATGTCAAAAAGTTGTTTCAAAGAATCCTTTCACAGTCGGCACATAAATTATTTCTGATCAGTATATTTCCCAATATACTTTTTTCATGATAACTATTTATTAGAAGTGGCAATGAAAATAAAGGCAGACTCATTTATTTATAACATACGCCTGCATTTTCCCTTTCTGTTCCTTTCTTTTATATTAAATATTCTCAACAAAGGAGTTATAAATCCAAAACCCGCCTGGTTAAAACATTACATTTTTCAGAGGATCCATGGCCTTTATTTCGCTGGACCTGACTGGATATTATTAATGGGGTTTGTCCACCTGGCAACCACACCAATCGATTGTCATGAAATTGCCTAGTACAGAGTCAGATAAATTATGCAATTGAAAGAGCACGTAAAGCACCGTAAACTCTCGAGCATTCTGAGTGTATTGACGTCAAGTAATCTACAGATTCTGAGTAACCTGCATTCTGTTTTTTACGTTCTGTTTACGTAGTTCACACCGCTTATCTATTTAAACAATGTGGGTTTGCGTGCGTCTGTGATTTTACAGCGGTGTTGCCATTCCGGAAAGTTACGTGTCAATTACGTTTCGAATGATCTCATTACCTGGGCCTCCGGGGTCAGACATTGAAGGTGAAGACAGTACGATCCTTAAAATCTCCGAGATCATTCACAAAACGCCACGGTGTAACAAGCGGAAAGATTGAGTCTCCAACTCTGGTCTTAATAATATGTGAAACAACGTGTATTAATGGGCGTCACGTGCTTCTCCCTGTGAACGTCCCTTATTTGTCTGAACAGAATGAATTAGTTGGTCTGTTCAGTGGAGACGCGGTGTGTGTTTTGTTCGGTGTCAGCTGTATTGTTAAATGTATCATAGATGTTTTTAATCTTCAATGTAACAAATTTTAGTTAGACATACCGTCGTGATGTTATTACGGGACGTATTATGTATTGGTGAGTCAGAACAAGCCTGTTATAATCTGTGATATGTTATAATATATGCAACATATTTCGGTTACACGGGCCTTATCACCATAAAAAACAGAAAATTAATACATTGTTATACAAACAATAGCCTGCCTCAAGAATGAGACCTCATTCATTCACACAAGGCCTTAAACTTTCGTGAATTTTCACAAAATATATAACCCGAAGCACTTTAATTACTATGAAGTTACGTAAACCTATTTATCTTTAAAAAATAAAAAATAAATAAAAAATGAAGAAATGAAATTAATCACCATACTGCTTTCCAAATTAGAAGTTCCGATGTGCTGTTAATTGACCTCCATTATGAACTGCGTGTTTTCTTGTTTTCTTTGGTGTAGATAATATAATTTAGAGCATGTTTGGGTCCAGTTATGTTACTGCGTATTGGAGTTCTGGTCTGGTATAAACTTTGTCAGTTTTATGTTTATTGGACCGTGCATCATCTTGATAGTTGAATAAAGAGAGACCAACTTGATGTCACTTGCTTTATTATTTCATTATTTAATGCTCAACATGTTTCGGATGTTAAAACATCCATCCT
>Ga0123355_10008805_pt1 | contig 15269 bp, 14 predicted proteins | sample TergutEmb28metaG_3_FD_89872 | JGI IMG/M metagenome (GOLD analysis project Ga0123355, IMG submission 89872) | Embiratermes neotenicus P1 segment gut microbial communities from Petit-Saut dam, French Guiana - Emb289 P1 | ecosystem: Host-associated > Arthropoda: Insects > Digestive system > Gut ... | reverse complement strand
TTGGAGAACCGCCTTCGCCGTTATTAAATATATCGAAGGTGAGAACCGGCGAAATGGGTATTATTTTAATGGATAATACCCTTGTACTGTATCCATAGTCGTGGGTTGCTTTGACGATAAACGTGAATAAGCCGCTGGCTGTTGGCATTCCATAAATTGTTCCATCTTCCGAAAGCGTTAACCCATTTGGAAGGTCGCCCGCTTCAAGAGACCATACAATTGTACCGCGGCCTTGTGCCGCAAGCGTTTGAAGATATTCATCGCCTTCTGTGCCATCCGGTAACGATGTGGTGGCAATCTGTGGGCCGGCAAGGACTGTTACCGCTGTATTTGCGCCTGTGCCCGCTACGTGCAGGTCTATCTCCATCACTTGCCCGTCAAACATGTAAACCCTTAACGACACTGTGCCGGGCTGTACAGAGCTGCTAAAGAAATTAGGACGCAGCTGCAGGTGGTTGGTTGCGTAGTGAATACGGAAGGCTTCGCCGTTGTGCAGCCACGCCCACCAACCGGATTGGCTGCCGCCAACTCTGTTGCCATTTTGGGATGCACTGATGCGGCGTATATGGTTGCCTCTTAAATCAATAGGAATGTGCGTGCCCCCGGCATTACCGCCGCCTCTGATACCCGTAGCAAAATAATGTGATGGCGTGCTGTTGCGTACAAGGAATTGATTCCAATCCGCGCCTTGGCTAAACTGCATAACCAATGCGGCAAAAACACCGTATTCGTCGGCTAGGGCATTAAACATTTCGTTTACATAGTCCATCATTAGAGTGACGACACCGGCGCTGTATGTGAAGTGAGTGCCTTGTGTAAGCCCCTCGATACCCACAAAAGTATTGCCGTTAAGCATAAGCGGTATCTCTACATTGCTTGCCACAGGTTCGTGGAAATATAGTGTATCCAAGCCCGCTGAATAGGATGAACGATAGCCTTTTGAAGACGCTTCTATCATTGCGCCCATACGTGGTTGTCTCCAGGTTAAGTCTGGGCTTCTGCGGTCTATTCCAGAGCCGTTGTCCCAGAATGTTAGATTTGCCCCAAATTCCCTGGCTAAGTGGAACATATATTCATAATATTTTAGCTCTTCGCCTGTTTGTAAAATGTCATGGCCGTTATCGTAGGCAAGCAGCCCCCATTCGCCAATGTTTACACCAATGCCTTCAGACATAAAGTAGGTGTACAGTATCTCGAAAGCTTCGCGTGCATGTACTCTTGGCGTTTCGCTGCCCCATAAAATTTCGTCAAACATGGTTTTGCCAAGGTTTGTGCTAAACACCCATTGGCTGTAGAAATGGACAGTGGCAATGATATTTTCATCATTTAAGCCGCGGATAAAATCGCGTACAGGGCGGCTGTATTGCGGGTAATGCCTGGTCCATATTGTTGGAATCACAATCACTCTTTGTTCGTTGCCTGGTGTTGCGCGAATGATATCAAACGCGGCTTGGTTCACGATATTTAATACTTCCTGCTCGCTTCTGTTGCCTGTGTTGTAGAAGTGCGGCTCGTTCAGCGTTTCAAAGCTTACTTCGTCTGGCATATCCGCAAAAAGTTGTGCAATTTGCACCCAATGGTCTTGGAACCTGCGCAGGCGCCATTCATTTTGCGGGCCTACCCAGCTGTTGTTTCTGCCCATCCATATCCAAGAGTCGTGGTGAATATTGACCATGACATGCAGCCCCGCATCCAATGACCACTCTACGATTTCCCGGTAACGTGCCAGCCATTCGGGATGAATGATAAATCGCAATTCGTCGTCCGGTGTAGCGGTGCCCCTGTCTGTCATCCTGTTGTCGATGGTGAATGGTATGCGGATATGGTCGAAGCCCCTGTCTGCAATGGATTGGATGAGTTCGCGTGTGGTTACGGGGTTGCCCCATGATGTTTCCCATCCAATGAGATTATTCCCGCCAACACTGTCCAGTGTATTGCCCAAGTTCCAGCCCATACCCATGCTAACGATATAGTCCATAGAACGCGATGTACGCATTATGGGGCCTGTTGCGTCGGCAATGGTGTAAAACCTGATTAAACCGGCGGCTTGGGTAAATGCCAGCCAGCTGGTTTCATCGGCAGAAGAAGCGATGACTTCCCCGTCCACTGCGTTCCATATATTGGGTAAGCCATTAGCACCAGCGGTTAGCGTGGGCGGAGTATCAAATGTAAGCTCGATATCTTCATTTATTACAAGTCTGGTTAGTGTCATGGCTATATTGGTACCGCCAAGATTTGCCGCATACCCAAGATTTCTTAGGCCCCCTACACCGTCGCCCAAATTTGCGATTACAGAATAGTCACCATCTCCTGATAGGGTGACAACTAAGTTTAGAGAGGCCCAGCTCGCGTTGTCATCAAGCAAATTAAATTGAATGTCTGATTCACCAGCTACACCTGCAATTGAAAAAACATATTCAATGGATGCAATAGGTGTAGCAACCGGAACACCGGGAATATACTCCGCCGGTTCGAGCAGCCGGATTAAACCACCACTTAGGGCTAGGCGCATACTCTCATCGGAATTAGAGGCTATCGTTACGCCCTCTGTCGTGTTCCATATGTTCGGTAACCCGTTGTTTCCCGAATTAAGTACAGGAGGGTTTGCGAATGCCAACTCAATGTCATCATTTACGATAACACGGTTTAGCGTCATGGCAATTCCGGTACCGGATAAACCTGTTGTAAAGCCTAGGTTTTGAAACCCGGCAACGCCGCCATCTAAGTCTACCGTAACGGATTGTACGCCGTTTTCAATAAGGTTAATTGTGGGGATGCGTTCGACCCAAGGATTTTGTCCTTGCACGGTAAGTGTGATGCTTGTGGCATCTGTTACGCCTGTAACGGTGAAAACGTACTCGATAGATGTAATGGGTATTGGTGCCTCTTCTGCCGCTTGTGCTTGAATTGCGATAAACGGCAGTGCGCTGAATAGCATTACAAGGGTAAGTAATAAAGCTATTCGCTTAATGGTCTTTTTAACAAACATTTCTAGCCTCCTTGTGATTTTTTGGACATTTTGAATGTCTTGGATGTAAAGCAGTTGTGATTTGTCATGGGCTAGATATTAACATTGGGGGATTGATTGGTCAAGATGCTGGGGCAATGAAAATACTCCCCTGATAGCACATTCAATGTGTTATCAGGGGAGTATTAAACAAATTGCGATATTTATACAGTCCGCCTTGATAGTTTTGTCTAAGCCTTTTATCTTAAATTTACGCAGTAGCTTTATTTTTTGCTTTTAACTGCGCAATCCTATTTAATACCTCATCAGCACCTTGCTCGTAATAAGACTTCCGCTCATCAAAAGTCATATCCTTGGTGGTTTCGTGATTGTATTCACGGATTTTGTGTATGTCTTCAACTGTGAAATTTTCGCTAATATTTGGTTTAATTGAAGGCTTAATCATGGAAATCTCTCCTTTCGAATAACATAGATGGCGTATAGATATCTATTGGCTTGTAGCCATTTAATAAGTTTACTGCCCTTACGCCGTTTATTGTTTTAATATTCACCATATGCTTAAAGTTCCAAGACGTGACCAAATCGCAATCGGAGATAACAGCAGAAGCGATATGAATACAATCGTCATAACTCTTCTTTGTCAATATTCCTTGCTCAATTATTTTGTCAGCTAAAAGTTCGATTTCCGAGTTAAGGCTTATCAAAGAAAAATTTATCTCCGAAAGATACTTTTCCAATATTCCTCTTTTTGGCTCACAGCAATCCGCAATTTCTGTGATGGTTGTAATGCCTGTAAAAGCACTATATTTCCCCCGTTTTAGGTCTTCCCAAAAAGAGAGAGTGTCATTCATCTTTTCAGGCACATCCAATTGATGTAAATGACTTATTACTGATGTGTCCAAATATATTTTAAGTTTACGCAGGAAATTCAGCCCCAATCGTAGATATTATCACGTATTATGGTGTTTATATTATACAACACGATATCATAAGATGCTATCTATTATTTGCATTCCAAAAAAGTTTTTACCATGAACAACCCCTGCCGACATATTGAATGTATCGACAGGGGGTAAAACAAACTAATCACAAACCTACCCTCGCCGCATGGGCTTCCTAACCGGCGGCCTCACCTTCGCCTTATCCGCATTCGCGGCATTCTCCCGCGATTCCTTCTCCACCTTCCGCATTTCATCTACGCTTTTCTCCTGCAACCGGATACCTTTATAATCCCTTGCTGGAATATGCGTTTCCGGGTTAGCAAAACGCACTTTGGCCTTTTCAATTTCCTCTTTATACTGCGGTAGCCATTGCGCCTGCGCAATAAGCATTTCGTCTACCATTTGGAAAATTTCCGCAGGGGTACATACGGCGCCCGTTAACGGGTCCATAAGCATTGCCTGGCGGAGTAGGGTAATGCTGCCGCTAACGGCGGCTTCCACCGCAAGTCTTTGTACCCACGCGGATTGCGAACATATCGCCGCCGCGCCAAGCGGTAAGTCGCCAACCAAGGGTATGTTTATGCCGTTTGCGTCTATATAGCCGGGTACTTCCACTACACATTCGTGGGGCAGGTTGGTGATGCAGCCGTTGTTCATCACGTTAAAATGGCCGCGGTAGCATTTGCCGGTTTCTAAGCCTTCTATAATGTACGAGCCGTGTTCTTCGCTGCGGTCTTTGGGCTGGAAGCTGTAGGCGGGTTCTTTTATCCAGTTGGGGAAGTCGGTTTCAAACCAGTTGCGGCCTTCACGGCATACGCGCAGGTATCCGCCAGTTTCGCCGTTAATCCAAACGCCAAGGTCTATCCAATTTTCTACTTCGCCCGGACGTTTGCGGTACCATGCTACGTATTCGGAAAGATGCCCGTTGGATTCTGTGGAATAATAGCCAAAGTTGCGCAGCATATCAATGCGCACTTTTTCTGTTTGGGAAAGCACTGCGTTGGATTCGTATGCCTCCAAGAGTTTGGGCAGTAAATCTTCGCCATTGTACTTTACGGAGATGTACCATGTTTGGTGGTTGATGCCCGCGCAGATGATGTCCACTTCGTGTTTTTGCAGCCCAAATGCGCTTGCAATTTGATGATGTCCGCCCTGCACGCCGTGGCACAGCCCAATGGTTTGCACGCCGCCGTATTTATTGGCGGCCCATGTGATCATGGCGTTGGGGTTGGCGTAGTTAAGCATGATTGCGCCGGGCTTTGCAACGTCGCGGATATCTTTGCAAACGTCCAGTATTTCCGCAATGCCGCGCTGGCCATACATGATCCCACCTGCGCAAAGCGTATCGCCAACGCATTGGTCGATGCCATACTTTAATGGGATTTCGATGTCGGATTCGAAAGCCTCCAGCATACCGTGGCGGAAGCAGCAAATGATATATTTTGCGTCTTTGAAAGCTTCGCGGCGGTTTAACGTAGCATGGATTTTTATGTTTACGCCGTTTTCGTCCAGGTCACGCTGGCATAGCTGCGTGACCATGTCTAGGTTGTGCTGGTTGATATCCATGAAAGAGACTTGGATATTGCGTAATTCCGGTACGGTCATGATGTCTGCCAAAAGACGGCGTGTAAAACCGACGCTTCCCGCGCCTACAAATGCAATTTTGAATGACATGTTTATTTCCCCTTATATATTTTATATTTTCGCGCCGCGTCAAAAAGTGCGGCGGCGTTTTGTAACGGGACATCGTAATTTAGCTCTATGTTAATGGCAAGCCCGCCTTCCGGCAGGTACATTGCTTCTACGCACTCCCTGACGTGGTCGTCCAGTTGTGACGGCGTGGCGAATGGGAATAGCTGGCGGTCTAAGTCTAGGTTGATGGCCACTTTGCCCTTGCAGGTGCGTACAAGGTTATCCAGCCCATTGGCTCTAAATTGCGGGTTTAGCATAGTAACGCCGCACTCGATTAAGTCCGGGATTATTTCATATATCATGCCGTCTGTGTGCATGTACACGTGCTTTCCGGCATCGTGAACTATATCATACATGTTTTTGAAGCACGGCTTCATGTACTTTCGCCATTTTTCCGCGCCAATGGCCAGGCCTTTTTGCATACCAAGATCGTCGCCAAAGGACATATGCGGTTCGGTTACGCGTGGCAGGGCGTATTCAATTTGCCTGCAATTGTACTCCAGCACCTTGTCTATTAACATGTGCAGCTCGTCGCACTCTTCGGCGAAGTCCATCATGGCTTCTTCAAAGCCGCGCAAGTCCAGCAAGCGTAAGTACATAAAACCATGGGGCAGGCGGCCGTCGCGGTTTTGGGGTATTTCCAGCGTTAAAATATCTTCCCGTGTTGGAACGGGGTGGCCTGTTACAATGGCCTCCATGCCCTCGTCAACGTTGCTCCACACGCAGCCCCATTCATCTGTAAAATTGCCCAATTTATAGGATGGGGGCATGATGGCTTCCAGGTTGTTTAAGTCTGGAATATGATGAATAAAATCGGGGTAATCTTTTGCAAACCGGACTAATTCTTGGCCGTAATGTTTCCACATGGCGGGCAGCATCCATGAGAATACGGGTATTTCTTCCGGATAGTCATATGTCATTGCTTTTAACAAATTTGACATCTAAAGGCTCCTTTTAGAATTGCCTAATTTTTGTGGATAGTGTACACTATGCGCGGCATAGATGCAAAATTTTTTATCTGTTTACTCAGGAGGCTTGTTGTGAAAAACACAGATGCGAACAAAATATTCAAAATATGCTTGATTGGCTGCGGCAGAATGGCGTATAACCAGCATGGACCGGCTTGTAAAATGTATGAACTGCTTCACGAAAACGTCTATTTTGCCGCATGTTGCGATATTGACGCAGAACGGGCGAAATCCTTTGCAAAGCAGTTTGGACTTTCTGCGTGGTACACATGCATCGACACCATGCTGGATGCCGAAAAGCCGCAAGCGGTTTGCCTCATTGCGCCGGAGCCGCTAACGGCTGAATTATCTTGTAAAATCTTAGAAAAAGGCTATCCGCTCATCATGGAAAAACCCCCGGGAATGAACCCGGAAGAAACCATGCGCATGATACACGCCGCAAAAAACGTGCCAAATCAAGTGGCGTTTAACAGACGCTACATGCCCATTGTGCAAAAAACGATGGAATTAATAAGCGAGTGGGGTGGGGCAGGCTGTATCATGGACATACAATACAGAATGATACGCGCAAACAGGATGGATCCCAATTTTTCGACAACGGCTATCCACGGTATCGACCTGGTGAAATATTTGGCGCAATCGCCGTATAAAGATATACATTTTCGCTATCATGAATTACCGCAAATAGGCGAAACGGTGGCCAATTTTTATTTGAATGGCGAAATGGAAAACGGCATTGTGTCAAACCTTGCGTTTTTGCCGGTTTCCGGCATTAATACAGAGCGAGTGGAGGTTAACACCACCAAAGGATTGTTGTGTTTGAACTTGCCTATCTGGGCGGGCTGCTACGATGGATATGGTAAAATAACGCTTTATACGAATAATGAAAAAGCCTGGGAAATTGATGGCGCAGATATTGCCGGTTCCAAAAAGGATTTTATACTGGGCGGTTTTTATAATGAAAACGCTATGTTTTTTGATACCGTGCGAAACGGCAAAGAGTGTGACGGTGATATTGCGTCGGGCCTGCAGGCTGTGGAAATTGCGGATTGTGTAAGGTTTAGGCAGGCAAATATGTGAAACCTTATCCTGATATTTGCAAGCATATTATTCTTCAAGCGTAAAGTGATATTTCAGCGAACGCACTTCCAAAGGGATATTAAACGAGAATATTCTCTTGTCATCGCAGAAATGTTCATAGTCCTCCTATCATTTACCATATATCTGGCGAACGCACACAGTGTTGGCCTATTTTGGCCGCACGAACTTCTACATAGCAGCCGCAGAGTATACACATTCCATTGATTAAGTGATTGCAGGTTTTGCAAAATTCCAGCCGCCGGTTATATTCTATTGGTGGTGCTTTATGTTCCGGTGGGATGCTGTTTACATATTCCTGCACATGCTTGAAAAATGCGGTTTCATCTGTTTCGCTTAGTAAACATTTGCGGCATGGCTTCATGTGATGCTCCTCATGTTTTCTTATGTAAAATGATTGTAGAACTTTGTTTTAGGAGTGTCAACAAGAAGGCAGTGAATAAAATGCCTTGGCATACGAAAAAAGCGCGCAACTGCAATGCGCGCTTTCCTATGGAACTATTACTATCCTCTGTGTTCGCGATGTTCTGCCGGTACGTGATAATCCCTTCCAAAAAAGCTAAGGCAGTAAAGCCCTGCCAGTGCAATAAGGGTATAAATAATGCGGCTTAAAACCGCTTCCATGCCACCAAAAATAACGGCAACAAGGTCGAACCTAAACAAGCCAATAAGCCCCCAATTAATTGCCCCAAGTATTACAAGCGTAAGCGCAATGTAATCCCATGTTCTTGAACGCATATGATTTTGCCTCCTTCCGTAGAGTCATATTGTTAATATTCTCACGCAAGAAGGAAAATATGTATTGTGGTTCTTCTGAAACCACAAAAATCGTGATTCCATAAGAAGCAAAAGATTGAGAACTCTATTGCAGGTTGCATTGGCATGTGGTTAAATACTGTTAGACATTTTTTTAAGATTTTGTCAAAAATACATTTTGGAGAGGGCAATTTTATGCGCCAGCAAATTTTGGAATGTTTTTATGAAGCATTTGGTAACGCGGGGGATACGCCGCGGGTTTTCTTTTCGCCGGGCAGGGTTAATTTAATTGGCGAACACATAGATTACAATGGAGGCCTCGTTTTCCCATGTGCGTTAAATTTAGGAACGTACGGTGCTATGAGAAAGTGTAGTGACAATATTGTTAAAATTGTTTCCGGCAACGTTGCTTTGCCTATAGAATTTTCTTTGGATGAACTTGTCCACGACTCAAAGCATGGTTGGGGAAACTACCTGAAAGGTGTAATACTCCAGTTTATTGAGGCAGGGCATAATATTGGCGGGTTTGAACTGTACATTTTTGGTAACTTGCCAAATGGGGCGGGTTTGTCGTCATCTGCAAGCCTGAACACGCTGGCCGCGTTGGCAATAGACAGTATTTTTGGACTAGGGACAGACCCCGTACAGCGTGTAAAGATGTGCCAAAAAGCGGAACATTATAATGGCGTAAACTGTGGGATAATGGACCCATTTGCTTGTACAATGTGCAAAAAAGACCATGCATTATTACTGGATTGCGCGACATTAGAGTATCAGCAAATTCCGCTAAGCTTGGGTGATTACCGGATTTTAATTGCCAATACCAACTCTAAACGCGGCTTGGCAGATTCTAAATATAACGAACGCCTTGCAGAATGCAAGCAAGCTTTGGCAGATTTACAAAAAGTATGTGGCATAAAAGAATTGTGCGACCTTACCCCGGAAGCATTTGAAAAACATAAAGGCGCAATACAAAATGAAACCAACCGCAAACGGGCAGAACATGCGGTATACGAGAATCATCGTACAAAAGAAGCGGCGCAGGCATTGTCTGAGGGCAGGTTGGGTGATTTGTTCGCGTATATGGAAGCATCCCATTTGTCTTTACGGGATTTGTACGATGTAGTTGGTGATGCGTTAGATGCGATGGTTCAGCCAATGCTTGAGTATGCAAGGCTGCATAACGACCCGCCGCGTGTACTGGGTTCCCGCATGACGGGTGCGGGCTTTGGCGGCTGTACAGTAAACATTGTGCACAAGGATTATGTCGACGATATTATGGAATATGTTGGCAAGGCGTATCTTGATAAAACCGGTACAGAAGCTACATTTTATATTGCAGAAGTGGCGGATGGGGCTTGCGAGTTAGCATAGGAGGTTTATTTTATGGCAATTTTAGTTGTTGGCGGCGCAGGGTATATTGGCAGCCACATGGTGGCAGAGCTGGTTGAAAGCGGTACGGAAACAGTTGTGCTGGATAACCTCGTAAAAGGGCACAGCAAAGCCGTGTGGCCGGGTGCAAAATTTTACGAAGGCAGTATGCAGGATGCCACTGTGCTGGACAAAATATTCACAGAAAATGACGTAACTGCGGTTGCGCATTTTGCGGCATATATCGTAGTGCCGGAAAGCGTGAAAGACCCGGCAATGTATTACGACAACAACGTGGCGGCTACGCTTGCATTGCTGCAGGGAATGCTGCGCCACGGTGTGAAAAATATAGTGTTTTCTTCCACGGCGGCGGTTTACGGAATGCCGGAAACCATACCTGTTACGGAAACATCACCAACCAGCCCCATAAATCCATATGGCGAAACCAAGCTTGCGGTGGAACAAATGCTTAAATGGTTTAGCCAGGCCTATGGCATGGAGTATGTAATATTCAGGTATTTTAACGTGGCAGGTGCGCACGAAAGCGGGCTGATTGGTGAAGACCACAGTCCAGAAACGCACTTGATACCCATTGTACTGCAAGCGGCGCAAGGTAAGCGCGCAAACCTAGACATTTACGGCGATGACTACCCCACCGCGGATGGCACGTGCATACGTGACTACATCCATGTAATGGATTTGGTTGATGCGCATGTGCTAGGCTTGAAGCGTATAGAAACGGGTGGAGAGTCTGCAACATACAACCTTGGCAGCGGCAATGGCTTTTCCAATAAGGAAATTGTAGAAGCGGCAAAACAGATTACCGGCGTGGATTTTCCCGTTAATATCCGCGAACGCCGCCCCGGCGACCCACCTGTACTTGTTGCGTCTTCAGACAAGGCAAAGCGTGAACTGGGTTGGAATCCTACACGTACTAACATTGACAATATAATCCGCACGGCTTGGGCATGGCATACCAACAAGCCAGATGGGTATAAATAAAAAGCGGCTCCGTCGCTTCCCAAAGGAAGTGTAGCAGGGATTCATTCCCTGCGGAACGGCGGGATTTGGGGCCGAGCCCCATTAATTTAGGAGGAAATGCATATGAAAAAAATCGTAACATTCGGCGAGCTGATGCTTCGCTTAGCACCACCGGGGTACGAACGTTTTACACAGTGCAACGAACTTGGCGCAACCTACGGCGGCGGTGAGGCTAATGTGGCCGTATCCTTGGCAAATTATGGCTTTGATACTGCATTTGTAACAAAGCTGCCAAAACACGACATTGGGCAAGCCGCTGTAAACGCCCTACGCCGCCATGGTGTGGACACAAGCAAAATTGTACGCGGCGGCGACCGTGTGGGCATTTATTTTTTGGAAAAAGGCTCTAACCAACGTGCGTCAAAAGTTATTTACGACCGTGCATACTCCGCAATCGCAATGGCAAAGCCGGAGGATTTTGACTGGAACGCTATTTTTGACGGCGTGGAATGGTTCCACTTTACGGGTATAACACCGGCCTTGGGGCAGGGTGTCGCGGATATCTGCCTGGATGCGCTGAAAGCCGCTAAAGCAAAGAGTATTACCATAAGCTGCGACCTGAACTACCGCAAAAACTTGTGGACAAAAGCGGAAGCCAAAGAAACTATGTCTAAGCTGATTACCTACGTTGACGTGTGCATTGCCAACGAGGAAGACGCTGCCGACGTGTTCGGTATTACATCCGAAGGCACAGACGTAACCAGCGGCCATTTGAACCACGATGGCTATAAATCTGTAGCAAAGCAAATGGTAGAAAAATTCGGCCTTAAATATGTCGCCATTACCTTGCGCGAGTCGCATTCCGCAAACCACAACAATTGGTCTGCCATGCTGTACGATGGTGCAACCCATGAAGCCTATTTTTCGAATAAATATGAAATCAAAAATATCGTAGACCGCGTTGGCGGCGGCGATAGCTTTGGCGGCGGGCTGATTTACGGCTTCCTAACTGGTATGGACAAGCAAACGTCACTGGAATTTGCTGTTGCGGCAAGCTGCTTAAAACACACGGTTGAAGGTGATTTTAACTTGGTGAGTGTTGCGGAAGTGAAGAGCCTGTTGGGCGGCGACGGCAGCGGCAGGGTGCAGAGATGACCAAAAAAGAACTCGACTTTGCAGTATTTTGTATAGAAAATGTTGCAGAGCATTTGGAGCGTAATGGCGCAGAAGTGTACAAACTACTTACAACAGACAGCAAAATACTTGACGAATATATTATAGAAAATTACAAAACGCTTCATACGCAAGGTAAGGTGTATATAGTCAATGATATTGCCGAATATATGAGGGAAGTTGGGCTTTTGACATGATTCTTTATCACGGCTTATATATAGCGGTTGCCAAGCCAGATATATCATTTTCTCGAGAGAATGTTGATTTTGGGCGTGGTTTTTACACGACACCAATTAAAGAGCAGGCAATCAGTTGGCCAATTAGATTCAAGCGTAAGCATAGCCAAGCTATTGTTTCCTTGTATGAATTTGACGACTTTGCGCTTCAAGATTACACGGTATCCGTCCTAGATTTTGAAACATATTCGGATGAATGGCTAGACTTTATCATATCTTCAAGAAATGGTAAAAGCAAAAGCGGATATGATATTGTCATTGGCGGCGTTGCCAATGACAAAGTGTTTGATACTGTTCAGCTTTTTATGGACGGGTTGATAGATAAGGCAGAGTCGATAAAAAGGCTGCGTTACGAAAAGCCTAATGTGCAATATTGTTTTAGAAATCAAGCCATAATCGACAAATACCTAAATTTTCTCACAAGTGAGGTGCTGTAATGACAGCCAATAAAACTCTTCTGCAACATAAATACGCAAATGTGATACAAGCCTACGCAACACGAGAAAATCTTAGCTTACGACAGGCAATGGATGTATTTTACAAATCATATACGTACCAAGAAATGCGGGAGGGCATTTCCGACATGCACTGTCGCAGTGACATGTACCTTGCAGAAGAAATAGCACTGGAGAATAAACAACTACACGCTTAAATATAAAGGAGGAAACAAATGAACCAGCAAATCAAAACAGCCATGCAGCACGCCAAAACCCTTGGCGCAGACTTTGCAGACATCCGTTTCAAAGACATCCATACAGAAAATATTCGTGTGGAAAACAGTCAGGTTGTAGCGGCATCAACGGAGCGCAGCCAAGGGTATGGCGTGCGCGTGTACGTAAACGGCGCAATGGGCTTTGCCGCGTCCAACGACGTGGACAAAATGCAGGAAACTGTCCAGCAAGCCTATGAAATTGCGCAGGCAAGCCTCACACTGCTTGCGGAAAAAGCGGAACTTGACAGCAAAGAAGCCGTAACGGCCAGCTATGCAACACCAATGACGCAAGACCCTTTTGCAGTGCCATTTTCCGAAAAACTTGCTCTTATGATGGAATGCGACAAGAACATGCGCACTGCAGAGGGCGTCAGCCGAACTTATGTGAATTTCACCTTTCGCAAGGACGATGTGATTTTTGCAGATACGGACGGCTCGTACATCGACCAAAAATTCTGCCAATGCGACGTGTCTCTTGGCGCGGTTGCGTTTTCCGATGCGGATATGCAGCGCCGCAGCTATTGCAATGTAATTCGCGGCGGCTTTGAAACTGTGCTTGAACTGGACTTGCCTAGGCGTGCAATCACCATCGGGCGCGAAGCTGTGGAATTGCTAAACGCGCCGGACTGCCCAAGCGGTGAGTTTGACATTATTCTTACACCACGGCAAATGTTCCTGCAAATTCACGAAAGTGTAGGGCATCCGACAGAGCTTGACCGCGTGCTGGGCAGTGAAGCGGCATTCGCGGGGCGTAGCTTTGTGGAGATTGATAATCTCGCCGCAAAGCCGCTGACATACGGCTCGGAGCATGTGACCTTGGTGGCCGACGCCACTTGCCCGCGCGGGCTCGGCACTTTCGCCTATGACGATGAAGGCGTGCCTGCGCAAAATGTAACGCTGGTGGATAAAGGCAAATTCGCCGCCTTCCAAACATCCCGTGCTTATGCACGCAAAGCTGGGCTGAATTCCACAGGCGGCGGGCTTTCCGACGGCTGGCGTAACCTGCCCATCGTGCGCATGACAAACATTAACCTGTTGCCGGGAGATTCAACCTTAGACGACCTGATATCAGGCATCGAATACGGTTTCATTTTTGACGAAAACAAAAGCTGGAGCATTGACGATTTGCGCGTGAATTTCCAATTCGCCTGCGAACTTGCCCGGGAAATAAAAGACGGCAAACTGACGGGACGCATTTTCAAAAATCCGATTTATTCCGGCAAAACCACCGAGTTTTGGGGCAATTGCGATGGCACAGCCAATGCGGACTTTTGGGAGCTTGTGGGTGTACCAAACTGCGGTAAAGGCCAGCCAATGCAGGTGATGCGGGTGAGCCACGGCTCGTCACCAACCAGATTTAGAAAAGTGAAAGTGGGTGTTTCCGATGTTAAATAGAGAAATGGCAAAAGCATTGATAAATAAGGCGGTTTCCGCAACAAAATACTACGCGGTGGCGGTGCTTAACGCCAGCGAGCAAGGCACAACGCGCTTTGCAAATTCGGAAATTAGCCAAAACGTAACCATAACAGACGCGCGCATGAGCCTGACTGTTTACGACGGCAAAAGGCAAGCCACCTGCGCCACCAACGACCTGTCGGACAACGGAATCGCGCAGCTTGTACGCGATGCGGAAGCCATGTTGCAATTCGTGCCGGAAGGCGAGTTTGACGCGTTTCCATTCTCCAAGGAAGCAGTGCCGGAGCGTGCTAAAAATGACGCGCTTGCTAAAGTGTTTGATGTAAACGGCCGTGCGGCTTATATTAAAGAAGGCGTTGCGCAGTTAGAAGAAGGCTATACCGCTTCCGGCGCGCTAACCCTAACCGATACCGTTATGGCCATTGGCGACAACGATGGTGGTTTCCGCTATGCAAGCTACTATGACATAGCATTTAACACCGTTGTGACCCATACAAGCGGTGCAGATGGGGCAGGGGAATGCGTATCATACACCAGCGTGCCAGATATCGTGGGCTGTTTCAAAAAAGCGCAAGCCACAGCCAAAGCCGCACGCAACCCAATAGAGCCGCAGCTTGGTGCGTTTACCGTAGTACTTTCGCCGGTTGCTTTTGGCGATTTGCTAAGTTTTACGGCAATGATGATGAATGCCAAAAGTGTAGAGGATGGCGTAAGCTTTGCCCGCGGCAAGCTTGGCAAAAAAATATTTGGCGAAAACTTGACAATCCGTGACGATGTAACTAATCCGGAATTGTTGCCGCTGCCATTTGACGCAGAGGGCAACCCAAAACGCGTGCTGCCGCTGGTTAAAAACGGCGTGGTTTCCGGCTATGCATACGACAACAAGCGCGCGGCTAAAGCAGGCGTGGCAAGCACCGGTCATGCAGTGGTTGCCCGTTGGTATTCCGGCGCAGTGCC
>Ga0123355_10008804_pt1 | contig 15269 bp, 13 predicted proteins | sample TergutEmb28metaG_3_FD_89872 | JGI IMG/M metagenome (GOLD analysis project Ga0123355, IMG submission 89872) | Embiratermes neotenicus P1 segment gut microbial communities from Petit-Saut dam, French Guiana - Emb289 P1 | ecosystem: Host-associated > Arthropoda: Insects > Digestive system > Gut ... | reverse complement strand
AAGAAAAAAAAAAGAAAAAAGGAAGAATAGTGAAAGAAGGAGGAGAAGAAAAGAACTGGTGGGGGGGGTGGGGGGGGGTGGGGGGGGGGGGGGGGGGGGGGCGGGGAAAATTTCTGGCGGGTAGGGCTTCCTTTCCCATTAATTTCCCCCCCCCCCCCCCATTTTCCTATAGCCATCTCTCCCCCTTTTTTTTTGCGCCTTAATTGAAAGAGTTCGTGGAGCCAGATGGTCCCGATATAAAAAACGGGAAGAGATAATCCTTGTATTTTCTGTATGACGTTTGTTACTCCGAACAATAAAGTTAGTGGGAAGAATTCTCAGCAAAGTCGTAAGAGGGACAAGGAGAGTGACGGCAAATGGCGCAAACATCGTGGCAAGATACTTCTTTTTCTTTCTCTGCTGAGTTATTTTCCAAACTCATATTAAGTTTCGAGAGTTTCATTAATGATAGATGTCTTCGATGAAGTTTTCGAAAATTAAGATATTTGCACGCTCTTATAATTAGAAATGAAGCTAATTTTTCATCCTTTGTTTTCAGCACTTTTCTTCGCCTTTAATTAGAGGGTGACAAATGCCAGGTGGAATGACGCAGTGCGCTGATGTCTGAATTAAAAAGTGCTTTTAAAGATAATTTGATGTGAATTAGGTGACCTTCCTCTCATCCCCCGTTATTTGTCATATTCTTTTGCAAACTTGGGTTGGCGTGGAGCAGGGCGTAGCAGAGGGAGAGGTCGCTTGTGGAAGTGAGTGGAGGCCTAAGAAGTGACAGTCCCAATCACGAGACGGGACTAGAAGGGACTGTTCGGCTCGAATAGTGACATAATGCATACTTATCAGGTACCGGATCTTAAGTGGAAATTGTAAAAGAAAAATGGAGGGGGTTTCGTGGGGGCGATATGATGCGGTGACTTGTAGGGAATTGACCGTACTACCCATTGAACATGACCTGAGCAACAAAATGTACTCCCCGTTTTAGAAGGAAAAGTTTGAATTTAGAACTTTCTCCTTTTTGGTTTCTGGGCTTTGTCCATTCACCGATGTTACAAAAATAACTCAATGTACACATTCCCCGACGTAAAGCCAAAGTTTTTCTTACCGGGGGGGGAAGCGGAATGAGGGGAAAGTGGTGGAAGAATACTGCTGGGCGATTACACAAATGGCGGGGCGGCAATGCTGCGTCCGATCAGGTTCCAGTGTGTTGGAGTTTGGGTTACAGCTGGACTTCCTTGTATATATGCATACACATATATGCAGTTGTGCATATGTATGGATTTAAGCCGGACATTCCTTATACATACGCATGTATTTGACCATATGCATGCTCATGTCCGATTGGCGCAAATTTCGATTTGCGGTGGGCCTGCCGGGAACGTAACTATTGCTTGAAGTGCGAGAGTGTCTAGTGTCATGAAATGGATCTGCTTCGATCTACAGCTGAGAAAGATTGGTAAGGCACCTGCTGGGTCTGGTACAGTAATAGGAGCTTTTTCTTACTCGCTAGGTTCCATAGAATTTTAATTGGAAAGTGTCCCGGATTCATATCTAGGCCAGGACACCTGACAACATAACCGATATCCTCTTGGCATTCCTCAGTCTCCAGCCAAATGCCGCGATCATATCCCGATGAAATCACGACCACTTCGAAATCCTGTCCAATTCAGAACCCCCAGTCACCCTACCACTCGACTCTGTCTGGTCTGGGCTGTTGACATCGTTGTAAAACAAATCCGTAAAATAAACAGTCGCCGCTCGCTTCCCGGAATTGCGGGTTCGAATCCTGCCGGGGCATGGATGCATGGATGTCTCTCTGTTGCGAGTGTTGTGTTTTGTCAGTTATAGTTCTCTGCGACGGGCCGATCCCTCGTCCAGAGGAGTCCTACCGAGTGTGGTGTGTCTGAGTGTGATCAGGTGCATCAGTAACCCTCTACACCTACAGTGAGTAGGTAGACAGATGCCAGGCCAAGAAAGAAAGAAAGAAAGATCATAATTTATGTTTTAAGAACATGTTAAGAATTGTCAGTAGCTCTTTCTTAAATTAAACTTATTATTCTGTCTACAGCATTTAAGAATATTTAAACAATGATACAAATTAGCAATATTTTCACTCATTGAATAGCATCATTCACCTGGTACCCGGGGCTCTTTCACCGGGGGTAAGGTGGCCTAAGCGTATAGTGCGAGAGGTAGAGTGCGTCCACTCCCCCTAATGACTTCATGGTCTTCGTACAGACAATTTTATTCTTTCAGTTGTCACTGACTGGGATCGTTGCATTGTACTACGTAACTTATTGTGGTGTGAGAATCAAAATGGTTACTGAAGTCAGATGTGGGCCCATAAATCTGAACTACAAGTCTTGCGAGTGCCAATCAGGCAGACTGTCTTGTCGCTAATGCCCCAAGTGTTCCTCATCGTCCTCCTTTCGTTTCGTATTCTAGTTTCTTGAATAGTTCTGGATGTACGGTCGTCGCTTCGTTCTTAAATATGGATAACGCAGCGGTTCCATATTAACGCGCACTCTGGGGTTCCTGGGTTGAAACTTGGGGACATGGGACAAGCTGGCGTACGTCACTGTCACCAAGTTGAAGATGTGTTCTGCTGCCGCTAAACGCAGACCTACGGCAGTGCATTAGAAGGAAGCCGATAATCGGAATCCTGGTTTTTACTGTGGTGTAATCAGCACTGTCTGCTACGATAATTAGAACTTTTCATTTTCGAACTGGAAGAATCGCTTCGACGTTTTGACTTCGTGGCGTTTTGGTGTTTCTAACTTTATCCCCACACAATATAAACGGTGGCACGTCAGTGAATTATATTCATGAACATGTCAACGTCTTGTTCTCAGTATGTCCATATTCTTATAGTTATAACTGCCATTATGTGTTTTTGCCGATCCCAGAGGCCACGCGGTCTAAGGCGCGCATCTGCGGCCGCTCGCGTGCTGGGAAAGTGGGTACGATCCTGCCGGGGGATGGATGTTTGTCTCTTGTGAGTGTTGTGTGTTGTCAGGTAGATGTCTTTGCGTCGGGATGCTCTCCAGAGGAGTACTACCGAGTGTGGTGTGTGTGAGTGTGATTGTGAAGCCTCGACAATTAGGAGGGCCTGGCCCACTGGGGGCTGTCGAACCATGGGAGGGAGGATTATTTGTTTTTAGCATTGTGTATGTAAATTGGATGTTTCTAGATTTTAAACTTTCGCCGTGTGACTCACATTGCAGCACCTGTTGAAGCTGGAACCGATACAGTGTTCCGAAACTACACAGACGCCGGGGAGATACCCAGAAGACAATTCATCATTAAATTGGATGTGTTCGTTTTGTATTCTTTTGTATTGTCGTTTCCCTAAGTAAGGCGATTTATCGCTGAAACATGTAGGAGAGTTCATGTTTTTGGTTGATTTTATTATTTTATATGCATTGTGTGCTTTTGTTTTATTAATGTAGTTTTCCAAAGCGACAGTTTACGAATAAATTGCTCGATATTGTCAATAACCCTCAGTTATCATGTATCCAATTTTATGAGCGTCTAGGCCAGTTGGCTTTCAAACTCTCAATTTCCGTGGAACCCTTTTGACTAAATCTAGAATTTCGCGGAATCCTTTATCGTAAATTTTACCGTTTAGTTGTAGACATGAAATAACAGTTTAAAAAAAACACAAATTTATTTCACGAAATAAAATATCTACCCGCATTTAAAAAAAAAATTATCGCTGCTTGATTCACAGTGCCATAAAGCATGGCGACCGTGTTAAAAATAGTGAGTGACGTAAGGAAGGCAGTTCGTACCCCGAACAGTCCATCCAGCCTTCTTCCATAATTTAACTTAGGGATCCATGTCAATAAGAGTACTCAGGTAACAAGTCACCGATAGAAACTTGCTGCGTGTTTTAGCGCACAGAGTCAAATAAAGTTTAAAGTATTGTGTGACAATATAACCGTATTTACGTACAGTCTTAGTAACTGACCAACTTAATGCACAAATTCTTGTTTTCTGATAAGTTTATTATATTTATCTACATGTTTCGAGCACTATTGTGCTTATCATCAGGAGGTCAAAATTGTATTATACAGCATCTGGTATCGTCACACTCTGTAGCTGGCCGTCCGATGCGCACCGGACTGTCACCTACAGAGTGTGACGATACCAGATGCTGTGTAATATAATTTTGACCGCCTGATGATGAGCACAATAGTGCTCGAATCATGTAAAGGAAAATAATAAACTTATTATAAAACAAGAATTTGTGCATTAAGTTGGTCAGTTACTAAGATTATACTGAGTTCCACATATTTACGTACGTCTGTTTTGACGCATTCGCGAACTTACGAAGAACAACTGTTAGCGTCGTCACTCCTATCTGTACATCTGCATGTATCAGGGCGATTTCCACCTGTCGGAATTTCTTGAAGTGTCATATTTGGAATTTTCACTAAAATTTGTCAATAGAGACCGATTGTAAACGTAACGTACATCGCTCATAAACACCTCCGCAAGCTTATGTTGTTTCGCCATGAGTAGTTGTTGTAATTGAAGGAGGCCGTTTTCTGGGTGACAGACAGCCTGAGGCCTAAGCAACAGTTTTGTAATTGGGAAAGCCCTAACTATTGAGCATCAAACATTACGTAAGGTGTGTTGTAAACGTCGACTATTGATGTTTAAGGGAAACAGATCGTACACCCCTTCCCCACTTACGATATCTCAGTGATCGATTGTAGACCCCTTGCTAAAATCTTGTAATGTTTGTTAGAATACTCGTTTTTTTAGGAAATGATTCACGAACTTTAAGTGCTGATAAAATAGCAGAGCGAACGCGCGAGGTGTGTTACGTCTTGTGAATATTTAAGCCCTTTAAATAAATTGTATGTTATATTTAATGCGGCGAAGTTTCGCAAACCCAGAGCTGAGCTGATGTCCTGTTTGCTCTTTGTACTCGAAATCGAATGAACCCATTTAGACTGAGAATGTAAAGGGGTGCTGATAAGTCCTTAGCCGGACCAGGAAGGAAACAAGCTAATGTTTCTGTCCGAATGGCGTAAATTTCCTTCGGCGCCTTGCCTTGCAGGAAAAGAAATGACCTGATGACAGCTCGCGTCTCGATGTTGTTGAAATCGCGCGCGTCCCTGATATACAGTGTGTCCCACTCGCTACCGAACCCGGCATTTCTTTAATAATTTTAGTACTAATGAGGATATTGCAAAGAAATTTGAAGCGGACTACAGACACATTCCTCTTCAATTCTCACACAACGAACGTACTCCTGTTCAAATTTCGGTAAATATCTTCATTGGTGTTACAATTATTAAAGAAATGCCGAGTTCGGGAGCGAGTGGGACACACTGTTCTTCCGAGCTTGTTTCCTTCCTGGTCGGGCTAAGGACTTATCAGCAGTTATGTGCCAGTTTAGGTTTGCGAGTTCGGACGGCGGGGGTTAATATGGAGAGACGAGGGAGTCTGTGTCGGACTGAAATTGTGCCCCCCGCAAGGTTTGTTTCTCGGACAGGTGGGGAAGTGAAGTGACGTGACAGAGAAGTGAAAGAATGTGGAACGAGAGTGCCTGATAGACGGGTGGGAAAATTTACCAGAAGATGGTTGGGAGGTAGTAGATACAATGATTTGCATACCGCTCGATGGAGAGCCGAGTGAGGTTGTCGTAAAATTGAACAAGAGGGAAGGTGCAGGACTCACAAAAAGGGGCGAACTGAAAAGGACACGTGTAATTGTGAATCCACAGCCGTTGTGGAGAAAGGAGGAGAAATTAGTTAGAAATGACACAAGCAGGAGTGACCAACTGGCGGTTCGCGACTCGCGTTTGACTCGCAATATGTTTTTGTCCACCAAACTGTGGTCCGAATCCTTCACTGCATTCCCTTGAATATAATTAATGCGATTCGTTGCGAAGTAATTACTCTTGCTGCACAGATAGCGCAAGCGCCTATGACGAAGAAACTGAACAAGGCGTCGTGCCTTCTGTTCCTTTCGAATGAACGGTCACTGCGGCAACTGTTGGGTCGTTCCAGGCTTCGTATTGCAGGTTAAAATAAATACTGTTTAAGTGAAGGAAAACTTAACTGTTGAATTCAAAGAGTACGCTACCGCGAAATTTCAGTTGATTTTTTCCAGCGCTTTCGTACCGAAAAATCGCAAAAATATGCCTATGATAATGGCTATGCCTGTCCGACCGCATCTGACATTTCGTGGAACGCTGGATGGATTTTGTTGTAATTTGTTGAGGATTCCCCCCCCCCCCCCAACAATTTTTTTGGGGATCTGGCGCGGTGGGGGGGGGGGGGGGGGGGGGGTGGGGGGCGAAATTGGTTTATGACGTACGTGTTTCTTGGAACGTCTTACTCTCTGAAATGAAGAAACTCAACTAGAGTCGTTAGAACATGGTTTATGAAAGCAAGCTTAATTATTTTTCTTTCCGGGACAAATTTTTAAACTGTTGTTACAAACCATTTAGTTATAAGACATATAGTTTGGAATACACAATAATTAATTTTCAGACAAGCCATCCCCGTTGTGTTTAAATACACACGTACACAAACAGGAATGTAAACTTACAGTCCAAACACAACTTTACCTCTAAGCTGTGTTTAGACTGTGAGTTTACATTCTTATTTATTTACAAAATAATTATATGACGTCTACAAAGTGGCAAGACATTGCGGCTTCTTCGAATCCAAACAACACTATTTCAAGTGTAACAATGAATACATTATAAACACACAAAACATATATAGGCGTTCTGAAGTTTTCAGAGTGGTGTAGCTGCGTATTCCGTTCTTCTGGCATATGACATTGCGTCAATCGGTAATCGGATCCGATTACCCACTGACGCAATGTCATATCCCGGAAGAACAGAGTTCGAACACACACACACACACACACACACACAACTATATATATATATATATATATATTACCCCCACCTTGTTAGATCTACACTGTCAGAACACATACGCTATATGCACTTAGAATTCCACGGTAAAGAATTTTCATGTACATGTCAGGTAAATTGGTCACAAAAGTAACCACGATGCACAAGGGAGAGTGCGGCAGCCCCGGGCGCTTTTTTCCGCCAAATTTCGATTTTTTTCATTACGCGAAGCTTGTATTTATAAGCGCAAGTGTAAAGCTATTTTATTCAGAAATATTACAAGGACGTACACATAGGAAGAAACTTGAATTAAGGAAACACAAAATGAAATGCCTGTTTCTGGTGATTTTTCAGCCTCGGATAACAGCCATGGACAGGACGAAGTCATTGTTTCCAGCTGTTTGAAATCAACACGAAATCATATCGCGTGTTTACATTAGGCACATACAAAGTTATCAGAAAGTCCTTCAAGTTCAGCACAATTCTGTGTTCTCTCTCTTTACATCCGAGACTATGAATGCGTGAATGACTCTCCACCAACAACGCGCAATTTTCAGTCTCTCACAAATGCCGCGATTTCACCTTCCACAAACAATTTCTTCTTACATCCCCTTTTATGTATGGGCTGAGTGTTTGTTTGCCCGTTTTGCTGTTTCAGACTTGCTGGCTTCTTAATCTCCAACCCATTCTTCAAAGGACTCGAGGCAAGTATTTCACTTTCAGCACTTCGACTTTTTTCTTGGGGTGAGGTTATGCTGCCTGCCTTCAGGAGGTTGTGATCTTCTCTTCAGTAATTCTGCCGTGTGATGGTCACTGTTGTTGAAAGGGTGTGAATGCCAGTCACATCATCTTAAGCATTTCTGACCTGTGCAGGCAACTGCTCTTCTTAGACTTGTCGATTCCGCATTTCACAAGCATAAATGATGATGCCTGCTCATGAACTGATTAAAAAAATTTTTTTTCCAACAGGCTCGCTGTCATTAGTAAATTAATTAGAAATGTGCATGGGCCAGGTCATACGTCAATTCAAAAACTCTTTTCTTGACAAAGATATTAAATAACTGTACACTTCATTAACGTCACTGACCACATTTGCCTCCATCTCATCCGAATGTATTTTCAAATCTACCCAACCGTAACTTTAGTTTTGTTCAAGTACCGTAACTTACACTTGTCACCCTATTTTGAAGTGAACTTTTCGGCATATTAAAGGTTTAAGCGCCATTTTGCATGGACGTTTCCTTTGATACGAATTTAAGGAAGATTTATTTCAAGTCCCCCTTCCTCTATGTGCCCGTCCAGTAATTTTACCCTTGAATTTTCGCACCCTGAAGAGCCAGAGTTAATCTGAAATATGACAAATCTTGTCACAAAGCTACAGGCTTTATGACTGTCCGCGGCCATCGGACTCGTAAACATAACACATTTCGTTTCAGGAGATGAGAGTTGACGATGCTTATATATTTAGAACTAAGAAAGTTCCGGCCAAACACAGCTGAAACTCTTCACCACTACAATAGCCTCATCAATGTACACAGATCGAAGTGTGACAGCTGTACAATTTCCCACATATCACGCTGTAACACATGTATCTCGGTCCAGCAGCGAAACAATTTCAGAATTGTCTGGAGCTACCGGCTGTCAGAGGCTACCGGACTTTCCTCCAGTTATAAATAAACAAATGTGAAATATGTGTTGCAGACACGAAGCTCTTTAACTAAGATATAAAACTGTTCAATTATGACATCAAGACCGATTTTGTTTTCTGTACATTACAGAGTGACTTGAGTAAGATATTTATATACGGACGAGTGCAAATAGAGCTCTGCATTCGACTTACATTGTAAGGAAATATCGCTGCCAATTAAAAAATTTATTGGCAATATTGTTTAAAAAGGGCGCTGGGTTTCTTTCCCGGGGGTAAAGTCGCCGGGGCGTGGCGATAAACACGCACCCTCATCTAGTACCGAGGTTAAAGAAAGAGTAGAGCTATATGTGTGTACACCCCCTCTGGGCCTTCGTGACCTTTTCTACCGTGACCTTTACCTTTACTTTATTAGAATATTTATTCAGTTTATTATGTTGATTCCTTTTAAGATAAATTTAAGTAAAAAAACTGTGGATTTCCATTGGATTGGCACTGCTTGTTAGTGTGTGATTAGTGTCGTAATAACTATGCAAACGACAGAAATGCGAGACACAGAGAGACAGGGTGGGAGGGAAGGAGGCAGGCAGACAGGGAGAGGGTGCTGATTAGCTACAAGCTATAAAAAGAAGTTCACACCATTGTATTCTGATCTTCACGTCCTTCAGGTTCCTCACGCCCTCTACCGCACAATGTGTCCAGAATATATCAGTCTTCTGCTCTTTTCTGTAGTTATTATATCAGACCAACCTTTCATTGCATTATACGTGTACAGCAGCATGCAGATCGTTAGCCCGATCATAATCATTTATGGCCTATTACGCATACGGGATATTTTATCTGCCAATGGTCATAATATATTTACAGTATCAAATGGCGTAGCCATGATTCATAGATATATTTCTTACGTCTACAGTGTTCTCTGAGGTTGTCAGCTGGCCAGAGAATCCCTCATTATGAAACCCGACGATTCTATCATCGTATGACAGGAGATAATCACTGGGCACTATTACCAGTCGGTTCACATTTTCGAAATTAGTGTCCCAGTTTCCAATTAATGTTACTGATATTTACTTAAATAGGTTCTATCAACTGGAAAACATGTAATGCAGAATTTTAGTCTCAACTTCTCAAACACAGTACTTTTATGACATAACAGTTCCGTTTCCCTTCGCTATACGGTGAATGCCAATATAAACAATTCTAAACTGAAAGGTGCCTTCCGACACAGTCTACGAATACACACCAAACAAATCAATGTTCCAAGTTTATGACAAGGATAATTACTTTTTTAATTAATTCGCACACATTCCTGAACAACGACACGATTTTTTCAACAGCGTATGAGGAAAATCTAAAACTTTCTTGTCTCGACTACCGCTCGGACAAAACCTTCCTTGACAGAGGCTGCAATCTTTTAATTTCCTTGTCTAATGCACAATTAACGATTTTGCTATCCTTTACGCTATAGTATACATTAAACGGGTTCTGACGCATAACCCGACTGGTTCTGTAATGTGTAAACACCGTCGCGAAGTGCTGAAACCCAGAGCTACGCTGGATGGCTACCTATAAACTGCGAGCCTTCTGAATTTGTGCCCTATTTCGGCACTACTCACAAACCCTGAAACACTATTTGACAGAATTTCTGCTCCAGTTCATTGTGGTCGTCAGGCTGTGTTGGATGCCAGCAAAAAGGTAAATGTGTTCCTAATGAAGGCATACACGTAGTGAAGAGAACAGACGTACATCCTCACCGCTGTGGATTTGAGTGCTAAGTCTCATGTCCTGGCCGCTTAAACCTCACGAAATAAAGCTGCGAGTACCCACTGAATAGGCTGCTGGAAGGGTCCCAGAAGCGGCCTGACCGTTTTTGTAGAAGAACAAAATCTGTATCTTCCGGAAATCAAACCCGAAACGCCCATTCCTTAGCCTATGTCACTATATCTACTCTGTTATTCGGCTCCCTTTGAATACCCACAGGTGATTCAAAATGTGATCATTTCAAGGAAACCTTTTAGTTTCGGGCACAATACGAAAAATCACGTGAGTCCAAATCACATACGTGCGGTGAAATTGTCAACGCTGGTACGTACTGCTCTTAGAGCGATTTACGAAGATACTGCCAACTCGGTGCATGGAAAGGAACAACACGTACCAACCTTCGTGGCTCATATCTCCTTTACAAATGTACTGGTCGCTTCCAATTTAATTGTGGAAAAGCATACAAAATTTGGGCCACAGCATATTCTAGAAACGTAAGAACACTCCATCATTACCTTTGTTTCAGTATTTTTTCTTTTTCGAACGATAATTTTTACGGCACGTTCTATTGTGAAAAGGAGCACTCTGCCATCTGGATGGATGTACAACTCCTTGTGCACTCTCACAAGATTCCAGATGGAGACAGGTACGTTAACAAACGATCATAAGAAAACAAGGAGGATTAGGAAGGAAATGATCGTGGCCCACTACACTAATCCAACGCAAATTTCTGAATGCCTACTCATTCTTTACAATGGGTATGATGGTATAAATGACATCTGGTCTCGTTCTGAGTCACCAGTCAAGCATTAGCAACATCGCTACATAATCCGACGAACAGAAGTTGGTGAGTCAGTGGATTAACCACCTAACGCCCAGTGGCAGCCACACAGCGCATCGCTGTGTTTCGCAGTTTCACCGAAAAAACACCGACTATCTATCAACAGTATTAAGCAGTCATGCTGACAAACTGTATTCTCTGAGAAGTTTTATTAACTTTATTGACTTTTCACACCTTTGCGGGCCATTCATTCTGTCAACCCGCAATATTCACGGAATATCGACTCATTTTTGTCACATTTCTACTTCTACATTACGTCATGGGGATGATGTCACAGCCTACTGTGGATGTCAAGTTTGACGTCACCATTACGTCAGAAGCTTATGACCAGTCGCATCAATTCCGGCAACGAAAGGCTAGCCAAGGCTTGCGGTGTGCGTTGGTATGTAACGTGTTCACCTTTACGGCATGTCCATGCAACCACGTCTGATTTGTAGTTAGACCCACTTAGCTTTTATGGCTAGTGAAGAGATCTGGATCTTGGGTATTACTTGTTTGTCTGTCAGAACTCGTGCTGGCTGATCCAGATACCACTATTATCAACGAGATAGCGGCTGTTAATTCCCGCTTGTGGTATGTTTCGTCGCCTTTTTTAAAGGGGAAAGTCGCCTAATATGTGGAGGATTTTTTAAAACTGCTATTAAACTTAGAAAAATGTTGTAAAACTTTTCAAAACACAAGAATAACTTTATTTGATTAATGACGAGACAGTTGCTACATAAACATAATTCATTATGAAAATAAAAACGTGTGTAAAATTCGTTTCCGTAAAAGCTTCATCTCCCCAAATTTGGGTAGGTGAATAATTTACACAGAAAGCACAACGAATAGTTAAAAAATAAAAAAAAAAATACAAATGATACGAACTACGAACAAAACCGTGTTTATCCCTGACAAGGCTCACAAACAAAATCTTCCTCCACACCAACACAAAGTGTGTGCGCCCATCTGAAACATTTCGCACATCGTACCTAGTCTTCTCCAATGTGGTCTTCAGAGAAACGACCAGTACAGAACACACAATCAGCGTTTTGTTCCTCATCTTCTTCCGTCCAATCTTCAGCGAAAGGAACAGCTAGGTCAGTGTTCGAATGTGATGGAGTGTCGGACGGAGTTGGATCCCGGCAAACCCTTCTCTTCGTCTTTTTGAAGTACCAAGAAGAGCATTCGACGCAGGTCGACTGGTTTGGGATTTAGTGGCCTGTTTTATCTTCTTTTTCTGAGTTGCTTCAACAATTTTTTTGTTAGGTGAACTCTTTACTTTCTTTGCTGTTCCACCACGAGGATTTGGCTTTAGGTTCAGGTTCGGTACAGGGCTCATATCTGATGATCGGAGAGCCTCAGCAGAAGTGAACGGCGAAAAATTGGCAGAACTGAATGATGGCTGATCGCTGGTCTTTACCAAAGCAGGATGGTTCACAGGAGCAGCATCTTTGTCCTTTGAGGACAGAGGGAAATCATATGGTCTGAAGACGTTCTTGTCACAAGGAAAGAGGCCTGTCGCCCGGAAGCCATTAGCCGCCATTTCGCCTGTTGCAGCTCACTTGTATACATTTCCGAATAGTTCGCCAATTTGGTAGACGGTGACGACTCACCCTGAGTGTGAACGGAGCCAATTTTTCAATTTCTTGGTAGTAGAATGTTTTCAGGGGCACCATGAAAGCTTTATCCAAGGGTTGCATTTTGTGGCTGTTGTGAGATGGGAAGTAAATGATGTCAACATGAATCTCTCTCGAGCTAAAGTAATGACCTCCAGGTTCCTGGTGTGTGAATAGTGTCCGTCCAGTATTAAAATAACAGGATCTTCTTTGTCGGCTTTGTATGTTTGATGAAATGAAGAAACCACTGGGAAAAAATCTCGCTCTGTATCCACCTCGAGGGATGACACGCGTGCCATTCATAATTTGTTTCATATTTTTTCTTGGAAATACAAGTAACGGGGGAATGAAGTGTCCAGTTGGACTCATACAGATGACGACTGTCAGAAGAGATCCCCGTTCTGCGGATTGAAGAGAAAATACCTGACAATCCTAATAGTTTCGTGTGTTTGTGCTGTACATTAGTGGTGCCGGTTTCGTCGCAGTTGTAAAGTCTGCAGGATTATGTTGAATGGTGTCCATTGCAGGCTCGTAGATTTAAAAAAACTGAGCTACTGATTCGGGAGTGAAACCCCTCGCTCTTGAGAGTGAAAGACCTTCAGGGGTTCTAACTGAAATTTGTGGATGACGACGTAGGAAAATTTTAAACCATTCCTTCCTGCCTTTTCACTTCTCTTGCAAAATTGGTTTTTAATTCCGTTTCTTACAGCCAGTTGGTAAGCGAGACGCATGACGTCTGCCACTGTCAAGCCAAAAAACTTCCTTTCCATCAAAAGACAGTGCTCAGCCAGATCATTTTCTGCTTCCTACCCAGTTTTGTTTTTACGGTTTCACTTGAGCTTTTCTGCCGGTCTTTTACATAACGCTCTGGTGTTGTTTGTGGTACGTTGAAAACTCTGGATGCTTTGTAGCTGTCCATTTCCTTGTTCCTTATAGCCTCAATAGCTGCCTTCATTCTTTCGGGGTCCCAATTTTTCCTTTGAGCCATCTGTAATATTATATAACCCAGAAGCAATAATTCACAAGGTACTGACTTCCTAATAAACGGAGCCCCAGATTGGGCTCTTCAAACCTCCCCATAATAGGCTCGAGAAAATGGGCGAATAAAACAACAGAAGGACATGAACCAAAGCAAGTGTTTAAGATTACACTTTACAGAGAACTGAGCACCAAACTAATTCAGAAAAATAGCTTACCTTCAACGGCTCATGAGTCACAGTTTAGCGATAAGCAAAAATTTCACAGCGCACCAAAACAAAAACGCCCAGTCAGTACCGAGGTCCTGAGCAACTGACCGTTTGTACTGTGATTACAAGGAACAGCCTCATCTACTCGATGATTTACATTCTTAAGCAAAGAGCGCAGCACCTCCTGGTATGAAATAATGCACCTCCCCATAACGGGCGAGTTTCCCCTACGTCCCACTAATGGTCAACTGCGATGATCTGTTCAGCGGAAGGGCCTGACGAAGTACACATAAGAGAGGCTGCCAAGGACCGCATCAAACAGAAATGGGAAAATTCTGTCGTGAGAAAAGACTCCCACGCCAAATATGCTTCCAAATGAACCCATCGTGCTCATACTTCCGAGGACAACTCATTCTTCCAAATAAGTAGAAATCTACCCCTGAAGAATCATTATTCTTTCTCCATGTAGTTAATATTGTAGCCACGGATACGTACACTAGGTGAAAAAGGGCTTAAACAACCAATCGTTAAGGAGCTGTAGAGAGATACATGTCCTTCTGTTGGTATGCATCCATGACCTTTCTTGATACAGTTCTATCTTTCACGGCGTTTGTGTTCAGTTAACTGCGATTTCATAGTATCCCTCAGCCGCTGTGATGTATGAAAATGGATCGGTGGGAGGCTTATCTGTACCAATCGTAGCTAGGGATGGGGACTGTTAAATATTCCAGCACAAATTTCAATAGGATTTATATACTAGTCTTCCCCATTATCCAACTGCAACCAAGAAGGATCTATTCGCTAGTTTCGGAAACGTGCAGTTTTCTGATTTTTCACTCACACAGCTCCTTGTCCGACAGATTTACGCCTTAACAAATACCAGTAACTCCTACAGCCCGAGTTCTTCCCCTTGTGTAATTTCATATTCTCCAGCTAGAGGAAGGCGAATGGTTATCTGTGAATGGGTATGAATTTTTGCTACCACGTATAGCGATCTGTAGGCAGCGAGAGTGACAGCCAGGAGACACAGCTAATCAGTTTCGAACCCCCCACCATTTTATGATTTAAGCTTATGACAAATTAGCCAGGTTGCAGTCAACGGTTGTTCACGGAAACTTGCATGTCCAATGTTCAGTCCACGTCCACTTATTCCAGGGATTTTAGTATTTGGATAATAGTACAAACTGTACGTGAATAACTGTCTAGTGTGGTTTCGCTACTGTAAACAGAATTCTGTATTAAATCTATTATAAATAGTATATAAATTTCCGTCAACACAACTTTAATTGTAGGTTTAAAATTACAACATGTTTCGACCCTTGGGGGTCATCATCAGGTCGAGCTTAAGAACCTATTGTTT
>Ga0123355_10008803_pt1 | contig 15269 bp, 9 predicted proteins | sample TergutEmb28metaG_3_FD_89872 | JGI IMG/M metagenome (GOLD analysis project Ga0123355, IMG submission 89872) | Embiratermes neotenicus P1 segment gut microbial communities from Petit-Saut dam, French Guiana - Emb289 P1 | ecosystem: Host-associated > Arthropoda: Insects > Digestive system > Gut ... | reverse complement strand
TGTCGTGAGGTTGGTTGTGTGGTTGTTGTTGTGGAGGGTCGGGGGGGGGATGAGGGACAGTGATGAATAGGAGATAAGGAAAGATGTGGTTGTGTTTGACGATGGCCTGAGTGCCTGGAGAAATATCTGAATAGGGATTCTAAATTGTTGGTTGGTGTTGGAGACTTTCGTATGTTGGATGCAAAATGTGACTTAGAGCTACGTTAAACGTGTAAGAAAAGGGCGGCAAGGAGCGATTGCTGTCAACACTTTATTTTGCAGTTTCTTTCAGTACAAATCAGGCCTTTTCTCCAAATTACAGATTAATTATTCTGCCAGAAACTTTTGTCTTCCCGCCTGCCATAAAAACATAAAGATTAGAACATACAGAATTACAACTTTGTTGGTTTATACTGGTATGAAACTTGGCTTTTCATACGAAGGGAAGAACATGCTTTGAAAGTATTCGAAAACAGGGTGCTGAGGAAGATATTTGGTCATAGGAGGGGGAAAGTAAGAGGAGGCTGGAGAAAATTGCATAGTGAGGGGAACTTCGTGACGAAATGGGCGAGTCGTGTGGCACCTCTGGGCGAGAAGAATTTTAGTGGGGAAACACAGAGGACAGATACCGCTTGGAAAACCTAGGCATACGCTGGAGGGTAATATTAATAAGGGACTTAAAGAAATAAGATGGGAGTGTGCAGACTGGCTCAGATAGGTAACGTGGTGGGCTGTAGTGAACTTAGTAATTAATCTTCGGTTTCCATAAAGTGCGTAGAATTCCTTGACTGTTTGAGGAATGGTTGGCCTTTTAAGAAGGCCTTTCCTCCCTGGAGTTATTTGGTTAATTCGTCGTTCTTGTACTGTACAGCAGGCAAGGGCGGCGAGCCTGTGTACAGTGCTGAAGGGAGGAGTGCACCTGAATAATTACCACCACTTGCAAGAGCTTCGTGGCATCGAGAATGGAACGTGTTGCAAATCTGAAATTTCCTCAAAACTTGCTGTGTTCATACTGTTATATAAAGACGTGTGCCCTAACCATTCTGCTAAACAGATGCGCAACTAACGTTGGCAGCGCGTGCATATGGTTTGTCGTAATTAGAAGATCGCAGCGTCGTGATGGTTGGTACAGGCCTGAACATTTGTGAGTTTCAGAGATATTTCCATTTGATGCGACTGCTTTAAAGTAAAATTAATGTTATGGAAATTGCACACAGCGTTGCAATTGTTCTGCGTTCGCTCTGTCACTGTCTGGAAACTGGCTTTTCTGATTTGACTTGAGTTCCGTCAGAAATTACTAACACCTGAACGGAAGCACCGTGATTACCAGGCTTGTATGTAGGGATACAGCATTCATTGTTACCACATCTTTTATTTAGTACTCTATATGATTCTCACAATAACCAGCAATTATTTGACTAATCGTTATCAAACGGTTGGTCTTCGTAATGGAGGCAGAGCGCTCGTGCAGTACGTCGGAGACAATTTACCATTCGACACGGCAGTGGGGTAACAACTTACTGTATGGAGCAGAGTCCTTCTGGAGAAGCTAACCGGTTTTCAGCTAGTCAAAAAATTCCCCGCGCTTTATGGAACCCGAAGGTTCATTACCGCATTCACAAGTGCCCGTCACCTGTCCCCTTCCTGAGCCAGATGGATCCCAGCTTAGGGGGTTTGGGCGACGTGCTAACAACTCCTCGCCGTTAATAACGTATCATGTGGGGTAGCAATAACGTTTTTAAATGTCGTTTACATGAATGTGAGGCTTCAGAGGGTAATGGTAATTGACGAATGCTTCACACGACGCCATTTCCAGTTTTTCTTCAGCTTTTCACAATTCGGTCTGCAAGTGATGAATTCTTAGGGCCGATAGATTGTGTCATTCGGCGTACAGCACAGTAACATCGCGGACATGCAAAACTAGTTTTTCGTACCCATGATCCCACTGTTGAAGGCTAGAGAAAGGCCTCGTCAGATAGTCTTCAGTGGAAAAGCCTCATCTCTTATTGCAACGTACGTTATCAATTTGTTCCCTAAACTTTTCCGTCTTCAGTAATCCGTAGCGTGCCACACTCACTCTCTCTCTCTCTCACGCACGCACGCACCACGCGCGCACGCACACACACGAGCGCGCGCACACACACAAAAGCCTTTCCGATTGAAAAGGTTTACCCCGAAAATGTAAGGTTGGTTTTATTGTGTTCTCAGAGCACAGAAATGCCCGCTGTTTGACCAAATAGGCCTATGTGTCAAGGCACGCACGTGATGTTCTCCCAAACAGCTTGACTTTACTAGATTTAGAAAGGTCATCAAACCGGTTAGGGTTAGGGGGGGTGCTGGGACGTGCTCAACAGACGCCAGCATTGTATAGGGTGTTTGTTAAACTACACTTCTCATGACCATATCAGTCAAAAAAAACTGTGTTATGGAATATGACGTCATATAGCTGTCAATTCTTTGCAACGATTCGGAGGAACATACTGCCTGCGTCTTTACAACGGGGATCCCCTACCCTCCAAACATTGATAACCATCTGCTAAACTATACGGCGACATATCCCAGAAAATTGTAGTGTTAGCTTTCATGCCCGTGAGAACCTCAAATATCAAAATCAGTGAACTTGAGAAATGCGTTTCTGCGTTCTTTCATTGCAGATATAAAGCTTACCGTTGCATACGCAGTCGCGATACATTACATCGGAGCCTGCTGTTCACTACATTTCATCTGGTTGGTAAATGGCTCAAGTGCAAGGTTGAACGATTGTTTATAGAGTGACCTGTATGGTATAGCTGGCCAGTTTCGTGACAGACCGTACTCTTTTTTTTTTTTCGCTCAGAATCAGGCGTCAGTTTTTAACAGCGTTATTAAATTCTTTGATGTGCCCATTTTAGAAAGTACAGAAGACCTGTTTCAGCTTCCTGTGATGAGGTTATGCAGGACGTTATGGAGCACACACACGAACCATAAGGTTTAGTTTGAAGCTCCAATACCAAATTTCATAGAAATCTGTAGGGTAGTTTTGGGAATGACACCCGCGGACGGATGAATGTGACCTCATCCACATTATTAATTTTATGCAACGATTTGTCGAGCTTATGCCCACTGCAGTACATATTTTAAATTCATTTAACGACGACGATAGCAGTGCAGAATATACAGAGTGTGGTTATAAGATGAACGAACTGAGACCGTCGAAGGAAATCAACCCCTTCCAGCGTCCCCCTAGCTGTAACATTCCCCTTCCAGCATTCTGGGTGTCAACATGGGCCACAGGGGTCGGTTGGAGGACAGCAGAACGGTAGAGGTAGGAGTGCTGTCATCCCCACCTTCCATGGTAACAATTTGCAAGGCCTCAGAATAATGGATATTGAATTAGAGAGGATTTGGCCTTATGTAATGGTTGGCCTACTGTTCCGACATTTCGACAGGTTCGGCTCGTATTGCAGTCTGCAGCTGCAGGCTGTTTCTATCAGACGCACGGCCACATTATAGTCTGTGTGCGGGACTGAAAACGGCAATCAGCGGGGTTGGTTCACTGCTTCTGTGTTTGGGTTTTGCTCACGTACAGGAATGCAACGATGGAGCTTGCATACTGAGGCAACGAAAGAAGTCCCACGGTTTGCGCGGGTGACGTCACTTGATGCTTCTCACTCCCTGCCTACCATTGTTTTCGCCCTAGCCCAAAGCGCTTGTCATTACTCAAGGTTATCACTTCTAATATTTGTGTGAAGAGAATGGTCAGACTGGAGGGGAATACAGGGATGTGTGTTGGAGGGGGATTGTAACAAGCCGGATGCTAGTCGTACTATATTAATCTTTTCCAACGAATTGTAACGTTAGAATTATGCATGCGTATGGAGTTTTAATATTATAATAATAAGGGTAAGATTGTCACGAATTAATAAATTACAAGGACAATTATACAAGTCAGTTGCGTAACACACATTTTAATAGCAATACCTAACAATCACCAAGGAATAATTTAAATTTAATTTAATTTGTCGTGCGGTATTTGAGCCTCCTGTAATGAGTGAAAACATACGTAAAATGTATCAGAATTGTTATTGTGTGTAATGAGTGTGTATATATTTTGTGACTCGGTAGGGATGAAACATGCAGCATTGTCGGAGGAGTAAAATCATACATTTAAGTAAAACATAAGATGATGTACACCTTTAATTGTTCAGTGCAATAGGTACGAGAAGTGTCTTCACTACAGTAACATGTCATCACAATTCGGTTGAGGTGAGTGTAAATTAGTAATTAATTTATAAGCCTGTTTTGAGCAGGAAATGTATTTCAAAATTTAATTAATGTTATTCAAGTATTATAGCCTATTCTGTGTTCCATGTGGGCAGACAGGCGGCTTTCTCACGGCAGTATCATTTTTGCTCACTGTATCGAATATGGATTTCGTGAACACACTGTGGCGGGAAAGTGCATGCCATATGCCAAGTATTGCTCATCAGTTCGTGATATTTGGCAGTAGGGGCCGTCCCATGTATGGCAAAAGTAGATTTAGATAAGGGGTGGCCCAGCTTTGTTGCAGGTATGTCAGTAAGTGGGAACAGATATTGCGACCGGCCACAGACTTCTACAGTACGTAGGATATGTTAACATTTACTCTAGTGTTTAGGAACCATATTATGTGCTCATCTAATGCACTAACGATTGTCGGGATCGAGAGTGATTATTTCTCCAAACACGAAGTCGTGCGAAGTAACAGCTGCCTGTTTGATAGTTCGGAGTATGTAGTACATGTGTATTCATTACCTGAATGCTCACTAGCCTGAGTGTTCACACACAACGTATTTATTCAAGTAGAATGATAATTATTTTAACCTTAAGTAAGAGAGAATACTTCCATTAATAGAAGCAATATCTTGAGGTAAAGGGCGCAAAATTGTAAGTGCGAACTGTGTGTTGTGAGGGTGTGAAGCTTGCTCTCTTACGTGGAGGGAGGAACATAGGCTGTGTGATCAAGAATAGGGTGCTGAGAAAGATATTTGGGCCTAAGATGGTCGAGGTACCAGGGGAGCTGAAAGAAGTCCATAACGAGCAGTTTTATCATCTGCACTCCTCACTAAATATTATTCGAGTGATCAAATCAAGAAGAATGAAATGGGCGTGGCATGTGGGGCGTATGGGGAGAGGAGTGGTGCATATAGGGTTATGGTGGGGGAGACCTGAGTGTAAGAGGCCATTTGGAAGACCTAGGCATAGATGGAAGGATAATATTAACGTGGACGTTAAAGAAATGGGCGGGGATGCATGGACTGGATTCATCTGGCTTAGGATAGGAACTGGTGGCGGACGCGTGTGAGTACGGTGATGAACCTTCGGGCTCTATAAGTGCCGTGAATTTATTGACTGGCTGAAAACCGGTTAGATTCTCAGGAACGACTCTGCTCCATGGAGTTAGTTAAGCGAGCGTAATTAGGAAAGATAATTTGGTGGTATTTACGGCTAGAGTTTCGGTATTTATGAATTGAAATCAGTGTATGTGCCTAATAGTTCGCTTCTCGAAGTTCTGAACAGTTATACTGCCTGTCAGTGCAGGTTGTTATTAATGTTGCGGTCTTTCAACGTCAAATATGGCGCCGGGTGGTCTGGTAGGTACTAGTCTACCAGACCACACGGCGTGACATCTCGGAATAAAATGATGTTAATATTTAAAACTATGAAAACCTTTTCGAACATGATTTCTTCTCGCTAATGTAATTTGGCACCGCGCTGCGATACATTGTGCTGTTCTTAGTAGTAGTAGTAGTAGAAGTAGTAGTAGTAGTAGTAGTAGTAGTAGTAGTAGTAGTAGTAGTAGTAGTAGTTGAGAACAAACTTCCAGAACCATTTCAAACCGAATCATGTTGAATCACACAACACTTGCCACCTTGCAAGAAGTTTACAACAGCAGCAGCAGCAGCAACAACAACAACAACAACAACAACAAGAACAACAACAACAATAAATGTTAATTTCTGTAGCGCTTTCGCTTTATGTGGACATTTACTGGAGTTGCTGTCTGAAACGGAGAAGGCGACGTTTCGTTCGCTTCGATTCCTGGCGGGAACAAGGATTTATATCATTTCCAAAGCACCCGGACCGGCTCTGGAGCCCATCCAGCCTTCTGTTCAAGGGGTACCGATGGGGTCTTACCCCAGGGGCATTTCCACGTGGAATAAAATGGCTAGGTCTTGAATCCTACCTGTTCTCCAACTCTCACACACGCCAAAAGTGTGTGCACAGGGATACTTTTTCTCCACTTCACTTTATATTAGCAGTCATTAGCGTCACTCTCTGATAAGCGGAAAGGGTTTCGCCATCCAAACGGGACTGTCTCAGCCCAAGTGCAGCATATTGCAGTCTTTGCAACGTGGGAATGTACGCACAGTGCTCTGGATGTCTCCCAAGAAGTCCTGTATGATTAGTAATGTTTCCTTATGGCTTGATTTCGCTGCACTTCCTTCTCCACAATTAATTTCATACCTCTGGATGTTTTCCTTTCCCAGTCCTCAACACTTCCAACGTAATGGCTGTGTTAATTCTCCAGTCTGAAATCGAAGCAGTGACATTCATTGAAGTGTCTTCGTTTTGCATGATGGTTGACATTTGTAATCTGTATAACGTTGTTAATGATGACAGCAGGGGCACAAATTTATATTATATATAATTGTGAGGAGGAGGAGGAGGAGGAGTAGGATGATGATACCTCGTAAATAAGGAATTAGAATGGGCGTGGGGGAAGGTTTTAGCCTAAATTTGGGCCGTGTATTCGCTTTTGTATGTGGGTTATAGACAGTATGGAGATCGAGACATGAACTGGAGACCTGTCGCATACGAATGAGTGTTACCCACTGCATCACGACATTCAGTATGGGGGAGTGTAGCCGTGAATTGTTTTCAGTCGGGGCTGCTGTTACTGCTGTTGCAGCTGCTGTTTCGTAAATGTATTACGATTGGCATTGTGATCTCTTGGAACCATGAAATGCACTTGGCGCACAGTCCGACTCTGCAGCGAGTCAATGCCCTTGCGAAGGATCGATACCATGACCCCCTCGGTTACAACCCGCTCCGAAATGGTGGACCCACACAAGATGTCTGGCACAGGGCCTGCGTCAAATAAATAGGTACAGCAGCTGCATGCAGAACTGAACGAGAAACAGCTAGGAGCTTCAATACCAGAGGTGATACGGCCTAATGAAAGGCGGTACAATTTTTTTTGTTTGTAAAAATATACACAAAAGGAGTTCCAGCATTTCTTATGCTACGAAATTCTACGTTCTCACGAGACTGATGTAGATAAAAAATCTTCTGGGACGTGACGCCGTATCGATTGGTAAATAGTTACCGACGTTTCAATGGAGTATTCTTCTTCCATCCTCAGGGTACGAAAACCCAAGAAAAATAATTTCATAATTTCTTCCAAGCTTTCGAGAAAATACGGCGTCATGTCCCAGAGAACCTGAATCTTTATCAGAGTCATTGTATTAATGTAATAATTGTTTGTCTTGGACCCTGAAGACACACGAACAGTACCAGGCCGCTCTGAGAAGTCGGTAACTATTGGCAAATCGACAAGCTGTAATATCCTAGTAGACATGTATTATCGTTTTCTTACTGTTATCAAAATTCAGTAATCTCTTTCTTCGGGAATGGGTGACAAGTGCTTTAAAATAACTTTTAGAACTGTTGCTTATATTTGGCATCGCAGTTTATAAGGATGTGCCAGGTTGGCGCCCCAGCGCTGGGCCACGACATGGATCCCAGCTGTCCGTTTGCACTCCGCTGGACCTCGCTCTGTTCTGTGCCATGTGAATAGTGAGTACGGCGGTGAATGACGACGTGCTCACGAATAATTTAGTTTTTGACTTAGAGTTCGTGGCCACGTATTGAAACAAACAATGAACATACGAGCTTGGCAACTTTGATCTATTTTGCCTCTTTGTTGTCGAATGTTAAATGTATGCGCTTTTAAAGGTAACAGGCGACACAGAAGCATGTCAGAAAATATGTGCAGGAGTTTTTTTCCGGGAAGTTTGAAATGTAAAGGAGGCCTGAAAACAGTGGGCCCATCCTGATTGTGTGTGTGTGTTTGGGGGGGGATCAATAGTTTGCTTTGCGCAGTCGGTGCATTCGGTTAGGCACGCGTATCAGAGGCGACAAGGCAACTGAATGTTTTGTTGGTCATTGTCACACGGTTTGAGGTCACATCTCTTCCTTGCGAATTTGTTGGCCCTTGCAGGATTCATCGGCACACATTCTGCTAGATTATGGCTGATCATTTATGAACCGCAGCCTGCAGCTGTCGACACTATACGCCACTGTCTACCATATTTATTTACTTTTTCGTATTTATGGACTGTTTAGCGATGTTTTCAGCAGCGGAGATCGATTTAAAGCCGTATGTTAGGGTGGTTCGTAAATGATATGAGTAAATGGGACGGGAGGGGAAAGAAGTTGTCGTAGACTAATTTGAGACACTATAACATAGTTTGACCAGAGGCAGTAAAGACAAGACCAGTAATGTACGTATTAACGTAACACTGAGGCGCGTTCGCGTAACCATTGCTGTGGAAAAGTAAGAGCGATTATATATATATATATATATATATATATTGTGTGTGTATGTGTGTGTAGACTAAGTTATACATCATACAGTGCGCATGCGCCGTATTAGATTGTCATTTGTGACCTGTCCGGCTACACCATATTTTTCCACATTATATCATAAAAGGCACAGTTTTCGCAACAAAGTTATGGAGCATAAAATGTATGTTCTGATATTCGCTACAACTTATGTCTGAATCGTTTCTTATTCTAAGAATAATTCAGCGAAATATCATAAATGTATATAGGTCTCCGTGTAAAGTATTCGTTATTCTTGTCAGATTTTAACGAAACTTAAATTTTCTTGGCGGATTTTCGAAAAATACTCAAATTTCATTGAAATCCGTCCGCTGGGAGTCGAGTTCTATGCGGAAGGCAGAAGACATGTAAGGACGAAAAGACGGACGGACGGACAGACGCAGATAGACATGACGAAGCTAATGGTTCCTTTGTGCAGTTTTGCGAACGTCCCCCAAACTAGGAAAGTTCTGGATAATCGGCTTCCTGACTAACGCTTGAACCCGGCATCTTCCGAAAGAAAGGCAGGAATGCCGTTCGCTTGAATAGGACTTGAACTGACTTTAAATGCAATAACCGTATTTTGCGGGGCCGGCATAGCTCGGCTAGTGTAGTAACTAGACAGCATACTGTACAAGTGAGGATATCAGGGTTCGATTCCAGGGAGAGACTGGGATTTTTATATTCCTCAAAGCGTCCAGGCCGGACCTGGGGCTCACATATTGCCCTTCCCGAGAGGTACTGGTAGCCCTTTCCTGGCTGGACGCCAAGCGCTCACCTCCTTTCAGTTACGAGGCTATACGTGGAGTTCCAGTCTTCCGTACAATTTTACGGAGCGGTGATTAATTAAGCACAGGTTTAACTTTAAGCGCAGTTTGAACGACGATTAGCAGAAATGTCAGTTCTGTTCAGCCGATATTGCTAAGAGTAGCATGCAAGGGAATACCGCAGGGTGCATTTGACGGTCTCGTGGAATATGGAGGTCCATATATTTTGAAAACAGTCTGTTAAAGTCAGTCTGTTAGTGTTATGCCTTGAGGATGTGGAATGGTTTTTGCCGTGACGATGTACTTTTGGATCAAAGGGAACTGAAGATTTGTGCAGCCTTCGGATTGATAGCTGCTTTGTTTTGTTTGCGTTGCATTATAGCCACTTCACTTGGCCTGACAACTTCAGCACATCAAATGAAGTGGCTGGAATTAACAAGCATTTCGTCAACTGCAGAGCCTAATTACTTCAGCTTTGAGAGATATATCTGCACGCTGAATTTTCAGTGGGACCTGAAACAAGATCTGTCTCAGATTCTATTTGCCAGTAATTTATGGAGCCATCATATCATGGTCGTGTGCACAGCTCTCTTTATGAATGTTCAAGGGTACCTTTAACGATTATAGCACTCCACTATTTTTCAGTTTTCAGCGATCAGTTATACCAACATGTTTGCCTCGCGAACTTCTTAAGCGATAGCCTCGCTGTAATTGCTGACGGAGGTCCGTCAATCTTGTGTCGTAATGCACCTTCATAAAGGTAATTTGTCTGTAGAATGCGGACAGTCTGGTGGTGATGCACGAAAACTATATTTACTTCTGTGTGTGATGGCGCCAACCATTGCAGGTAGGCATGTGAAATTTGGCACGAAGATATACCATCAACTCACCTACACACCACATGTGTTCGCAAATACGGCGATGCTGCCAGATATTAAATACTGGAGTTTTATCCAATAAACGTAGCCTACACAGACGCTATACTTTAATAAAAAGCTATTCCAATTAATAATAATAATAATAATAATAATAATAATAATAATAATAATGACTTTTTGAGAAGTTAGGTCGTAAATATTCTCTGTAATATTTTCCATGTGCTAAAAATTCCATTCATGGTGGCCAAACTTAATATACCCTAAATTTTAGTGTCAATTAAGTATAGAAGTCGGTCGCTTAATTGCACGGCTAAGAATTGCTAATCTCTCTGTACTGATGGAAGCAAACTGATCATCCTGCCCTCCTCCATTAGATTCATTTAACATATTGTTCCACTCTGTGTGTGTGTTGTGAGGCAGCGTGTTTAACACGTCAACAGGACAGTTACTGTGTTAGAGAAGTGATTCGCATTGGTTTCGTAATTGTATTCAATGCCAAATCTATTAGCTTCCATGTCATAAGTGTGTGTTACCAAGGCACTGCGTTTTTAGGTTGCTCCTTTATGTGATCCACATTAGAAAGAACTGCAGTTTCCGTGATGAGTCTGGGCAGTATAAAGAGCGAGTGGCAGACCTATCCTGAATAGCTCAGTGAATGGTAAGTTTTAAAAATTAGTTCTGAGTGTAATTATTTAATTTTTGGTTAATTACTTCGGCTTTCCGCTACTTACATAGATGGCTTAGAAGTCTTTGTTATATGTTCCTAACTGAGCTATGTTTATGCCATGGGATTTCTTTGCCGAGCGATTATCATGTGTTTGCAGTGCTGAAGCAAAATATTTGGGGCCACAAGTTTATGAATTATAAAACATAGGAACAGATGTGCACCGATTTCTGATAACACAACACGCGGATGTCTGTCAGCAAAAAATGGCAGTGCTGGCCCCGTGATTTGATAAAATGGCTTAACTGTAGCCGGGGCTGTATGGAGAACCCGTGGGATAACAGTACTATTGAAATTGAACGGTTGTTGTTTAAAACTTTAAAAAAAGGACCCAAAATGTATGTGCCTGAGAAGAAGAGAGTTGCAAGCCATATTTGAGATAATACATTACTTTTTTTATAGGAGTTCAAACGCTTACAGATGCAGATGATTTTCATTTCCACTATTTTCCCAGTGTAAAATTTACGTATTTTGAATCGTGCATTGTGATTTATCTATGTAGTAAGACCAGACAAAATGCACACTTCTTACATTAGTGTTTTAATTTAATTATAGTGTCTTCGACATGTTTCGAACATCCAAGTGTTCATCCTCAGGAAGACTTGTACTTGCAGTTTTATGGTATTACTTTCGTGCATCCATACAAGCAGTCAGGTTGATGGCAGGGTGTGCTTGATATCAGGCACATCTTGCTGTCAAGGTTAACTCCATATGCAGAGGAAATTTTTGGGGATCATCAATGTGGATTTTGACACAACAGGTCAGCTGCTGATCGTATATTCTGCATTCGTCAAATACTTGAGAAAAAATGGGAATACAATGAAGCAGTGCATCAGCTCGTTATAAAGACTTAGGAAGCTTATGATTCAGTTAGGAGGGAGGTCTTATATACAAATCCCACTAAATTTGGTATGCCTGGGAGGTCGTGTATATAATTCCCACTAAATTTGGTATGCCTAGGAAACTAGTAAGGCTAATAAAAATGTGTCTGAATGAAACCTATAGCAGAGTTCGGGTAGGCATGCATCTGTCTGACATGTTTCCTGTTAGGAATGGTTTGAAACAAAGAGATGATTTATAGCCATTTCTTTTCAACTTTGCTTTAGAATACGCCTTTACGAGGGTTCAGGTAAACCAGGATGGCTTGAAGTTTAATGGTACACATCAGCTTCTGGTTTATGCTGATGATGTTAATATATTGTGAGGAAGCGTATATATTATAAAGAAAAATATAGAAGCTTTAGTAGTTGCTAGTAAGAAGACTGAACTAGAAGTAAATGCTGATAAGACTAAGTACATGGTCATGTCTCGAAATCAGAATGCAGGACCATGTCACGGTATAAGGATTGATAATAGTTTCTTTGCAAGTTTGGAAGAGTTCAGATATTTGGGAACAAACTTAACAAATCAAAATTCTATTCAGGAAGAAATTAAGAGCAGTTTGAAGTCAGGGTATGCTTGCTGTCATTCTGTGCAGAGACTTTTGTCTTCCAGTTTGCTGTCAAAAAATTTAAAGATTAAGATATATGGAACTACAATTTTGCCTGTTTTGTATGGGTGTGAAACTTGGTCGCTCACATTGAGGTAGGAACATAGGCTGAGGGTGTCTGAGAATAGGGTGTTGAGGATAATATTTGGGCCAAAGAGGGACGAGGTAACAGGGGAGTGGAGGAAACTAAACAATGAGGAGCTTAATGATCTCTGCTCCTCACCCTCTATTGTTCGGGTGATAAAATGGAGAAGTATGAGATGGGCGTGGCATGTAGCCCGTTTGGGGGAGAGGAGAGGCGTATGCAGGGTTTTGGTGGGGATACGTGAGGGAAAGAGACCACTTGGAAAACCCAAGCGTAGGTGGGAGGGTAATATTAAAATGGATTTTAAAGGAATTGGTGGGGGAGGCATGGACTGTACACACCTGGCTTCGGATAGGAACTGGTGGCGGACGCGTGTGAAAGAGGTAATGAATCTTCGGGTGCTATAAAATGTGGGGAATTTCTTGACTAGCTGAAAACTGGTTAGCTTCTCAAGAAGGACTCTGCTGTATCGAGTAATAACCATAGGGTCCACGTTGTATTTTATGGCTACTGTGCCATACTTTCTGTGATTATAAAATTTTAATATTGTACGTAAAAGATTAATGTATTGGTGTTATGCATTCCTTTATACTGAAATCCCTGAATATGGCGATTTATCGTCGAAACATGTAGGAGGATACACGCGTATGTGTGACTCTTAATTCTGTTACGTGCACAGGTTGGTGTATATGAATGTAAGCACAAGGCACGACATGAATAATATCAAATGTGCCCGTTTTTTGTGATGGAGGCGTACTTGGAATTGTAGGCGCATTATATGTAACATGTAATGTTTACATGGTACCATGTACCGAGTGAAGCTCAATTTACTACACATTTACACAGGATTTACGTTCGCTACCGTCTCGCGTGAACTCTCTGTTGTTATTTTTATGGTCCCAATCCAGTTAACTCTGTATTCAGTTAATATGGCCCCATTCCAGTTACCTCACTGTTCATTTTGTTTCTGTGGTCCCAGTACAATTAACGTAATTTTCAGTCTCTGTGGTCCCAGTCCAGACCATTCACAATTAAGCTTCTTTGGTCATTGTTTCAGTATTCCAATTCCATGTCCCTTCGCATATGATTTAAACAACAGTGCCATTCTTTGACTTTACAGTCGTGTCACTAAACATATTCTAAAGTATGTACTGTTATATAAGCCGATCCCAGTGGCCGCGCGGTCTAAGGCGTATGTCTGCGGCCGCTCGCGTGCCGAGATTGTGGGTTCGAACCCCAGCGGGGGCATGGATGTCTGTGTTGTGAGCGTTGTGTGTTGTCAGGTAGAGGTCTCTGCGACGAGCTGATCACTCATCCAGATGAGTCGTATCGACTATGGTGCGTCGTTGTGTGATACAGAAACGTCGTGAATGGGAAGGCCCTGGCTCACTGGGGGGCAGTCGCGTCCAAAAACATCTGTTGTAGCAAGACTACTGTCTTTTAGGATGTGACATCGTCAAATGTAGCAGATACGCACTTACTTATTTACTTACTTACTGCATGGAGCAGAGTCCTCCTTGAGAAGCTAACCGTTTCTCAGCTAGTTAAGAAATTCCCCGCATTTTATGGAACCCGAAGGTTCATTACCACATTCACAAGTGACCGTCACCTGTTCCTACCTTGAGCCAGATCGATCCAGTCCATGCCCCGACATCCCACTTCCTGAAGATCATGCCCCTTTTCCATTGTGTAGGTCGTACCAAAGGATCAGGCCCAGGCCGGAGACGTATGTATCTTTCGTAAGAAGGCCGGTTTTTTACGGTGAGGAGTTGTCAGCACCGCGCTCAACTCCCAAGCTAGACGACTGCCCCTTGTCAGTTGTCCGCGAATGCTTATTCAATGTATTCGCAGCTACCTTCCATATTGGAGGCCCTTCCTCCATCTGCAGCTCGATGACGTGTCATGCCGTGGTGACAGGGACCCACGTATTTTGGGGTAGATAGGTACCGTATTTTTAATGTTCACCGCCGTAAGAGCCTACGTCTCACATCCACATTATATAGGACTGTAGGACTGGCAGATTCACTTAGGATGGGAGATTAAGAGTCATAGTATTCATCCGAAATGTTGATCCCTATCTACCAAACTACACGGCTTCACACCCAATATGTCTGCATTGAGTCAGTGTAACTGCGACGTCATTGAAAAGCAGCATGCAGGGAACAGAGGCACTGCTGGTGATAGAATTCAGAAGTTTCTATGCCGCATGAATCAGTGCAATCTGTCGATAAATTTACATAATAACAGCGCAGTACTTGTCACGTACTTCGAAACATGAGAGTCATATCTCAGTCGTCTGCGTTACAACACCGTGTAGCCAGGTAGGTTAGCACCTTTGTTTCAGAAGAATACCGACCCCCTCTTCAAGACTGTGAACGGCGTTATGACAGACCTAAGTAGTATTTTGATGTATGTACCACGCATATTTTACAGTTTATTTTCTAGACCAACAAATGCATAACATACAATATATTAATAATATTGTATATCGTAAGTACTCCTACATATTGCAATGCATTTGCATCATCTTCAGGGACTCTTGATCTTGTGTTTGCTAAAGTTACAAAATTATTAAAATTATTAAAACTACAGCTCAATAAAAGCAGTAGATTAAAATGTCCACGTGGTCGTTGTTGTATGATGAAATGTGTAATATGTTAATGAAACGTGATTTTAGGGGGGGGGGGGGTGACGTGTGCACTTAAAAATGTGTAAACTTCGT
>Ga0123355_10008802_pt1 | contig 15269 bp, 9 predicted proteins | sample TergutEmb28metaG_3_FD_89872 | JGI IMG/M metagenome (GOLD analysis project Ga0123355, IMG submission 89872) | Embiratermes neotenicus P1 segment gut microbial communities from Petit-Saut dam, French Guiana - Emb289 P1 | ecosystem: Host-associated > Arthropoda: Insects > Digestive system > Gut ... | reverse complement strand
TACCCATTGTACAGGAGGCTGGGTGGGCCGTAGGGCAGGTCTGGACGGACAGAAGATATCGTCCCAACCCGGCTATATATATAGTATGTGTGTGTGTGTGTGTGTGTGTGCGCCTGTACTTATACTTAAAACACACTCTCCATCTCTTGTTAATTCCCACAGAAATATAAAATCCAGTATTAAAAATGAACATTAGACGCTGCTTCACACGTATATAAAATAAACGTAAAGAATCTCAGGTTCCCTCCACTTCAGAAAGACTACTATTTCTCTCAGGGATCAGAGCCTCCCTTATTACTGTCCACCAAACACAGCACAATTCCGACGCTCAGCAATTCCGACTTTTAACTAAATACTCAACTCAGCTTTTAGCTTTTGTTTTCGGCGAAGCATAACTTCTTTCTCTTAGAAGATGTCACAAAAATGTGACTTTCTTACTTAATAATAAGGCAATGTTTATCTGTGAGCATAAATTCATTTATATCCAAGTAAACTCAAGTTGCCGGTTTATCTTAATCTCTTTCAAAATTATGACACCGGTACTAAACAAACACATTACTCCCTGCCATCTAAAATATTATGTGCAAGGATAAAGAGCATTTTATCGTAACCTGTAATTATGGCTTTAATTATCTTACTGTATTCCAGGTTGTCGTAATTATCACGAAAGCTTTATGAGAATCTTCATATGCTCAATCCAGAAATTTGATTTCTTCATACGACCATTACAGCAGACAGCTAGATAATTAACTGAATTTGTAATATGAACGCGATAAAACCATGAATACAGAAACAGGTTCTTCAAACAGAAGTGCACAAACTGCAGACACTGGGTAGCTCGGGGGACTGAAATTTGAAGGTGGCGCTTAATAATTTTGGTTCCTCAGTAAGAAACTTGCTGCGTGTCATCCTTCTGACGAATGGAATTTTCATCTGGCCTACTGATTTTTGGAAAATGTGGGCACCCCTGATTTAGTACACTCGTCACCAAACTGTTCGACGGGAACCCAGAAGTGTCTGATGTTTTCATTAGGTTTCATATCAATTTAAAACAATACTACTTTATTTTATTTTCTTTTATTTTATTTTATTTATTGCAGAAAAACACCTTGACTAACAGCAATGAAGACAGAAAATTCCGACCGCAATTACGAAATTGGAAGTTTCACATTTCTCAGTGTAAGTACTCTACACTTGGCTCTGTTTTGCATTAAATGTACAGCATGGTTTCACAGTAAATGAACGGAAAAACAACACATAGGTTGAAGAAAAGCGCTTCGCCATTCTTAGATAACGTTCTGGCCTGCTGGCTTCGTACTGGCATTAAGCTGCATGGTCGTCCATCTCAGATTTACATATTCCACTCATTCTTGTGCATAATGGTGCGTGTACGTTTTATGCCTAAATTATAAAAATTTGTATCTATGCCGCAGGAATCGGAATAACTTCAACAAAGTTTCTCAAATCTCAGTATTTAAATAGTAGAATGGTCTGTATTTGTGTTCCACACCAACGAACACCTGCTTTTCTACAGGCCTACACTCTTCCTTTAGTTCGCAACCATCGCAGAGACTAATACTTATATAAGTTTACCAGCAGCGTCGGTCAGTTTTGTATCTTGACTCGTGATATATGACCGATTGGCTGTCACTGTATGATAGAGAAGTCATATGCAGACGTCTTGAAATCCTTAAGATCACATTAATGTTAATGTGGCAAAAATAAAATCAGTTTATGCCATTTCGTAAAAACTTACGCACATGAAAACAATTCCAGGGAACAAAACACTTCGCTAAACCGGTGAAGGAACTGCCGGCCGTATGTATACGTAGTCACCCTCATAACAACACATTGCCTGTCTTTATGTTAAGCCAGATGAATCGAGTTTATTATTTTCATCAGATTTCTCTGGAATTCAGTTCAATAATATCTCCCGTCTACAGTATGTACCTATAGTCGTCCTTTCCTACCAGGTTTTGAAGCTACAATTTTACACAATGTATGTCTTACTTGCTCAGGGTTTTCCAAATGCTCTATCAATCACGTAAACTTTACTGGCCCTATACTGAACAATATGTTGAATATTGAAACGTAAACATTTCCAATAGATGTCTCAAATCCGAAATGTCTTCAGAGTATTAATGTAAAGGCATTTGGTAAGATATGGAAGAAGACAAGAATTTAATCCCTGTTAGTGAATATGGCAGTGATTCCCTTTCATTTAGCGTCCTGTACATACTTTATGCCATCAATGAACACTGAGAATGTTTATACTCTTAATGTTCTGATTTATAAAAATCCCTTCTATGTCATTCCTGTAAAGCACAAACTGTAGATAAAGCAAAGTGAGACGCGACAGCATTAGTGGTCTCTAGACGGAATATGTTCTAGGTGAATATACATACACGAGAGAGGTATTACCCAAAAATACAGGTTATTAAACGTACTTTAAATGCCTGTGGTTAATGTATACATCGGTATATTTCTATATCCAATAAAATGCACAGATATTTCTATATACAGTTTTATATTCAAAATATTATGCCACTAAAAAGTTTCTATCCGTTATTGGCAAAGGGAAGAAACACATCGATCAATGATGTAAAAAGCAAGAATTAAGACAGCATTAGAATAAGAATTTTTTGTGTCTTGATATCTTGAAATCCAAAGAAGAAATGGAAATGTGAAAAATATTCGTCATGGATTATTCGTCACATTACCGTACTCTTCATATATCTTAATTATTTTTCTATACGTAACTAATTAATGGTTTTCTCACAGAAAATGATTCATTACGGATCGAAACAAGTTGCAGGCATGACGTTTTAAATATAGAATAGTATGTTGAAATATTTTTGCATTTTTGTATATACTTTATAAAATTGTGTATAAATGCACGGAAATGAATAATTTTACACACTGACGTAAATTTGTGAGAATATTCTGACGCGAATAAAACCATGTAACAGCATATTCTTGAGACCAGATGACTTAAACATGCAAAATATTTACTTGCTGGTTTATATTTGATTGTAACATATTAAGAAATCAGCAGCTCTGACATAAGCTCTGTTATAAGACAAACAGGGCCTCAGCATGTCGCATCTTTACTTTCCTTTGTAAGGTGCTTTTCTTTCTGCTGTTGATTTGACGGCCCCATCAGTAACTCAGAATATAGCCTGAAACTGTATGATGATTGATTAAAACAAAAAAAAATTGGGAAGGAAAGCTGCAGGCTTAATTCGTTGTAAAAGTTAGATGGTAATTTGTCCAGGAGCGAAGTGTTTTGGTTTTTCAATTACAGGTTGCTTTCAAGTTAGTGCCTTGTGTATAGGCCTACAGTAATTTGTGATGACTTGTTTGAAAATTATTAGCTATAAATGGGACAATTACCTAAGTACGTAATATATGAGAGGTGACTCTCCTCACGTTTAATGACGACTAGACGTACAATTTCCTTCACGAAGCCGGTTTTTCTTTATTCTACGAGCAATGGAAAACGTGAGCCTTTTAGGGTATTTGTGTGAGTGGAATTCTGACATCCGGATTACAAATACGTTTTTGGTTTCTACTGGGATTTAAAACGGATTTGTGTCGTCAAACAGACGCGACATGCCTTATCTGCTTTTCATTTTCGCGTCTGGAATATCGATTTGTTGGTTGCTATCTTGCAAAGAAGCTGTACGCTTCGGTAAAGAGAAGTGTAGACGAATAGTCCTGAGATAAGCCAGACACCTGACTGTCCCTCCATAAGTAATTTTATCCAAGAAATCTATGTTAATTTCCTGCAGTACGCCGCTAATACCCACAGGCCATTCAGAATGGTCTGTGGTCCGGTTGAAAATATTCACTGAAATCCGGAGCGGGTGTTAAGATAGGGTTCATGAGCATTAGCAAAATGTGTACCAGGCATATAAACTTGTAATTTAAATAAAAAGAAACTTGATGTGTATTGGACCGTGCATCATCTTGATAACTGAAGAATAAAATCCAAATAGGTGCCACTTATTACTTTATTATGCTTATGTTAGGCTCAACATGTTTCGGGCACCATTATGCTCATCATCAGGAGCTCACACCGATAGCGTTGGTTACCACATTCGTCGTCTAGTTCTCGAGTTGCTGCTGGTTGGAAGTTAAGTGCAGGCAGAATAGATGAGTGTCCGTACCGAAGGCTGTAACAACCCTCGGTCCGGACACTCATCCATCCTGCCTGAACCTAACTTCCAACCAGCAGCAAATCGAGAACCAGACGTCCTATGTGGTAACCAACGCTATCGTCGTGAATTCCTGATGATGGTCATAATGGTGACCGAAACATGTTGAGCTTAACATAAGCATAATAAAGTAGTAAGTGGCATTTAGTTGGATTTTATTCTTCAATTAAAAAGGAACTTGATTTAAACAAAAACATATACAACATGCTGTGGAACTACTGAAAAGATTTTTGTCGAGACATCCATAAAACCCTGAGAGACACGTGCACAAAACTGTAAGTCTGTAACACTGAATACTCCTGAATTCATTTATCATGCAGTGAAAGTGCGTCGTTAACTGTTCTTTAGTTATGCAATGAATTACAGCGAAAAGGCCAAAGAGCCGCAAAATTCTCACTAATTTCTTTAACAAAAATACAGTGATTTCATTACACTCCTAACTTTTGCGTAACTATTTTAAAGTGTCTTCCGTTACAAACACTGAGTTTTAAACCAAATGACAAGGTAAAGGTAAAATGTTCCCGTTACAGGCCCGGTGTGGCCCAGAGGGTGGGTAGAGGTGTAGCTCTACTCTTCCATGACCGCGGTACTAGAAGGGAGTGAGTACCTAATGACAAGGGACAATTTAAAATGCACTGGCTTCCAAAAAGTCTCACTCTGTTAGAAATCATTATTAATTAAGATTATTAGGCCTTTACGGAGCTACGTTCCTTAGATGTATTCCGTCTTTCAAGAGCCAGTATAAATTAAAAAAAAACATCAAAGGCACAAAACACATAATCGAAACTTATATTGTTTTTGTAACAAAAGTAAAAAAAACTTTTAATGTGTTTTGATTTTTTTTTTTGTGTTTTAATAGCACCATTAAAATGTTTCAAACGAAATCCTAATTAATCGTCTGGGCTAAAGAAACTGAATCAAATGTGATTTAAACTGAGACACACACATTTCACTCAGAAGTGAATTCATTTTACACGGGGCAAACTTACACTAAGGCAATTACTTCATATTAATATCTTCATCTTCCTTGTCTGTCCCTTATGATATCTTTAGCTGTTGTTCTGTTAACTTCACGTCGCCTTATATCGTGCAGCCGTTCGCATATACTCATGTCATTTTTTCTCTGTTGTTAGCGATGGCCTACACGTCTACAATTTTATCGTGCTGACTGTACATCTATATAAAGGGCTAGACACACTGACATAGATCAAAAGTAAAGCAGGATGCAGTAGATTTCTTCGACGTGTTTGGATCCATCTACCATAAAAACAGCCATTGCAAACTAGGAGAAAAATATCTAAATTCTCGCTGCCATGGAAAAGTCATACCTCAATCATAACAAAAATCTCTATAGCATGAGACTTCAAAATGAGTTCAAAATGATGAAATAAGTTTTCCTTCAAAGGAAACCTTTTGGTCTTAAAGTCTAGACGTGCAAAGCAGTTGTAGAGAAAACGAAGTATTATTAGAAACCCGTTATTCATTTTTACCATAATCGTCTTCCTGTATGCGACATTAGGCTTAATTGTGATGCATTTCAGTCCCTCATTATTCCGAGATATTTTGTTGCATTACCGGGTAATTGGTGTTCGACATTTCAAGACATCCTACTGACCTTATTTCTAGTGTCAAACGTCCATTAATTTTCTCCATTGCACATTCGAATCCTGCTGATGAGACCACTATTCTGTCTCTAAATCTTAGGCGCCACTCACCCTGTGACAGCAGCACAATTCCCGGATTTAGGAAGACTTTCTCCTTCCACTTACCTTCTGTGTACCTACAAACGGCTTGGGAGGTCAAGGGAGAAGAACCGTTGTAGGATTCACGCCCATAGGAATAATAAGACAGACAGTGGGTATATACGTAACACCAAGGAGCGTTCGTGCAACTATCTTTGTAGTGGAAAAGCAAAAGTGTTACATATTCTGAGTGTGTGTCTGTAGACTCAGCTATCCAACATGCAATTCGCCTGAGCCATATTGTCATCTGTAGCTTCTCCGACTTTACAATACTTTTTTCCACCACATCATCTCATCAACACATGATTTATGGAAAGAAAGTTATTGAACTCAATACATGTTTTTTTATCTTCTCTAAAAATTTTGTCTGCAAAATTTCTCATTCTAAGAAAAACTGAGCGATATATGATCATAAATGTAATTATATTGGCGTTAAAGTACATGACCCGTTACTTTTGTCAGATTTTAATGAGAGTTGAATTTTTTCGACATATACTCGAAAAATCATCACATTTCATGACAATCCTTCCAGTGGGATCCAAGTTGTTCCATGCGGACGGACAGACATGACGAAGCTAATACTCGCTTTTCGCAATTTTGCGAAGGCGCCTAAAAAGAAATGTTGGGGAACGGGAAATTATATTAAACTACGAAACAATAAACAACCTGCATTTACCTCCAAAGATTCATTTCCTACTTCTTGTATAGAAAGTTTCTTTTTTTGTAAAAAGACAAATCGGTGCTTCTCAATAGGCAAATAAGAGCTGTTGCTTATGACAGTTGTACGAGGCACACTAACAGACCTACACTCTGTGAAAAACATGCGCAAATCCTAGTATTAAACCTGGCGTCACATCTAATCACGAACTGGCCTTCAACGTTAATTTGCGACAACTCCTATGGTTAATTGCCATCGGTGAACAAAACTGATATTCGTCGAATACGCATGCACGTCATATCTGTAATTTTAATAGACAAAGTTATTTAATACCAGGTCTTCTGAGTGCTTGCACTCTGTCCACAGGTATTATTGTCAGTCGAATATTATCTAACTCACATTTTCAGTTTATTTAACGATAAAAATGGCACTGAAACTTGTTTTAATGGTTCTCTGATTACATCTACCAAACCAAAAGGCAAGTATATATAGGCTACGTTTCATGCAGCTACCATATTCTTTACTGTGTTCAAATCGTACACCAGCAAATGTCATATACTCTTCTGTCACGCTTTTCAAAACGCTATATAATTGTGCTAAAGTAATTCTAAACTAAGAAATTCCCGAAGTTATTTATTCGTATCATCAATTGTAGGATATTAACCTTTTGGCGCCGGTATTATTTTTTTAAATTTTAGTACAGCCTGTATATAAAGTGTGAATAAAACAGGAACCAAATACGTTAGAATTATTAAACAAACTGCATTTTGAAGAGAAAAAAACGGAGAGTAATATACGATGTTTAAAATATTCAGTACATATAATTGTTGAATAAATACATAAAATGCAACGTTTAGAGGTTATCGGTGCGGTACGACTACTATAGGGGTCGTTAGGCGTCAAATGGTTAATAGTGTTAAAGACTCATTTCCTCCACTTGCGTGATGAATAGAGCAGTTTTAACAAAACATCCATGAAGCAGTTCAAAAGTTATTACAGAACTTTAAAAAATCACAAGAAGTGTAGGCAAAAACTTCTATTACCAATGAAGAGAGACAGAGTTTGTTTAGGGCAGGGCATTGGTTCTTAAAATGATCTTTAATGATTAGTTCACAATCAAAAGCATGCTTTCTTCCCAACAGTATAGTTATTGTTCGTGTCCGTATCACGATATATGTGCTAACTTCGTGGTGCCAAAGTGGAAGGATTAACACCCATAATTAGCAAGGAAAATTTAAGCATGTAGTTAAAGAAGTTTGGGGGGTTGCAATTTGGAATAACACTCAAGCAAGGCAAGCAATGTACAATAAAGTAACATTGCGGCGAGTACGTTCAACCATTTTTAAAACGGAAAAGCAAAAACTATTACATAATCTGAGCGTGTATTTGTAGTCTCATGTACCCAGCATGCAATGCGCATGCGCCATGTCGTTTGGGGCCCGTCCCACTTAAAAAAATTTTTACATTTTATCAAAAAAATGGCACAATTTTAAAAAAAAAAAAAAAAAAAAAAAAACCACATTATTGAACATAAAAAGTGTGTTATGGTTTTCTCTACAGTTTTGTCTGAAACATTGTTCATTGTAAGAAGAAATGAACGAGATGTGATCAAAAATGTCAATTGGTCTTCATGTTAAGTATCCGTTATTCTTGTCAGATTTTAATGAAACTTTAAATTTCTCAACGGATTCTGAAAAAAAATACCCAAATATCACCGTTCATGAAAATCCGTCCAGTAGGAGCCGAGTTGTTCCATGCGGACAGAGGTACAGACGAACAGACATGAAGAAGCTAACAGTCGATTTTTCAAACTAGCCTAAAAATTCTACCGCCAAATTTTCACGCCTGTGTAAGAGCCGCAGCTGCCGTAAATATTGACAAGAGAACGGAAGGCATTTTGTTTCTTGAGGTGTTCTGTGTTGGATCTGCGGCACGGAATATTTATGTTTGCACAAGTATTAGAAATGTGCGTTCTACGAGGAAGGCCTCGGACCAAAAAAAAACAATCATACTGTATCATTCCTCTTCGTGTTGCAAAGAAAGGTAGCAAAGGTTAAAACTCGCCAACCAAGCTTTGCTTGCAAGTGGAGGAAGGATGAGCGAGTTGGAGGGATATTAACTTTCACCCTTGCCTAAGTTTTGGAAAGCATCCAGAGACATCTAAACAGCTCAGTGCAATATCTCTCAGCAAGCACCCCCCCCCCCCCTTTTTCCACCCGCCAGTCTGAAATCTCGCTCACCCACCCCAATCGATGACAGCAACGACTTTAATTGTCCAAGTTTGTTGGAGATAGTGCTTTGAAGGAGGGGTGAGGGGGAGAGGAACTAAAGTTTTCCCTTCCTAATACCGTACATTGTGACGAAAATGAAGTTAAAAAGACTTTCTTAGTCAGGGACGTTGCAGCTTTAAATGAAGTGCAAAAAACGAGTGCACGAGTTGCTCTGGATAGTCTCTCACTCAATGCCAGTTTCGTTAGGACATAAACAGGAAAGGAATTTACTATAGGAGGCCTATTACTAAACGGGAGAGATGCGTTATTAAAATTCGTTTACTACATTGAAGGTTTGGGACACGCAGTAGCGCAGTTGGTTGGGGCACTGCGCTACAAGCCAGAGGGTTCGATTCCCGATGGTGTCAAAGGAAGTTTTCATTGACATATTCCTTTCTGCCGCACTATGGTCTTGTGGCCGACTCAACTTCTAATAGAAATGAGTACCAGGAATACTGTCTGGGTGGTAACGGCGGCCGATGTGTAGGGCTGACAACCTTACCAACTTCATGTGCCGGCTCTCTTGAAATCTGAGAGCCTCCTGGAACCCTCAGGGCCTGCACAGACCTGTAATGGGGTTCCCTTACCTTTTTACAATGAAGAATTCCTGCCAAGTGTTAAAATACATACCTTAAGAAATGACCAGCTTAATTAATCCATGAAAAAATTAAGTCATAGATAATGTAAAGAGAATTTGCACGATGAAAAGTGTAATTCTACATGAATGACAAAACGCTTTTATAACAACAAACGGATGAATTAATTTGTAAAGAAAGAAAAATGTTCCCCCATCAGATACAGGGCTTCAACAATAAATATGTTATACATACTAAATGTTTTAAAAATCAAATCCTGCTTTTTTTTTACTTCGACATGTACCTTAATTTTGCTATAAACAATATGTGTCAAACTACTATATTAATACCAAACTTTAAAATGACTCCAAATTTACAGTTGTTTACGTACAGAAAAATGTCTATGCGAATGATTAATTTGCAAGTAGTCGTATCAGCAGATATAGCTGCGAAGCGGGGCTGATTTCCTTCTGTCTCAAATAAATTTAGCTGAAGTTTTAGCACAAACTAAGTAAATTCGAACGGGTCTGATTTAATCTATAAGCCTTGAGAAACTGAACTGGTAGACTGAGGAGAACAGTCATTGGGTAGAGGGGAAGAGGAGGACGAGGGGAAAGAAATGGGGACTGAAATTGCAATTGGATTCGTTTCGATTAACGGTTCACTGTTACTAACTCGCAATAAGAATTCCTCTGCCTTTAAAAGCAGTCTAATAAATAAAGTGAAAACATGAGAAAGGAAATTTGTTGGAGGGTAGATGTCCCTTACTGCCAACCTTCTTGAATTAAAAGGCAGTATTTTGGTAAATAAATGTGTAGGGCATATTTATACTGTGTGGTTGAACTTGTTTTGCATTACTATTTTGAAACAAGTTAAGACGCAATATTTCCCTCGGTACCGTACGAATTAGAAGGAATATACACTTAGTATGAGTAAGTCGACCACCCTAGGTATATGGTAGAAACTGATATTTTATTAACCTTGGCGACCCACCTTTAACAATAAGCTACCCCCCAGAAACAATATCATTGAAGTCCTCAACAAATATTAGCTACAGAGTGACAAAGCTGATGAGGTTTTGCATCTTCTCTAGAAGCGAGAGGTGAAATGAGATTGTTAACAACCTATATTTCTAATCATTAACATAAAAGCGTCAGGTGCTTGTATGCAGTTGTTTAATTACACTGTTGTTCTTTCACCTTATCTTGGCAGTAATGACCCCTTGACCAGTTTTACTTTCAGTCGATAGTTATTTATCGATATTTTCAGATGAATAGGTATCAATCTGTCTGTGTGTTTTGGGGGTAGTGTTCAAATCTCGGGTTGGTGTCCTGCCATTTTCACTGAGTTTTCTCGTGTTTTCCTCTGTCCGTCCAGGAAGATGGCGAGACAGTAAACCAAATTAGCACACCACGCGTTCATTCCACCTACTTTTTGTCCAGTTGTTTGATATACGATCCGAGGCACTAAACAGAATCATTCACTCAACAGACTAAAAACTGCTTTCAGAGACAAACACTTTTCTCTTTGTAAGGTCTGATTGTACTTAATTAGCTTCACTTATTTAAATATATGTTTATGAACGTGCCAAATTTATAGACTTTTCAAATTACAATGACAATTATCATTGTCATAATTCTAACCAAACGAATATACGAGAGTGGAAGATGAGAATTATATTTTTTTACCAAAACGAAGGCTAATTTGCATCAAAACTTATGGGTTAATAAGCCATACTTTTAAGAATGAAATTATATTTGTTTTCTGACTAATGGGAATCTTATACTTGCAAGACTTAGAAAACAAACATTTGTACATATAGTTTTAAAGTTGTATATACCGTGCATTTTTAGATAAATGTGTTTAGTTTTTATTTCACCAAACAAATTCACAATATTGTTATACATAAATATTAAAGGTACATCTCCGACACATTTTGGTACAAGTCTACCATCGTCAGGGAGAACAAAATGCCACTTTTAAAACTAAATGCCAATGATAAGTTGCTATGTACAGGGTTCTTCAGTCTGTAGTATCTTCTTTGTTGATGTCGATTAAGTATAATATGTAAAACCCGTACAGGCCTTAAAAACATGTGGTTAAAGTACGAGGGTGATCTCAAAAGGAATGCACAGAACACAATACCTACAGAATAGAACACCAGATGTGCGGGAAAGTGTTATAGTCTTTCAGTGTAGTCCCCCTTCTGTCGAATGACTGCATCCCAATGTTTTGGAAGATTCATGATACCCGTCAGGTCTGTATAACAGTTGATCTGTCTGACGCGTCGAGTAACGGAGGCAGATAGGTCCTCCAGCGTAGAGAAACGCACACCACGCATGTTGATTTTCAATTTTGGGAAAAGGTCGAAGTCCGCGGGACTCATGTCGGGGCTGTAGGGCGGATGGGGTAGCACCTCCCAGCTGTATCTGTCCAAAAATTCACGGACAACCTTACCAATATGGGGCCGAGCTTTGTCATGCAAAATCAAGACACCGTTTTCCAACAAGTCTGGTCTGTTCGCGTACATCTTACTCCTCAGTTTCTGCAAAAATTGACAGTATTAGGCGGCAGTTACAGTCGTACTGTACCACTCGGTACCCTCTCTGTCATGATCACACCTTTACAATCGCATGCGAAAATCATCATTTGTTTCATGTTCGACTGGGCCCTCTTGAATTTTTTGCGGTCTTGGGGAACCTGGACTGCGATTTCAATTCAGGCTCGAAATCCCGGATCCAGGTTTCATCAATAGCAACCACCTTTTGCAGAAATTCTATCCCTTCTTCATGAAATCTGTGCAACAAATGTTGTGCAGTTTCAACGTGTCGATAATTTTGTTTCTCACTGAGGTCATGCGGAACCCACCGGGCGGCAATTCGACGTTTGTGCAAGCGTTCAGTCAAAATTCGGTAGGCAGATGCTCGCGAAATTCCAGCACAATGTGTAATTTCTTCACGTGTCATTCTGCAGCCTTCCTCCAGGATTTGGAGCACACGTTCCACTCTTTTGTCATCAGTCGACGTTCGGGGTCGTCCTGACTTCGGGTCGTTCTCTATGCTCAACCTTCCCTCAAGAAAGCGTTGAGCCCAGCGTGAAATTGTGCTTCGGCCAACAGTTTCCACACCACACACTTCCATCAGCGAACTGTGTACCTCCGTTGGAGTTTTCCCGCGTAATGTTTCAATTTTGATGTACGCGCGCTTATCGTCATTAGTCACGGTACCTGAGATACGAAAAGCTGCCATTTCAACGCTCTGTCGTTTCCAAGTGCACACACCTCCGGAGACAAATTACACTGCATTAGCTGCCAGAAGTTCACCTGTACAACTGCTGAAATGGCAGGAAATATTTCGTCATTACTTACGCAGTGTTGCCAACGTGTGCTTTTCTTTTGAGATCACCCTCGTATGATTAAAACATTTCTTACATACATTGTAGTTAAACATGACACACACAAAATAAAATTATTTTTATTGCTTTTGGTACGAGTTATACCATTTATATCTAATCGACACCAACAGCGAAGCTAGTACACACTGAAGAAATCTGTAAATAAATTATTATTGGCAATTGGTTTTTAAACTGGCATTTTGTTCTCCCTGAAGATGGTAAACTTGTACCGCAAGCTGTCGGAGATATGCCCTGAATATAACTAATATAGTGCATTTGGTTGGTTAAATGAGATCTAAGTATATTTTACATACCGATTACAATTAAGAGCCGTTTGTGTGCTCCTTTATGAGAAGGCCTCGAAGATTATATATTTGTGCGTATCTGACATTGTGGTCGCAGATAAACCCCTGTTCACTGAAAACATTCAATCTATTAATCTATTATTGTTATTTTTAAAGCCCTGATTAAATTCAGGCACAAATAGCATAACATAAAACTTTAGAATACAAAGGCAGTTAAACAGATTACCAAAGATAAATGGGTTAATTGTAGCCCGTTAAGAAGAAGCGGTCTTCTGCTAATCAGAATAAGAATTTTGAGATAACTAAGCCAATCTCATGTCATTCAATTACTTTTCATTGCAGTTTTATTTCTTATCTGTTAATTTAATCTCTTTTACCTCCGTTTGTTAACGATGTTAAGCCTCATAGTTAAACAACCTCGCATATCAGTGATGTTGAAACTTTCTCATCCCACGTAAAATTTCTGAATTTCTGAAATCAACTCCTCACGTCGTGATCTTAGGATTGTTAGAAATAAATACTAACAACATTCATGTCAGACATAGACAAACAATTCGCCTAATTCTGTACGGAATACATGACGTTTGAACTTAAAATACATAAGAAAGCGGAAAAGTTGTACTGAAACGTAGTCCGTAACATATGGTATAAAAATGTTAGGTCGCAAATACTTCGCGCACCCTCCCTAGTATCCAACTGCAAGTTACATGGCAGTGCTTCTCACAAACTAATATTTAGCATCTGATAAGACATTGTATCAGAAATGTGCCCATCGCAAGGCCACTATTTACGTAGGTAAGCGCAGAAAATTGCCGATATAAGCCATATGCCCTTCGGCATTCCGGCATTCGAACCCAGTGTTCGAGGGATCCAATGCTACGTGTTGCCTTCGATCTAGCCGTAGTCGGTATCGGTTTCACTAAACCTTTTCACTACCTTCTATTGACAGTCATAGAATTTTCATCAGGGTCTATGATTTCAGTAGTATCTTGCGGAATATCTCCTGGTACATAGCGAAGTCCATCTGTGCAGCAAGACTGACATAGTTCAGTGTTAGATATTGACAAAGGTTCATAAAATGTATAAACAATCCACAAATTCACTTTAATTTTATGATACATTTTTATTTATAATATGGCACTTTAAGCTACAACTGCATTCTTGTATCAAAAAACAACACCCTGAAGATGGCCGGATTAATGACCGAAACATGTTGGTGAAAATATTATAAATAAAAAACACCGTAAAATTAAAGAGAATTTGTTGGTTGTTTATTCATGTTATAAATCTAATTAATGCCTGAAATACCTAACATATTAAAATCACGACACAAGTTCTGTATTTGATTCTAAAGTTGCGCATATTACAGCAATAAATTTAAGTCACAGAATTGTAGTATATATGGGGTTCTTTACGAATGAGCTCATATATAACCCATCGCATTGTGCGATGATAAGCAAGTAGCATTATTTTCTATTAAATTCCTTTAGCATCGTGACCTAGTTATCTGATGAAAATCGCATTCATTTTCGTACAAAAGGCGAGTGACGTTATCATAAGTAGGGTGCGGATTGTTCGCACTGCATCTGTTACAGTTTCGTTCTGCAGTTAAGATTTATGTGTTTTCTGCCCGCGTTGCTGCTGCTAAATCCATTGAAAACACGAAGGGAGCTCGTCGGTCGCTCGGGCGGTCGCTCTGGGAAACTATGTAGCTAGCAGAGGTGACCAAACTGAGAGGATCAGTTTTCACTGACGCCCCGTAGGGCGTTAGTGTTGCTGTGTTTTAGTAAACTTAGGCCCTTGGTTGTGGGTTCGAGTGTGGCAGGCTACTTAGAACAGAAACTTTTAAACATGTTAAAAGGGGTTCCATTTTCTTTACTTTGCAAGACTAGAGTTTGACATTTAACAGAGGGGTTTCAAGGCCCAGAGAGACTTGAAACATTTTCCTCTGTACATTTGTCAGAAGGTTTATTGTAGAATGATATAATCAATGAAGTTTCTGTAATGTGAAGTAAAACTTAAAAAAAAAAAAAAAAAAATTCAATTGATTTTTTTTTCCTTTTTTTTTTTTTTTGAATGTTTACATTTTTTAATTTTTTTTTTATTTTT
>Ga0123355_10008801_pt1 | contig 15272 bp, 14 predicted proteins | sample TergutEmb28metaG_3_FD_89872 | JGI IMG/M metagenome (GOLD analysis project Ga0123355, IMG submission 89872) | Embiratermes neotenicus P1 segment gut microbial communities from Petit-Saut dam, French Guiana - Emb289 P1 | ecosystem: Host-associated > Arthropoda: Insects > Digestive system > Gut ... | reverse complement strand
TAGTCGCCTTGTCGTTCAATACATTTTTCCCAACGTAAAACAAGTTTACGCATGCCGTCAATGAAGAATTCAGGAGTTCTTTGTTTGATCCACGACGTCACAGCTTGCTTCACTTCATCATCTAAGGTGAAATGAGTCCCCTTGAGGTGAGGAAAGAAATGGAAATCGCCAAGCGATTTCCATTTCGTTCACATTCACGAAATTTAACGGCCCAACGATTTACTGTAGTTCTGTTAACAGTGCTTGCACCATACACAGCCTGTAAATGGCGATGAATTTCAGCTGACGTTACGTTTTCAGCACTTAAAAATTCAGTCACCGCACGTTTCTTCAATTTCGTTGGCATACCACCATAACACGACTCCATGCTAACATGCACTGTTTTAGAACCGTTGTAGAGAAATGAATGAAACTTTGCATCGCCTTGCAGAAGGATTAATACTAAAAAGACACACGCGCGCATAGCTATTTTGCTCCGTTGACAAAATATTACACTGTGTGCATTACTGATCAGCCGCCCCTCGTAATTTTTATATGTACCTACATCTTGAAAATTAAAACCCTGTTTTTCACCAAGACAGTGTGTTTATGTGTTCCACAGGGTGCTGACAAAACATACTGGTTATTTTGTTCAACACTATTAAGCGATATATATTTACAGTGACGTATAAACATGTTTTCTCTGCAGAAGGGTCTGAAAGTTTTCAGAAGTTTGATGAATTCCAGACTTAAATTTTCAGTATTGTGTCAGGCGAAGTTCAAAGGTTTGAATCAGTGGGGGAAAAGTAGGATATTCTGAATGGGCTGGTGGAGTGAAAGTTCGATGCTGTAAATGGCGAAGATCGTTTAATATTTTTTAAATATTACTTCGCAGAAAACATATCATCGTATTGTTAGGAAGTTAATCTAGTTGCTTACAATTATCATTGTTTATTGTTAAGAACCTGAAACTCTCTTCCTTCAATGTTGAGTTTTTAACACACAATCAGTCACAATACATGATTACCACTTACCAATTTTAGCGGAATTTTCCCTTATGGAATTTTGAGTGATTTTGTTTAATTTTGGTTTTATTACAAAGACATGTGGGACATTTTATCTTTGCATTGGCGTTGCTTTCAAAATTAACCTACGCAGTAAGCATGGTTTATTTTTCAGTGTATGTACTATTATTTGGGGCCCAACTAAGTCAGTGCTTATGTTATTATTGTTATTATCTACTGAATTTTGATATATTAAACTTTAAAATCCATCATTTTTTTGTTTTTGTTTTTTAATTCCTTTGATTATTGATGGGGGTGGTAGGTCTACTAGAGCGTCGTGTGCAATTTTAATTTGGGTTTTTTTGTTTCTTTTGGGTTTATTCATTAGTTTATGTGTCGTCGTGGTTCTTTTGAAAAGTTGATGATGTTTACAACTACGATTAATGCTAGTAGATGTGCAGGACTATTGGTGGTGTTATTGTTCCTATTGTTTGGTTGTATATAACGGTTGCTGTGGTTATGATTTTGTTTTCTGTTATTGTGTCATGTTTATTTATTTCTGTGTCGTTTGTTTGTGTTGGTATTATGTTTGATACGGCAGGTACTAGGATTAATGCGGTTAGTATTATTTTGTTGGGTGGTTAGAATATTTCGTTTGATGCCAGTCTTGTTATGTGTGTAAATAGTGCCCTGGGAGCTTTGTTTCAGATGTATTTAGAGCTGGAAGTGATGGAAGATTATCATACGTGGTGAGGGGTTACGAATTTGGAAAGCGGCAGTCTAAACTGCATTAAGATATTTTATGACATCCCCTTGGACAGGCTAAGAAATACCATAAAAGCATTATTTCCTTTCTCCTACGTTTCTGTACTTTATTTCAATTCCTTATTTTTCTCTTTCTTTCTAAGTCCCTTCCACTTTTCTACCACATACCTTTCCTCTTCTGTTTATATCTTTCTTAATAACTGTTTGCGTCCTCACTTTCTGTCCCAAACGCAATTCTGTAGGCTTATCGCCACCCTAAATCACGATATGCTGCACATATTATATGCTTTCTGTCTTCATATAAAATACTCAGCCCATCCCTGCATCCAACGTATAACGACGTCAGTGTTAGTTATGTCATATTCCGACATTAAGTTTGGCGCCTTACCAGTGGCGTTTCTTGCATATTGCGTGCTGAGCAACGAATTGTGTCCCTTAACGCTGAAGATGCAATATATACGAATATTTATTTTTATTTTGGCAACAAGTGGCGACTTTTTACGTCTTCTAACTCATGCCAGCACAGCACCATTCTATATCACACAAATGTAGCTCCTACTTTACAGAAAACACTCTGTCTGCATTAACAACAAAACCGCTTGGTTATGTTCGTGGGTATATGATGAGGTGAATTCAGTCAAAAAACACAACTATAAAATATGGCTAAATGATGATGTTTATTGGCAAGGAAAACTACATGTTTCGGCCTATAGCGGTCATCTTTAGGTTCAGACAATTTTCTGCTTAAAGAGATATACAATATGCCTAAACCGCGTGGTGATGTTGAGATCTCGTCATCATTCTGCGTGCTATTAGCAGAAAGTTGTCAGAACCAAGCGGTTTAGACATATTATACATAACTCTTTTAGCAGAAAATTGTCAGAAACTGAAGATGGCCGCTATAGGCCGAAACATGTAGTTTTTCCGTGCTAATAAACACCATCATTTAGCCATATTTTTTAGTTGTGTTTTTTGACTGAATTCACCTCACCATATAGTTTAAACACACAACGGGGATGGCACACCTCAGAATTATGTTCATGGGATTAATAACTGTCTTTTGCGACAATCATACTAACAAACGTATTTACACTGTGTGGGGAAAGTACAAGTTTCTAAAACCAAACGTAGAGGTACATACTACTAGCGGTCTGCCTAAAGGGCCAAAGTATCAGTCAAAGTAACGTCACTCTTGTTAACAATTTTATCGGTTTTTACTTTTGAGGTCTGCGCTATTCTGGGTCATTACGCAGCGAGTAGCAGTAATTCCTTAGGGACAACCTATCGGTCCTGTCCTCAGAGTTAGAGAATCAGCTTTTACTTTTTGGAATTCTTGAACCCTGAGGAAGGAACCGATAGGTTGTCCCAAAACGTCTGTAAGGAATTACCACCACTCGCTGCGTAATGACCCAGAAGAGTGCAGTTCTCAGCTACTTCGCGGCGGAAGCCTGAAATCACGGTTTTATTTTTGTTACAACTAATGAACACGCCATGTGTCAGGCTAGCAACACGCGTGCAGAGAGCCATCGCGTCACTAATTCTTCATAAACTTCCAAACGAAATTCTTATCAGAAGCACTAAGTTTGGGACTCAAAGCAATGCAATCACAGACGTAGCGTCTTTTTGTGAAGGTACGTTACAGTTAGCGTCTTTTTGTAGCGGTTCGAGGTTCGAGTTATGCAAATAGTTGTTGATGAAATTCAAGCCTTATGGGAAGTTAGGCCACGTCGGCCGGTAAATAGTTACCGGCGCTTTGAACGAGTTTATTGCCTCTTTCTTCAGTGTCACTCAACCCAAGAAAATAACCACCTTCTGTTTTAGAAACATATCTCGCTTATTTTGAGAGTCAGGATCAACTGGTCCTCTTGACTCGAATAATGAAGGCATTACGAATTTTCGAAACGTCAGCTACTATTTGCCACGCTATGACACATAACGTCTCACAAGACATGATTCTTCATAACATTTGCATTTCGGTCATGGCTATTTCATACTTAACAGAAGTAACGCCCCACGCGGGTCCCCATACACCGACGCCACCAAATATTCAACAAACGCCACTGATTATTACCGATATATCAAAATTATGAGATTCTTCGTCATGTCTCACTGCTGGAGTTTCCAGGAATTGCCCTAGATCTTAAAACTATAGTTCTTAAACAAAAAACTGTTTTATTTTTTATTTGGCCCAGTGGGCCAGGGACTACTCATTCACGAGGTTTCTAGATCACACACAACGACGCACCACAGTCGCTAGGACACCTGTGGACTAATGATCAGCTCGTCACAGAGACCTCTACCTGATAACACACGACAATCACAACACACAGACATCCATGTCACCGGTGGGATTCGAACCCACAATCCCAGCAAGCGAGCGGCCGCAAACCTACACCTACGCCACTGGGACCGGCGTTTTATATATTACCAGTACTATTTTAGCTTTAATTGTTGTTTCTGTGGAATAGCACCCACAGTTCATATTTTATCCATCTGTAAGATGCTCTTGAGGCTTCCTGTGTCGCAACTGTATTGCCCATATAGCAAATTACAAAGTGTCACACCCAAAAAGATGCTAATCTTTATCATTAATTTAATTGCCACCCTGTGTTCCTTTCTTGAATAATTATACCGGACGTTTGTTCCGTACTGTGCAGCTTTTGAACTGACTTCTGCTGCAGTAGTATTTAATTCTATTGAAGTCTTGCGGTTTCCATCATTCCGCATGTCGGCAGTCATTCTCCAAAGGCTCTAGGGCTATTATCTTTGCTACTGTATGATGCTGAAAGTCGTCCATTTAGACTTGAACTATAGTGACGACGTTGCGGGAGTGTACCAACCTTCTTGTGACAGCGACTGGACACTTTGATCATTAATAGGCCCGTATAATTTTAATCATGACAAAAAACATAAATATATTCAAAGAATTTTGCTTTCTGTAGGGCCATTACCGCAAGCAATAAATACGGTAAGGACTCAGACCCTTAATAGAGGTTAGACGTCGCCTAAATATAAGCATTTATAATTCCAGAACGTCGTGTACATCAAACATACTGCACATACAGCTCAAAGGATCATAAGACGTTTGTTAACAGGGTTGTATTGTCGCAATTATTTCAAAACTTAGTGTTTATTACCCTGTAGCCAATTTATATGTGTCCCGATTTGTAGCAATTGCGGAAGTGCTTATCAGTAGTTAGGCCGCAACCAAGCCTTTTGCTTTACGATGTTGGGTTTTTCTTAAAATAACACTCGTTATAACTGCTTCATGACCGCACGCACTGTTGCTGCCTACTTCTATACCAAGTTGATAGTTGCTTCTTGCATAAAGGCAGAACGCTGTGAGGCCAATCTCAGAGCACCCCCTCTGGCTGACGATAGTGTATTCGACTTTTTGCTCAAACACAACAATCTTTACATCCCAATTCCCGTATCTTGAAACTTGACATGTGAGGAAGTGGCAAAAGACGATGGAAAATGGAGGCGCAAGGGTATGTTGTTAGTACCTGTTTAATGGCGCTAGATGACAGTGCAACATACCAGTCCCAAATACGTCGGCTGCTAGAACACGAGAAGCCGGCATAGTCACATTAATATTAAATGATAAATCCTTTTGCACAGATAGTAGCTGATGAGTCATGTACCCTCGTCAGGTGAATAGTCGCCCCACCCTACTCGCATTCCCTGAATACCTTCTGCGTCTTTAGTTACCAGTACCGAAGAGTATATTTGCTTTGTGATGTCGCTCTTTGCCTACGTATCAAGCTGATGTCTGTTTCTCTTCCTGTTGCAGGATCTTTGGGCGGGTCTACAGGGAATCTCGGCCCCAGAGGTGCCGCTTCTGCCTCGACGCTACACCACGTGGACGTCTCTACGCAGGTCAGCATTTCGGTTCTTTATTCTTTGATACCTACACAATAATCCCGGACTACTCGGAAAGAAATAGTAGTCTCCTCTTTGATTATTCTGAAAATTAGTTGTCCTAGGGAACTCCGTTTCATGCGATTGCGCAGTTCATTGAGTCATTTCGCTACAAGCTGGAAGGTCGCGGGTTCGATTCCCGATGGTGACATTGGGATTTCTCATTTACCTAATCCTTCCGGTCGTATTATAACCCTGGGCTCGACTCAGTCTCTAACAGAAATGAGTACATGGATTATTTCCTGGAAGGTAAAGGCAGCCGGTTCTTATGCCGATTGTCTGTAAATTTTAGAGCCTCAGGGTCTGTCAAGGTATTGCAGGTATTGCTTTTCCTTTTTGCGAGGGAGACCTAAAACCTGGATTCTCTGAACTTACTAGGCTTATATCCGAATATGGAGCTTTAAATAAATAAATAACACATTGATTGGTACACGTCAGCACAACAAATATTTATTGGAGTATATAGGCTACATGTTTCGACCTGTTAACAGGTTATCATCAGGTCTGCAGCAGAATAAGTCTCAGGTGCTGTTTAGATATTGGGATCCCAATATTTTTACAGTTTTAAACGTACACAAAATTTTGATACTGGATAAAATGTGAAACGTATAATGTCTAGTTAAAACAAGTTAAAACGTGAGTAGGTATTTGACTCTTTGGACAGGTTTTATCACTCTTAGAGTGCTTACTGGGTGCGGTTGTTACTGTACTTTCACTCGGTGCGGTAGGACTCGTGTGGTACATCCTCTAATGGTTATCCGTGTTGTCTAATATGATTCAAATTGACGGTCAGGTGTGGCTACCCTACATTCTCTGTATTTCCATTTGGGTGAGTTGTATGGGTCTACCTTGTGGTTAGGATTGGTACCAAGCTGGGTGGTTATCCATTGTATACCGGAACCGTTGCGTGTAGTAATATGGGAAGTAGACCACCCTTCCTTTGTAGCTGTATCCACTGTGTGTGAAAAATACTGTGGCTGTCCTGGTCCGGTGTTTGTTATGTCGTGTTCACCGGGGAGTTCACCGGGGAAATCCAGCCTGATACGACATAACAAACATCGGACCAGGACAGCCACATTATTTTTCACACACAGTGGATACAGCTACAAAGGAAGGGTGGTCTACTTCCCATATTACTACACGCAACGGTTCCGGTATACAATGGATAACCATCCAGCTTGGTACCAATCCTAACCACAAGGTAGACCCATACAACTCACCCAAATGGAAATACAGAGAATGTAGGGTAGCCACACCTGACCGTCAATTTGAATCATATTGGACAACACGGATAACCATGAGAGGATGTACCACACGAGTCCTACCGCACCGAGTGAAAGTACAGTAACAACCACACCCAGTAAGCACTCTAAGAGTGATAAAACCTGTCCAAAGAGTCAAATACCTACTCACTTTTTAACTTATTTTAACTAGACATTATACGTTTCACATTTTATCCAGTATCAAAATTTTGTGTACGTTTAAAACTGTAAAAATATTGGGATCCCAATATCTAAACAGAACCTGAGACTTATTCTGCTGCAGGCCTGATGATAATCTGTTAACAGGTCGAAAAATGTAGCCTATATACTCCAATAAATATTTGTTGTGCTGACGTGTACAAATCAATTTGTTATTTATTTCGTTAGAGCACTTCGTGATGCCCACTTTAAAATTAGCAGCTAGTGGAGCTTTAAATAACTTCATTACAATTACAGACATTTATTTGTATCCAGAAAGAACTTCCTTGTAGCAAGAATTTTCAGAGAATTTTGATAAATCAACGGATTTATGGCTATTTATCGATTCTTTAAATATGAGTGGTTATTATACGCATCGGTATATTAACATTCAAAGGCTTTGCATTTTGTCTATACAGTCCATTATGTGTTTCATTTGATATTCGGAACAAACAAGGGATTACTGTCTCATTCAGCTTCAACAACAGCTGGTCTTCCTAATGGAAGCTTTGACGACATATTTTGCAGTGTGACCTGAATTTATGTGTATTATTTACATGAAATCAGAGTCCTGTCGTACAAAGTATTTAGCCTCCCTACACAAAGGTCAGTGCAGTTTTTATTGCTTTAAAATAGTTATTATTTGAAAAGACCGTAACTACTACATGCACCCCTTATTTTTGATTACAGAAAATCCGCATTTTCCCCACATTATTTATTTGTTTCATAAGATTCTCAGAATAAACGCCGAGTAATTCTTTATAAAAATTTAACTGGCTGTCTTTATACTACAGAACTGTCTTTTATCTGATTTAGGAAATTAATTTTTAAACACGATGCAAATGAATTTTCGGATGCCTTCGAGTAGGGATCAGTGCCGGGACTCTTGTGAACACGGCAGAGAGCACTCGAATTCTTAAAATTCAGGAAATTTCTGAGTACATGAGGAAAAGTTAGTTTTTCAACGAGGACTCTGCTCTTTGGAATTACTTAGTTATTAGTTAGTCAGAATGCTTTTCGTTTTTCTTGTTTTTGTCAGTTTTTTATTACTTGAATACTTGGCTGGTCAGTTTGTTAGTCAGCGATTCAGACTTTACAAGGTAAATATCCACATTTGTTCATATAGAATTATTTAAGCATCTAAGTGTTTATTGAACTTATTAACCTTAAATTTTAAATAAGTTCTTTCTTTTCCTGTGCTACCCAACTTCGAGGTCCAGGCCGTGTCACTGCTGCTTCGTATTCGGTAGTCCGGGATTATAATCTCACTTCGGAGACAGAATATCCTGGCTGACGTTTTATGTGTCTTTCCTTTGTCTCTCGAGGAAATTTCTTGGACAGCATCTCAAATTGGGCCAAAACGTTATGATATTCATACCGTGCATGTTCTTACAATCAATATATCATCTACCATATGCACTCTGTGACACACCAGTTGTGACATATATCAACAACTACATGTTGCGGCACCGACGTGCCATCCAGGTACCATCCTCAACCAGTCATTATAACGAAGGTATATAAGTCACCATGCCAAACTAGCTATTCCAGTAAGGAAGACCAGAACCTATACTGGCATTTTGTCTCATATATCTTTGTTTTAATGACTCCCTGAAGATGGCACCTCGGTGTTGAAACATGTAGTGGTTGATATAAGTCATAAATGGTGTATCACAGAGTACACGTGTTGGATGTTATATTGATTAGGACAAAATCGTTTCCTTCTCCATCCTTTACAATTCATTACTCACTTTTCATCCTACAATTTGATGCTAAATGTAAGAGGTGGCTAAAACTCTGCTCTTGCATGTAACATCAGTGGCTGGAACAAGTTTCTTTTAAAAAACGATATTCATTTGGTTTACTTGCACGCGCGGATGACGGTGAACAGCGTTTTAAAACATTCTTTTAAGAAATGAAAGTCGTAACTAAAAGCTATCTTATTACAGTTGGAAGAACTTAAATAGAAAGCCATCAAATAAAAAGTATTTTATTGTACTACTGCAGTGGCTCTGGATAAGTTACGATCTAAAGTGCAGCTTTCAAAGCTCTTCTGGCTCTCCATCGTGTTAGATATCGTGGGTTACAAATGACATCGTTAAATCATAAGAACTTATTAAAATTTCTTTATGTTTTTTTTCGGCGGGTATTTTCCAGATTGTAGTCTTTTTGACATCCTATAGCCTTGCCGGTTGACACCGACGTTTCGGAGATATTTCTACCTCGCTGTTCAAGCTTGAAAATTTCTATCCACTGAAGTGATAACAAGTAGACTGGCTGTGAAGAAGTGGCCACTCGATTGCCAATCACTTCACTGGGCTAATCCTTCAGTCAGGAACACTCAGGCAGCTGGTAGATCCAAAACGCCCCTTTCATACGTACCAAAATCAAGATATCCTGACCCAAAAGATCGAACCCTAAGCCTGTATAGACAACATGTCTGTGGTAACCTCAAATCTCGCATACAAATTGTGTTCGATTTGCTTAAATGTTGATGGGCTTGTAAGTTCGCAGTTCGAAGTCTGTGAATGGTAGTTAGTGAAGCATTAGGCAAGATTATATAGGAATTTGAAAATTATTCCGAATATTACAATTAAATAGATAGAAATGTGGGGTAAACAGTCATAACTGTTGACACTACCGTCATATTGAAACAATGACACAAATATAATAAATGTTTTGCTCTTAAATACAATACAACTTATTGTTAGCTAATTACTCTTAGTTATCGTCAAATATAATGTTTTTATTATTTTCTGGTCACAGTTCTCATCTCGTCGTATTTCTAATGATCTGTTGATAACCAAAGGGTTTACAGTTTTGCAAATAACCATGAATTCCTGTCACTATATGGTGGTGTGTGACATTTTACATTGGGATCGTAACTTAAAATTTAATACAAACTCTTAGAAATCTGATTAAAATGTGTTATCTTAATGTTCGTCATCCCCGCTGTGATGGGAAAAGTATGCTAGCTTAAGCTTGAAACAGAAATTTCTTTAAGAAAACAAGTGATTGAGACATGTGAGTGTAGAACTGACTCTAAATATTTCAGGAATAACTGAAGTATATGCCTATCATTATTCGCCTAATTTACATTCATTAAAATACTTTATAGAGTATGACACATTAAACATTTTGTCATAGTTTTGCGAACACCCCGCCATATTTACTCGACGTATACGTTTAAGTGTCAGACAGAGGCACGTTTATGTAAGGGGGAAAAAGTACGTTCGTCTCTGTCCAAGCAATGCAGGCGTATAAGAGGAGTATATCTCGACTCATTCTTAACCTCAGTAGGAGAAGAAACTGAATAGTCAACTCCACGCCTCTGTTGCAAAACTCCAGTAACCACTGAGTAGGATGCCAGGTGATCCCAGAGCCTACCTGGACGTTTTTGAGAAGAGAAATGTCTATTGCCCTTGTCTTCCAACTTGTAGCCTAGTCAATTGCATTGCTGTTTTTTGTTTTTATTTAGATACCGGACTGTTGGCTATAAGTCAGTCTTCGGAAGGTCCTGCGACCGGCCACCTCGACACAGGTTTTTCTTTGGTTTCCCTGTGCTTCAAAGCAAATGCTGAGATGGTTCCCAAGATTTCAAGTTACCACTACATGCTTCTCATCTAGCCCTCCCGACTTAAATTTAGTAGTAACCAATTTCATGTTTGTTTACGTGTAAAATAACCACTGCCACCGGGTGACAACCCAATTGCAGTAAATAATGATGATAATAATAATAATAACAATTATTATTATTATTATTATTGTTATTATTAAAATACTGACTACACTATTCCGGCTTCTTGTGTTACGCGGGGAATAACATTCTTCGGTATTGCTGTGTCTGTGCCGTTCTATTAGTGTGAATCAGATCACTGAAACATACTTAATACATACCTTAACGGTGGTCTTCCGAAGTAGAAGAGTTTAGGCTATACACTTCCTACTGATATATTTTACTCGGTATCTTACATAGAAGTGTGGTTTAATGCATCAGAGTGATTAAAGGAAACACTGAGACACACAGGCGTGCAAACACAGGGACACACAGAAGAACAAACACAGAGAAACACAGGCGTGCAAACACAGAGGCACACAGGTGTGCAAACACAGAGACACACATGTGTGCAAACCCAGAGACACACAGGCGTCCAAACACAGAGACACACAGTTGTGCAAACCCAGAGACACATAGGTGTGCAAACCCAGAGACACACAGGTGTGCTAACCCAGAGACACAGGCACAGAGCCTTGTAAGCACACAGACATACAGACTTACAGACACACAAACAAAAACGTACAGACTACAGACGTACAGACCTACAAGCACATAGGCACAGACCTACAGACACGAAGACACGTAGACATGCAGACATCGACCTACAGACAAGCAGACACACAGGAACGCAAACATGCAGACACAGACCTACAGACACACAGATATGCAGACATAGACCTACAGACACACAGACACGCAGACACAAAGACATGCAGATATGCAGACATAGACCTACAGACACACAGACACGCAGACATGCAGACATAGACCTACAGACACACAAACACAGAGGAACTGACCCCCTGCCCCCCCCCCCGTCCGCTTCGCTCTTCATCTCTCGACAGACTGCCGGCTCCGTGAGGTCATCAAGCACTTTCGCTCGAAAATGACATGGCCCTCCAGGCACATGGACGTGCTAATGGCCCTTTCAAGAGAGACGTATAACCGGCGCCCATCGCCTCCTTACCCAACTCAGACCAGTCGCTCCTCCGCAATCTCTAGGACCATGATACCACACTTTGTTGACCTACTGCTTCATATTAGGAATTGATATCAGCTATCAAAACAGAGGGACAAATGGATCTCTCCCTGAAATTGGAAAGAGACTGCACTGCGAGTCTAGTCTTTGTAAAAAGAACCTTCTCTAGTTCTTATTAAGGGTGGTGTATTTGTCAACGTAAACGAGACAGGCAAGGCACCTATAACGTAATAATGTGGCACTTTCGCTTAACCATTTTGCAATGGAAACAGAACAATGCACTACATGTATTGTTTTTTATTTACTTGCCACTCTAAAATGTATAAAAGATTGGATGTGGCACAACAATGCTTTTGTACTAAATTTATGTCGCCGGAAACAATGTCAATTATATGTACCAGTTCTTGAAACAATTACATCTTCCAACTAATTTTCAGCCTTTTCACACGTTACGTATAAAAGCCGCATTGAAACAGAAAAATATTCGTTTGTTTTTGGCCTCATTTAGCTTTGAAATTAGGCTAAACACTTCGTAATGACATATTAATTGTTGGCTAGTCTCTCAGTTCCTGTCAGTATTAACCGTAAGACATTTTACAAGATCAGACGGAATTAAACAATTATGAAGCAGTCGGTGTTAAATATTACGAGTGTGTCTCTTTATTCTTGTCTTGATTATCCTGCATCCAAAGCGCATCTTTTCTACGCAGCACTGTATTGTCACATACGGCCTGTCTGCTTCTACCATATTTTTCCACGTTATCTTATAAACGTCACGATTTTCCGAAAACAGTTTTTTGAACATAAAATGTACTTTGATATTCTCTACAACGTTTGTAGCAAACATTTCTCATTCTAAGAAGAATTCAGAGAGATATTATTAATATACATAAGTCTTCATACAATGTAACCGTTATTGTTGTTAGATTTTAATAAGCATTGAACTTTTTCGAAAGATCTTACAAAAATCGTCAAATACCGTATTCATGGAAATCCGTCAAGTGAAAAATGAGTTGTTTCATGTAGACGGACGGACGGACACACAGATAGATATAAAGAAGCTGTCAGTCGCCCTTCGCAATTTTGCGAACCCATTTAGAAAAGAGTTTTATGCAATACTTTTTTTTTAATTCAATTATTTTCTCACAGATGTATCTAGGGTCTAAATTATTAAACCAGTACATTTTGTGTCAGAAATTTATGGCTGTTTACTGTGAGAATCACATAGAACTTATCAATACACTGTGTGTGAAAATGTACAGTGTTATGATGTTAAAGCCGACCTTACGTAACCTTGCCACTAGACCGTGAAGGATTTCAGCCATACAATAGTAAAAAACATGGTACTGCGTACAGTGGCTGCTGAAGCCTAACAGTCCACAGTTAAATACCTCTGGCCCGTACTGCAACTTCACGAAACAGGTTTTGGATTCAGCAGGCTACTGTTGCATGCCATGTAGCCAAGAAAGCTGGGGAAATTCTGAAGGGACTACTCAGAGGAAATTAGTACAAACTTATTTTAGAAAGCGCAAGCCAAAATAAGAGCTGAAATGGAATGTTGAAAGTTTCTTTGGCAGCAGCATGGCAAAGACGCTTATGTTTCTTGCGAAAAGTTGTTGACGAGACTGTTAATAATTTCAGAAACAACAGCCATGACGTCTGCCAATAGGAATATAATTTTTCTCAAAACAGTGATTGTCATAACGCCTTACAGAGCGATTTCGACCCACGGACATCCCCATAACTTATATACCTTCCATCCACCTTATTAATTAATTTTCTGGAAGCAGAATCAGAAGATTCAACACTGGTAATACCAAAACTTACCATTGGAAAAAATTCCTGAGACAGTTCCACTCACCTCCCATCGTCACAACTTTTTTGTTACACATCCAGCTTATCAATAACTTTCTGGTAGTAAAAACAGAAGTATTAGCACCACTAATACAAACGTCCGGCAGGGGACATAGTCCTGAGTCACTCCATCCACCTACCATTCACTGTATTAATTAATTCTTCTTGCAGCAAATAGAAAAATTCAAGTGTGCCAATATTAAGTATGATTCTCAGTCACTTCCACTTCCTCTTCCACTTCTAACCTCAAAATGTAATGCCCTACCCATTTCCTTTTTCATGCAAAATTCTACAAATTTGTTGTTTCCCCTTCCTAGCTACATGTCCGAATCGTCTAATCTGCTCGATTTACTGTGCGGGCTGCACAAATCACAGAGATCTCCTTTATCCACTAAATTCACCTGATTTCGGTTATTTTTTGAGCAATTTATTTGCAAATATTTGTGAGATTATCCATTCTATAACAATTTTATATCGATTTGTAAAAGATACAAAACGAGGGGGGAAAATCAGTAATTTTATTTACTTAACCACTCTTGGAATAACTCAGATTGAAAAATGTCGGAAGTGAATATGAGCAGTGAATGAAGCATTGAAGACTCACAAGAAAGCGTTCTGTTTCCAGTTACTGTCCCAGCATTCGGGTTATGTGGCAGAGTGAGCCTGCAAGTAAGAAAACCCTCTTTTAGGGTAGTAAGGGTTCGTGTGCTGAGATTTGAACTCGGTATCTTTCAAATATGGACACCTACTCGACCACCATATTCGATGCCAATAATTTCTTTGCGTTAGTAATCGTTTTTTGTGACGATAGATTTTGAAGCGAACAATCACTGTATATATTTAGTACATTTTTATCCCTTTACAGAGCTAATGTCAGGGTTATCTGTTACAATACAACTTTTTGTGGATATTCAATTTAGAATATGAACAAATAAAGTTGTATTGTGAATGAAACTCTGATGTGAACATAGTATCAATACAACGTGATACTTAAATAGGTAAATCATAAACACGAAGTTCATCATGGACCTCATTTATATCTAATAACAATGTAAATGATAAAAATTGTGACGTTACCATTTTAAATAAGTTTAACAGTACTTTTCTCGAGAAATGTCGATAATGTATTGCTTTTCGTATGAATAAATGCGTTTCCATCTGTCTTGTACCTTAATATGACAAGTTTATAGAGCATATTGCCACCCTTTCCCGAAACTCACGTAGACTATATAACACAGATGTGTTTGTAGAGACAGGATTGTGAATGTTTTAAAGATAACTTGGTTCCTTCTGAGACATTGTGCCTTGCATTATGAAAACATGGTGCATCCTTACGGTGGGTGAAAGGGAATAATTTTCTGCCTAATTCTATGGAGACTTGAGGGTTGTTTAACCTGCATCTTCCTCATGAAATAAAGTGAAATGCCAACTTGACGCAACTAGCTGATTTTATTGATGTATTCTTAGCTCGACATGTTTCGGGTACAGACGCCCATCATCAGGAACATCAGATGTTGAGTTGCAACATATGG
>Ga0123355_10008800_pt1 | contig 15272 bp, 16 predicted proteins | sample TergutEmb28metaG_3_FD_89872 | JGI IMG/M metagenome (GOLD analysis project Ga0123355, IMG submission 89872) | Embiratermes neotenicus P1 segment gut microbial communities from Petit-Saut dam, French Guiana - Emb289 P1 | ecosystem: Host-associated > Arthropoda: Insects > Digestive system > Gut ... | reverse complement strand
GCTCAATCATAACGATTTTCAAGCAGTTGAGACCCGCGGCCAAAAATACTCCAAGTGCGAAGGGAAGTGCCAACGCCGAGCGGTAATACACAGCCCCAACCGCGATAATCACCGCCGCCGAAATGCATATGACAAAGATCAACCTTTTCGATATATTGGATAGGTTCATATCTACTTCCCTTTAGCAAACTCAAAAATTGATCTAAACGCCGCCAATGCTCCCAAAATCGAAAAGATTATCAGCAGCCACGGGGAGCTTCCCAAGCGGTTATCCAAAAATCTTCCAAGCAGAATCCCTATTACAACGCACGCGGCAATAGTCAACCCAAGCTGCGACAGCGCCGCTATCGCACTTAAAAGGTCATACGGCTTTTTTTTATCGTTTTGGGACATAGCTTTCAATCCCTCTCTAAACCTTTGGGCGCCAGTACTTGGCCAGATAATTATACACAAATATCACTGAAATATCAATAGGTTAACGCAGCGCATGCGTGTATATCAGTAGAATCCCTACCTCTACTCTGCTTTGAAACCTTTTGATACAAAATCTAGGATTCTTTCATAGCTTTGTTCACTGATTACATGTTCGATGCGGCAGGCGTCCTGCGCAGCGGTTTTCTCGTCCACACCAAGGGATGTTAAAAACCCGGCGATCAGGGTATGCCTTTCAAGCACTCTCCTCGCTGTTTTAAGGCCGCTCTCGGTAAGGGTTATCCGTCCTCCCTTATCCATGTTGATCTGTCCGCCCTCACGCAGTTTTTTCATGGCAACGCTCACGCTTGGGCGCGTGAAGGAAAGCTCGTTTACAATATCAACCGAGCGCACACTTCCCAGCCGGTTGTGTAAAATCAAGATGGTTTCGAGATAATTTTCAGCAGACTCATGCGTATTCATAAACATCTCCCCGCATTAATATGCATTTGCCACTCCTGCTGTTCGGCTCATTTGTATGCATATTTTTCTCCGGTTATTATACCATAAGCGCAAGCGTTGGTATAATTGCGCATCAAAAGCCGGTTGTTCCGAAAGGGGCGAGTCGTTGCGCATAAAGCATAATTTACATGTCCTTTTGTGGACATTATACCACGTACACAGCGCCGCCGCAACACGCAGCAGCTGTTTACTGCGCTTCTACAAAGGCAAATAAAAGAGACGCCCGCTCTGTTCGGAGCAGACGTCTCTTTTATTTATGGCGATTTTACGAATCACTCACATAAGGAAGCAGCGCTATATGGCGCGCGCGCTTTATCGCCACTGTCAGCTGGCGCTGGTGGTGGGCGCAGGTACCTGTTACACGGCGGGGGATTATTTTCGCCCGTTCGCTTATATAACGCCTTAGGCGCGGGATATCCTTATAATCGATATCATAAATGCGATCCACACAGAAAGCGCAAACTTTCTTCCGGCCTTTGCGGCCGCCGCCACGCGGACGGTGCTCTCTTTCCGGTCTTTCCGGTCTGTCTGCCATGCTTATGAGCCTCCTTTCATTGGGGCGTATACATGTTAAAAGGGTAAATCTCCATCGTCTTCTATTTCCGCAAAATCTTCGGCGCTTCCACTGGAATACGAAGTTTGCGCGGGGTATTGGCCGCGGGAGGAAGGAACATCGGAATCACTGGGCAAGGCGCTTGCCCCGCCGCCCTGGTTTTCGGATTTACTGCCCACGAACCTGAGATTCTCAGCGATAACTTCAACCGCAGTACGCTTTTGGTCATTTTTATCGGTATAGTTGCGTGCCTGAATCGAGCCTTCAACAAGAATCAACTTACCCTTGTTAAAGTAGCGGGAAACGAATTCCGCGCGCTCACGCCACGCGACTATATCGAGAAAATCGGCTTGCCGCTCCCCATCCTTGGAGGAATACGAGCGGTCCACCGCGATGCGGAAGGTACACACCGAAACCCCGTTAGGCGTTTGGCGCAGCTCAGGGTCGGCTACCAACCGGCCAATCAGTATAGCTTTGTTAAACATCTTTCAGCCCTCCCCTAATCTTGCTCGGGTGAGTCGGCTTCTGTGCTTGCGGGTTCCTGCTCAGCCGCTTCCTCTACGGGCGCGTCAACTACGTCTGCTGCGGGTTCTTCAGCCGCCGGAGCGGCCTCTTCAGACACCGGCGCCTCTTCGGGCTGTGGCGCTGGCTCTTCTTGTGCGGGTTCCGGTTTAAACTCTGCCTGATTGCGGACAACCAGCGAGCGCAGCACGCCTTCGGTTATTTCCAGCACACGGTTGAGCTCGGTGGGGAAATCGGGCTTGCTTTCGTAGTGGAAAAGCATGTAATAGCCTTCGGTCTCGTCCTCGATGGGATACGCCAGCCGGCGCTTGCCCCAATCTTCGATCTTTTCGATGGTGGAGTTATCCGCGATGAGATTCTTAAACTTCTCAACAAGTGCGGAAACAGCCTCCTCTCCAAGAGCGCAGTTGAAGACAAGGATGGTCTCGTAGCGCATGGTTTGGTTTGCCATTCTTGTACACCTCCTTTTGGACATATGGCCCACGGTTTGCCGCGGGCAAGGATGTTGCCTGCTTTGTGTAAACAGCAGGCATAACATATGAATTATAACAGCTCGCCCCGGTTAAGTCAAGTGGCGGTTGTAGCGGCTTGATATCGCAATCATCCGGCCGTCATCTGCTCTTTGGAATGTGACGGTGATTGTGCCCAATTCCTCTTGCGGGACGAGGAGGTATAAGTAGTCCCAAAAGTCAACATCTCCACCGAATACAGTTCCCATGCGAGTTTCTTCATCTGGGAATTCAAGTATGGCCGGACCAATAACGCCAAGGTGTGGCCAAAATGTTTGCGGCCAGAATGTATGGTGCCTATCCGGAACGGGATTAGGATTTAGAAACGCAACGTCAGTTATCGTTTGGTCGATCCAGCTTATAAGTGGCCAGTGGGGCAAGAAAGTGGCGGCGACAACCTCTTCATATTCCGTTAGATCAACTAGTAGGTAACGAGTAAAAGGAGGTGCGCCCCATTCGGCGATGGAGACGTATAAACTTGGGTCATCGCTCATTGGGACAATTAAACGGCCGACCTCCCCCTTGGCAAAATAAAAATCATCTCCAAAAAACTGGCGCCCAACAGCAATCATATCATCGTATCGGGTGATGGAAAGCTCAAGCAACTCTGCCTCTGACAACTCCAGCTCTTCTCGCGGGACACCTCTATCAGCTGCCAACAGATCAATATTTCGTAAAAAAATTACATCATTTAGATTGAAGCTGACCTCCGGGGAATAAAAATCTATGCTTTGTACATCTTCAAATTCCGGGAACAGGAACACCCCGCTAAACTCGCTTACGAGAGCAAGCAGTTCATCTGCCAGCGGGTGGTCAACCGGTTCCGGCCGCACAAAAAGCGTGCCGGGTGGCAACTCGTAGGGTTCGTCCGTTTCTTCTGCTTCAACAACCAGCTCCTGTTCAGGAGGCTCGGCAGGCACAGTTATTTCGTCATCGGGCTGTGCTTCCTCCGGCAGAACGGCATTGCCGCCGCAAGCGGAGAGCACGATAACCAAAACAAGCAGCACCAACAGGAACCATTTGCTTTTCTCAGCATGTTTAATGTTTGGCATAAATACCTCCTTTATTGTGCGCCGCCGAAGTCAATCTCCCCCGGATCACGATACAATAGGCATTAATGCCATGGCATCAGCCCTCTTCCAATAGGCCTATCAAAAACCACCATTGACACTGCTCTTGTTATACTTGTAAGCCCACCCACCGCTCTATATTGGTTGGATAAGAGTATAATCCGTGTGCCGCTGTCACGATCGTATAAAACATGCGCATTAAAACCAGGCAGATTTCCAGGGTGTTGCCATATTGGGTCGCTTTCAAAAAACCAACCGTAATTGTAGCTGCCAACCAGAACGACATCGTCCAACAAGTATGTTGGAAAAAGCTCGCCGCCAAAAAAGGCGTCCAGCCAAAGACTTAGGTCGTCAACTGTAGAAATCAGCCCACCGGTGGCATATGTGAAAGAGAACGGCCAATTAGCCGCATCCATTACGTTTTTGCCATCAAAGTAAACATAGGGTATGCCATGAGGCGAAACCGCATCGTGCACACCGGCGAACCCTGAGTTTGCCATGCCGACAGGTTCAAATATTCTGGTTGTTATAAACTCTTGGTATGTCATGCCGGATGCTTGCTCAATGATTCGCCCCAGAAGCCAGTAATCTGAGTTGGAGTAAGCGTAAAACCCGAGAGGCGCCCCCCGCCAATTCGAAATAATATGATACTCTATATCTTCGTTTGTTAACGACAGCATCTTTTCAAATTCTCCTGCGTTACGCAGATCGAACAACCAAGGTATGTAGCTGCCAAAGCCGCCCCTCATAACCAGCAGATCCGCTACTGTGACGTCGCCTAAATTATCGTGCCCGGTAAAAAAATTATCAAGTGTATCCGAGGTGTCCAGCAAGCCGTCTATTTCTAACAGCAAGATGGCCGCCCCGGTAAACTGCTTTGAAACTGACGCTATGTAAAATTGTGAGTACACAGTGTGTTCGATATTTTGTGTGTCACAGGCCATGCCATAGGCTGCGCGCAATATAGTTTCCCCATCTTGTATAATGAGAGCTGTTCCTTCAAAGTTGTAGAGGTTTAGTACCGTGTTAGGGCTTAGCTTTAAAAGTAGGCTAATCACTAAAATGACAGCTAGAATAAACATCGCTAGCAGGAACCATTTACTTTTCACCACACACTTGATTCTTGGCATAAGCCCCTCCTTAAAAACATACTACAAAAGGTTCGAAACGTAAACCATGATCGCGTTAATGAAGTTAATCCCAACAAAGAGCGAAACTCCGACCAACATGGTTTTCATACGATCCACGCCGCCCGATTCGTACAGCGCCGCGCGGTACCCTACGCCTTGATTACCTTGCATAAGCGTCTGAATATGGGTTACCACCTGTTTGTGATACATCCGGTTTGTGAAAAAGGAAAGAATAAAACTGAGGATAAAATTCACTAGAAATATTCCCCAAAAAACCGCGGCATACAACTCGGCCCTTTGCATATCTATGGGGACAGTCGGGGGGCCTGTAAGGCCGGATTGGTGAAGAAGAACCGGCAGCATTTCCCAATAGAACAGGAACAGCGGTATCAGGCAAAGCAGAAAGAGCGCTAACATCACGGCCCCCACCCGGTACATCTTGCGGTAAAAGTAATAAAAGAAGTTAAAGAAACAGGCGGGCAGGTTGATTTGCGCCCCTTTCCTCTGTTCTTCAATTTGATAAAAACGGGGCAGAAAATACGAGCAATTCGGGCCGATGTACATGGCCACATCTTTTGCGGGCAGGCCACTTATCGGTTCTTTGTCCGCCGCTATGCTGTCATAGTAAGCATCTTCCGCCTCTCTAAACTGAGCCGTATAATCGTGGAGCACGCGCCCCCAGTCGCCTTGCTGCCTTTCCTGTTCCGGCCTTGCGGAGTAATTCACGGCCGTCATCGGCTGGCCGCACACCTGGCAAAACAAAGTTACCGGCGGGTTGTCCGACTTGCACCTGACGCAGACCTTAATTCCTTCTTGATCCTCCGCACCGTTACCGAAACCATTTGTGCTTTCATCGGCGGGTGGACGCCATTCCTTGCCGCTGATATGGTCGGCCGTAAACATGCATTCGCCGCGCTCGGCATAACAGTGCCTGTGATGAGGCGCGCCGCAAATAGGGCAGACGACTACATCGTCCGCCGCGGCAAAACGAGCCCAGCAAACAGGACATTTGATCCCCAGATAATTCCCCATAAAATCCTCCGATTTACAGTAGCAAAAATTAGACAGCAAAAATCAGCAGTTAATTGCCACCTTCTACGCTGTTTTTGATTGTCTATTTCCTAACGACTATTTTACAAGAAAGATTTATCAAACAATCGGGAGGTTTTATGCACAAATTGTAAATAAATTGTGTATGCATTGCCTGTTTATACCGCGCCTGGCCTCTTTGTCTTTACAAGCGGTTCCCCTTCTATTATAATGTTAACAGAGACAAAACAACGGGGGGCATTATGTTAATTTACGATCAAGCGCGGGCGCGGCTACGGGAATGTGTCCCTGCATTGGATGAGCTTGCCGCCGCCCTTGGTTTGGATTCCCTTAAGGAGCAGCTTGCCCAGCTTGAAGAGCAGGCAGCTGACCCCGACTTTTGGGGGGATCCTGCCAAAGGCCAGGCAGTGCTGCAAAAAACCAAACAGCTTAAAGATAAGATCGCTTCCTTTGAAAGCCTCAGCTCCCTGCACGCGGAGACAACCGAGCTGATTGCCCTAGCACAGGAAATGGGCGATGAAACAGTCATAGGCGAAGTTTCGGAAAACGTCGGGCAGATTGAACAGCGCCTCAACGCCCTTAAACTGGCCACCTTGCTCACCGGCGAGTATGACGACAAAAACGCCATCCTCTCCCTTCACGCAGGGGCCGGGGGGACAGAGGCTCAGGATTGGGTGCAAATGCTTCACCGCATGTACAGCCGTTGGGCCGAGCGCCACGGCTACAAGGTGAAGACTCTTGACTATTTGGCCGGGGACGAAGCTGGCATCAAGAGCGTGTCCATCTCTATTGAGGGCGCAAACGTATACGGCTACCTGCGCTCAGAGGCGGGGGTTCACCGGCTGGTGCGGGTCTCCCCTTTTGACTCCTCAGGGCGCAGGCACACTTCCTTCGCCTCGGTTGAGGTAATGCCCGAAATTGAAGAAGACAACGAAATCTCCATCGACGAAAACGATATAAAGATGGACGTCTTCCGCTCTAGCGGCGCGGGTGGACAGCATGTAAACAAAACATCTTCGGCTGTGCGGCTCACCCATATTCCCACCGGCATAGTTGTGAGCTGCCAAAACCAGCGCAGCCAGCACCAAAACCGGGAAGTCTGCATGAAGATGCTCAGGTCCAAGCTGGCGGAAATCAAGCAGCGTGAGCACCATGAAAAAATTGAGGATATCAAAGGCGAGCAGAAGGAAATCGGTTGGGGCTCGCAGATTCGCTCCTATGTTTTTATGCCCTATACGTTAGCCAAGGATCACCGCACGGGCTTTGAATCGGGCAACATCGGCGCTGTAATGGACGGCGAGCTCGACGGCTTTATCAACGCTTATCTGAGTTCCGCAAGCGCCAATCCTGCATGATCGTCTACCTGATCTTGCACTTCCCGTTGGCAAGATTGTAGAAAATCGCCTTGGCGCCGCACCTTAAAATCGTTTTTTTGCCGATCTTTATTCGTCTGCTTGCATAAACTTTCATAATGCTATATGATGGTCTACAAAAGGAGGTTTTCCGGCTTGATTTATTTTGACGAAAAACGCAAAGTCCTAATGGAATCTGAATACAGGTACGCTTTGCAGGAGCGCAATGACCCCAACCTGTACCGCGAAATGTTCCCTTACAGCGAAATACCGAAATGCACTTTTAACCAGCGGGTGAACCCCATCGACCCGCCGGAAGAAATATGGATTACCGACACCACCTTCCGGGACGGCCAACAGAGCCGCGCCCCTTACACCCCCGACCAGGTTGTGCATCTGTTCAGGCTACTGAGTAGGTTGGGCGGCCCAAAGGGGATAATCAGGCAGAGCGAGTTCTTTCTTTACAGCGAGCGCGACAAGGAGGCCCTGCGCCGCTGCCAGGAGCTGGGGATCAGGTTCCCAGAAATCACCGGCTGGATCCGGGCCACCAAAAGCGATTTTGCCCTGGCCAAGGATATGGGGCTTAAAGAATGCGGCATTTTGGTGAGCTGCTCCGATTACCACATCTTCAACAAGCTCAAAAAGAGCCGCGCTCAGGCAATGGACGATTATCTGGGCATTATCAAGGACGCACTGAGCGTAGGCATAAGGCCGCGGTGCCATTTTGAGGATATCACCCGCGCCGATTTTTACGGCTTTGTAGTGCCTTTTGCGCACGCGCTCAACAATTTGAGCAGAGAGAGCGGCGTCAAGATAAAAATTCGCTGCTGCGATACGTTGGGCTACGGTATTCCATATACAGGCGCTTCTCTGCCCCGGTCTATCCCCGGTATCATATACGGCCTGCGCGTTTACGCCGGTTACGAGTCCGAACAACTGGAATGGCACGGCCACAACGATTTTTACAAGAGCGTGGTAAACGCGGCCACGGCCTGGCTGTACGGCGCTTCCAGCGTCAACTGTACTCTGCTGGGCATTGGCGAGCGCACCGGCAACACTCCCCTGGAGGCTATGGTCATCGAATACGCCCAGCTGCGCGGTTCACTTGACGGCATGGACACCACCGTTATCCGGGACATTGCCGACTACTACGAGCAGGAACTGGACTACCGGATACCGCCAAAGACCCCATTCGTCGGCAAAGAATTCAACAGCACCCAGGCCGGAATCCACGCCGACGGAATCCTCAAAGACGAGGAAATTTACAACATATTCGACACCGGCACCCTTCTTAAAAGCCCGCCAACCGTATCTATTACCGCCACATCCGGCGCGGCGGGGGTGGCCATGTGGCTCTCTTCCAAACTTGCGGACGAAGAAAAGGTGGCCAAAGACGACCCGCGCGTGACAAAACTCAAAGAATGGGTGGATGCCCAGTACGCCGAAGGCCGGGTTACGGTAATAGGCAACGACGAGCTTGCCCAGACCGCGAAAAACTTGGGTATAATCTAAAAATAGAAGAACGTTGATAAAAGCTGGCCGACTTCGCTTTTGTCAACGTTCTTTTAATTTTCTGCATTTATTTTCTTTTTGTTGTATTGACAAATTCATCTAATTAGGCTATAATTTTTATTGACAATATTTATCAGTAAAAGAGGGGCTTAATCATCAAACGCAATACCGTACAGCGCCAAATTGTGTTAGACGCTCTGCTAAAACTAAATACTCATCCCACCATTGAGGAGGTATACGCGGAGATTAACAAGGATCACCCATCCATAAGCAAGACTACCGTATACCGCAACCTGCGCCAGCTTGCCAGTGGCGGTATAATCCGCCAGGTCTCGCTTCCGGACGGCTTGGAGAGGTATGATGGACGCGCCCACCGGCACTATCACTTCAGGTGCAGGGAGTGCAGATATATCTATGATGTGGATATTGAACATCTCGCGGGAATTAATGATGCGATTCAAGGTAAATACGGCTTTCAAGTTGACAACCATGACGTCGTATTTACAGGTATATGTTTAAAATGTCAAAACAAAAATGAACTGTAAGGAGGACGAGCAATCAAAATAGAAACTGACCAGAGAGAGCGGGGCAGCGGTATCTACTCACAATGGCAGCAATCTGCAAAAATTATTAGCATCATCTCAGTCTGGGCAAGGCTTTATCACTTCGCTCCATGTGGATCAGCTTTTTGCTAGTAATGGTGGGTGGGGGAGTAAAAACTCACATCCCGCTAATAAAAACAAGAAAGGACGAAGCAAAATGGACAGCACCGCATTATTTAAGGTTGGATATGGCCTTTATGTGCTCACCGCAAACGAGGGCGGCAAAGACAATGGATGTATTATCAATACGGTTTTACAGGTTACAAGCACCCCTCCTTTTGTTGGAGTGATTGCACTGAACAAACAAAACTATACGCACGACATGATTATGAAATCGAAAAAATTCAATGTTTCGATGCTGACAGTTGACGCGCCTTTTGATGTCTTTAAGCATTTTGGATTCCAGTCCGGCAAGGCGGTCGATAAGTTTGCCGATTTCAAAGACGTTGCGAGAAGTGAAAACGGCTTGCTTTATCTTACGAAAGGAACAAATGCCTACCTGTCTTTTGAGGTAACGGATACTATTGATTTCGGCTCGCACACCATGTTTAAGTCTAATATAGTAGATGGCGAAGTTCTCGGCGGCGCCGAAAGCGTTACCTATTCGTACTACCAGCAAAAGATCAAACCAAAGCCGCAGTCGGCCCCTAAACCAAAAGGTTACCGATGCATTATTTGCGGTTACATTTATGAAGGCGAACCATTGCCAGAAGACTTCATATGCCCAATATGCAAGCACGGCGCAAGTGATTTTGAAAAAATAGTTTAATGGAGGAAAGCACTATGCCAAACTTAAGAGGAACCAAAACCGAGAAAAATTTGATGGAGGCTTTCGCCGGTGAAAGCCAGGCACGCAACAAGTATACCTACTTTGCATCTAAGGCGAAAAAAGATGGCTACGAGCAAATCGCCGCCATCTTTGAGGAGACCGCGGGCAACGAAAAAGAACACGCAAAAATCTGGTTTAAGCTGCTCTGCGGCGGTGAAATCCCCTCGACCGCTGAAAACCTTAAAGCGGCGGCAGCAGGCGAAAACGACGAGTGGACAGAAATGTACAGGCGCATGGCAATCGAAGCCCGCGAGGAAGGATTTACCGACATAGCAGTTCTGTTCGAGGCAGTTGGCGCGATTGAAAAAGAGCACGAGGAGCGCTACCTCAAATTGCTGGAAAATATGGAAAACGGCTCGGTCTTTGCCAAAAAGGAAAAATCCATCTGGATATGCCGCAACTGCGGTTACATCACAGACAGCGAAAAAGCGCCGCAGGAATGTCCTGTATGCGTGCATCCGCAGGCATACTTTGAGCTGCGCGTAATCAACTATTAAGGAGTGACGCGGTATGACAAAATTCTTTATCTGCGAGCTTTGCGGCAATCTGGTAGATCTGATCGACAACAAGGGTACGCCGATGTCGTGTTGCGGCCAAAAAATGACGGCGCTTGTTCCCAATACAGTTGAAGCCAGTACCGAAAAGCATTTGCCCGACGCAACTGTTTCGGGCGACGATATGACCGTACAGGTTGGCAGCGTTACCCATCCTATGGGGGCTGAACACTATATCGCTTTTGTATATGTGGAGACTGCAAACGGCAGCCAGCGCAAAGACCTGAAAATAGACGCTGTGCCGAGCTGCAAGTTTACATTTGCAGACGATAAACCAGTAGCAGTCTACGCCTACTGTAACCTCCACGGGATGTGGAAGACTGAACTGTAAACAATAGCCATGCCATAGGGGTTAAATAAGCCAAAGGCCGCGCTAAAAATCAGCGCGGCCTTTGGCTTATAGATAGTATGCAGGTTAGAGAAAGAGGCAAGTCACCCCGTTCCCTATTAACTATGCTGCTTGCTTGCCCTTATACGAAGCTCCTTGTTCAGAATACGCTTGCGGATGCGGATATTTTTTGGCGTAATCTCGATCAGCTCGTCTTCGCCGATAAACTCAATCGCTTCTTCCAAGCTCATTTTACGAGGTGGGATAAGGCGCAGCGCATCGTCGGAACCAGCGGCGCGAATATTCGTAACCTGTTTTTTCTTGCAGACATTCACGATAACGTCCCCGGCTTTGGGCGATTTTCCAACCACCATCCCCGCGTAAACCTGTGTGCCGGGATCGATGAACAGTATCCCACGCTCCTGGGCATTGTGCAAACCGTAGGTGACGGCTTCTCCCGCCTCGTGGGCTACAAGCGAGCCGGTCAAGCGGGATGAAATATCCCCTTTATATGGCTGATATCCGGCAAACAAGCTGTTCATCACGCCCTCGCCGTGGGTCTCAGTCAAAAATTCATTGCGGTACCCGAACAGACCACGAGCGGGAACCAAAAATTCCAGGCGCATACGGCTGCCCTGAGGCGCCATTTGCGTAAGCTCCCCCTTGCGCCGGGCCATCTTTTCCATGACGGCGCCCATATATTCTTCCGGCACATCGATGACAAGCTGCTCGATAGGCTCGCAGGTAACGCCGTCTATCTCCTTATAAAGCGCGCGGGGCGCACCCACTTGCAGCTCGTAGCCCTCACGGCGCATGGTTTCTATCAGGATTGAAAGGTGCATCTCGCCGCGGCCGCAGACTTTAAAACTTTCCGGCGTATCCGTATCCCCCACCCGAAGGGACACGTCCTTAAGCAGCTCACGGTTTAGCCGGTCGCGCAGCTGCCTTGAGGTGACGAATTTGCCTTCCCGCCCCGCAAACGGGCTGTCGTTGACGGAGAACGTCATCTCCACAGTAGGCTCCGAAATCTTCACAAACGGAAGCGGGTGGACAGCTTCGGGATCACAAAGAGTTTCGCCTATGCAGACATTCTCAATGCCCGAAAGGCAGACAATATCGCCTACCGTTGCTGTATCCGCGGGCACCCGGCGCAAATCCTCGATCTGGTACAAGTTTGTAATTTTAGCTTTATACGGCTTTTCATCACTTCCCCACTGGCATACGGCGACCTCCTTGCCGGGGAAAATCGCGCCGTTTTCAATCCTGCCGATGGCGATGCGCCCGACATAATCGTTGTAATCAATTGACGACACAAGCATCTGGAAAGGCTTCTCCATATCGCCCTGCGGCGGCGGGATATGGGAAAGTATCGTGTCGAACAGCGGGGCAAGATTTAGTGAATCTTCCTCCAGCGACAGCATTGCCGTACCCTGCCGCCCGGAACAATAAACGATCGGGCTGTAGAGTTGATCTTCCCGGGCATCCAGATCCATCAGGAGTTCCAGGACTTCCTCTTCTATTTCCGACGAGCGGGCATCCGGCCTGTCAACTTTATTGACGACTACGATGATTTTATGGCCGAGCTCCAAGGCTTTGGCTAACACGAACCGCGTCTGGGGCATCGTGCCCTCAAAGGCGTCCACCAAAAGAAGAACGCCATTTACCATTTTCAGTACGCGCTCAACCTCGCCGCCAAAGTCGGCGTGGCCGGGGGTATCTACAATGTTGATTTTAACGCCTTTGTATGTTACTGCGGTGTTCTTCGCCAGGATTGTAATGCCGCGCTCCCGCTCTAAATCGCCGGAATCCATGACGCGCTCTTCCACTATCTGATTCTCGCGGAACGCGCCGCCCTGCTTTAGCATTTCGTCAACCAGAGTGGTCTTGCCGTGGTCTACATGCGCGATGATCGCGACATTGCGGAGGTCATTGCGTATCAATATGAGTATGCTCCTTTTTTTACAATAAGCATAGAATATATGGATTGCTGCAAAAAGTCAATAATTTCAAGATAATATATGACACACACCGCCAAGTGCCGCCGCTGTTTAGGTTCACATACCACTGAGAAATAAGCCCCGGTTAGCCCGGTTCAGCAGCACTTATACGATGAGCTTCATCATCTCCCTTTTAAATGTCATCTTATTATATTCGTTTATAGGTTATTCCTATTTGAGGCAAGGTATATAGCCCCCCAGATAGGCTCCTTCTCAATTTTCGCGATAGAAAAACCCGGATATACGCCGTGCAGTTTTCTCTCTAGCAACTCAAACAAAATATCGTTGTTTTCGATGGTTCCGCCGCTTACAATCAAACTTTTGCAGTGCGCGCGCATAGCTTTTAGCACGGCGCTTACTAGAGCGGCCAGCCCATCCGCCGCGTCGCTCAATATTTGCAGGCAAACGGCGTCGCCTTGCTTCGCGTGTTCTTCCACAACCAGTGACAGCTGCGCGATTTCTGTTTTGTTAAGCGCATCGGGGCCATAAAATCTGTCAAGGCACTCAGGCAGAACGTTTACTTCATATCTTTCTTTCAGAACGCTTTCCAGAACCGTTTTCTCACCTCTGCCATCGTATGAGAAAAATGCACGCCTTACAGCTTCCTTGCCAATCCAATAAGCCGACCCCTTGTCGTCAATAAAATGGCCCCATCCCCCACAGCGTATGGTGTTGCCGTCAGCGTCCATGCCATACGCGATAGAGCCTGTGCCGCAGACCAAAACCGCTCCCGGTTTGCCGGAAAAAGCACCGGCCAACACCAAAAGGCTGTCATTCACAGCAGATGCGCGGCAGCTAAATCCCGCCTCGCGTATCATCTCTTCCATTCTTTTGCAACTACTTTCAGAATTCAGGCCCGCACTGCCGATGCATAAACTGATACAGTCTTCTTTCCTCAAGCCATTTTTCGCAAGCTCCGCGAACATTATATCGAAATTGCCCAGAACAAATTCCTTTGTGTTCGAGTCCAGGTTGGTGCTTCCGCCAACAACCCGCAGCAAGGGGTTCATATTTTCATCCGTCACTAGCATCCGGCTGTTTGTGCCACCGCCGTCTATACCTACATAATATTTTATATTAGCCACCATCTTATATCTTCCCTGTTTAATATTTTGTCTTTTCCGATTGCAAAACCGCCGATAATGCTGCATTCCAACAAGTTGCTGGGAATAACTTAGGATCGGAATGGCAGCTCCTGTTCCAATTGGTCATGCGGCTAACGGGATATTCCGCAGCAGGCAGAGTATGCTCAGCTAAATAATCGTTTTTTCTTCATAGTCGCCTATCAGCCCATGTTGGTTAGCAACACTGCTAACTAAGCTAAAATGTAGCATCGCACTATTGAATTGTCAATAGCTTTTAAAACATTCTCACTTTTATCAATTATACAGGAAAGTTTTTTGCACGCTTTAACGTTGTTGCGCTTCAACCTTTACCAGAAGAATTATCAAAGCAAACATATTTTTCCTACTGTTGTAATGTCTCCCGGTGCAAAAAGGTTATATTATTGAAAGCGCCAGGAGCGGCGCTGCAATTTAAAAATCCAAGAAAAAGAAGGGTTTCAAATGAAAAGAAAAGCAGTTGTTGCCGTTTTGGTGGTAGCAGTTATGGCACTGAGCACGATTGGTGTGTTCGCGCTGGATTTTTTCGCGCCGGAGGGTACAGCCAGCGTAACTGCGCGGTTCTTCGTTTTAGAGTCGAATGAGGCGGGCGATGAATTCTCAATGGTAAGCGAAGACGGAGAACTTGTAATTTACATTGCCAGAAACACCTTAATCTACTTCGAGGACTATGTGCCTTTGAGTGATGAATGTGAAGACTTAACACAAAATGTGCGCGAAGTATTGTTTGGGCGCACACTCGCGGAAGTTCTTGAAGGCAGAAATCTTCGTGTGTTCTTTGAAGGAAGCGGTCAAACAGAACCGGTAAGCATCACCGTATTGTTTGAAACAGCTGTGACATTGCCACAAGATATCGAGCTGGAAAACGGCTATATTGATGTCATGACACTGCCCGGAGAAGTTGAGTGGGAAGACGTTGATCCTATCGAATTCAACGGCGAAATCGTGGTCAATAACGAAATTCTTGAGGGCGCACCCCTTCCTTTTTGGCATGAAACAGAAAACGGCGGCGTAGTTATGGTTCCACTCAGCGCGGTTGCTAATGCCCTGGGCTATGACGTAAGCTGGAATGAAGAGCTGCAGAGCGTTCAGCTTGGCGTGGCAATTCACATTTGGATTGACAGCACCGAAGTGCATCTCGGCAGAATGGCTCCGATCGAACTTTCAGCTGCCCCCATACTTTTGTATGACGAAATATTCGTTCCACTTG
>Ga0123355_10008799_pt1 | contig 15273 bp, 7 predicted proteins | sample TergutEmb28metaG_3_FD_89872 | JGI IMG/M metagenome (GOLD analysis project Ga0123355, IMG submission 89872) | Embiratermes neotenicus P1 segment gut microbial communities from Petit-Saut dam, French Guiana - Emb289 P1 | ecosystem: Host-associated > Arthropoda: Insects > Digestive system > Gut ... | reverse complement strand
CCACTGTAATATCATACCGCTATACCACTATACCGTGCCCCTCCACTGTAATATCATACCGCTATACCACAATACCGTGCCCCTCCACCGTTATCTCATACCGCCACACCGTAACACCTGTCCCTGTACCTAAAATCGTACCCCTGTTCTTTAACACCGTGCCCCTGAACCTAATATCGTACCCCTGTACCGTAAGACCATGCCTCTGTACCCCAATACCCTCTGTACCCCAAACCCTCTGTACCCCAATACCCTCTGTACACCAATACCCTCTGTACTCCAATACCCTCTGTACCCCAATACCCTCTGTACCCCAATACCCTACCCCTGTTCCCCGAACGAATTATATTGTGCCAGTCTTATTTTCCTGCCTCTCTTTGTTCTCCGAATCATTCCTCTTTTCATATTTCTTTTCCATTCTTCCCATGTGAATTAAACTAGGAAAACCCTGTTTACTTTTCCATCCCTCTGGATCCTGCTTCCATCGATGCAATTCAATTACGAGCCATAATGAAGGCAGCTCTCCGCAAGAAACGAATTATCTGCCACGCTGGGTTGCATAACACCACAGCAAGCTCCTGGCACTCTCTTGGCGACAAAGACTTCCCATAATTATTGTTCTGCGACGGTCCCAAGACTGTACCATCATACACCGTGTACAGTCTGTTCTTCAGAGCTACAGACCAAAAGCAGCTCCGTGGAACAGTCTTTCTTCACAAGCTAACAGTTTCGTTGCTAGTCTACAAACATACCCAGTACCCATATGTTTTACTATTATCTGTAATCTGCCACCATTTCACTTTGAGATCCATTTTAATATTATCTGCTTATCTATTCCTAGCACACATTGCTTAGTCACTATAGTGACCTAGCTACGGGCTGGACGACCGAGAAATAGAGGTTGGATTTCCGTTAAGGACCAGAGATTTTTCTCCTCTACGAAATATCCCGAACTATTCTGGGGCCGACCTACCCTCCTATTTTCTATTTTATTATTTTTCATGGGAAAAGGCAGCCGGCGCGTGAAGCTCAACATTCTCCTCCATTCTGTACAGATGTTACGAATGGAACTATACCTCTACTTCTTCCTATAACATCACGGTGTACACAGAAACAGATTAGCGCTTTACTCCTAGGTCTTCCAAGTTGTCTCTTTGTTTCACTTTTTTTTCCTATAAAACTCTTATATGGACTTTGCTACATACGCCGCTTATCTCATCTTCTCGATGCGATCATTGGCAGAATTTAGTAATTTTCTTACGCTGAATTTCCTCGAACTGTAAAACTGCGTAATCTTATGGCTCTTGGACAGAAGTTAATTGGGACAATATTTACGTAAAGTGCTTTCTAAATTTTATTTTCGGCGATGAAATTCGTGTAAATATTTAATAAGGTGTGAATCAGAGAAATGAAAGAAACACATAGAAGCATCGTAACTGAGGCTGGGAGCAGGGGGCGAGGGGCGAGCTACATTGTACGAAGAAGCGACAGGCTATCACAGGGCTGGCGAATATTTTCGAGGGCGCGTACCCAAATTGTGTAAAAATTTCTGAGAAATTCTTTCGTGTGCCCATATGAATTTTTAAGAGTAAAATAATGTCTTTATAAATAATTCACAGTATAATTACGATATATATATATATATATATATATAGCAAAGGCTTCCTCGAGGAAAGCTATAAGGATGAAAATTTGGAAGTAACTGGGGCTGCTGCTGTTTCCTGTTGGGAAAGAAGACTAAAACGTTTTGTCGATTGTCAGGTATTTGTCCAGTCACCGCCAGGCCGGCGACACAGTGGTTAATATCCAGTCAACATTTCGCACCGCTCCAGATTTGTGTAGAAATGTTTCACTGCAGTGTTATTTGGTAGCAACGGTATTTCATATACAGTATGTACGGAGTCAGGTAACCGTATATAAACACACACATTCTTTACAATATAGAGGCAATTAGTCGGGAAAATGAAATAAGAATATTTTGAGAGACGAGAATGCCGCGTGCCATTCTGGGCACGTTTGCCACAGGTTTGTCAGCCCTGGTCTATAAAGAACTTTGATTAGACAAGAACTTTTCAAGTCATTGCAAAGAGTATAGGTAAACTGTAGTCATTAGCAATATGGTGGATGTGCGCTGGCAGAAACCTGCTGTTACCCGTCACATCCAAAGCGATGTACTGGAAACTCAACTAATACATATCCCACAAACACGTAACAAGGTATTTCCCACCTCACAGAAAATATACGTCCCAACTAAATCATTTTTACGAATACAGTCGCTGTATAGTGTGAAGGACCAAATGACATCCATAATACACGTAAATTATTTGTAAAATATGACGTCACTGGGCTTCAGGCTTATTGTAAGCTGCCCATTGAGGGTCACTTAACACTTGGTTGGTTGTAACGAATGCGAAATTGTGACCACTGAGAATAATGAAAAAATAAATTTGAAACCCATAAAAAGGTAAATCAGTCCCTTTACAGGCCTGGAGTGTCCCAGATGGTTCCAGGAAGTTAAGGTTCCCAGATTTCGTGACAACAGCACAGGATGGTGTTAGGTTGTCAGCCTTATGCACCGACCGCCTTTACCCCCAGGAAATACTCCCGGTACTCATTTCTGTTAGAGGCTGAGTCGACTCCAGGTCCATAGTGCGAGCGGAAGGATTTTATGGGCTGGGATGAGATCGAACCAATGACCTTCCGATTTTTAGCACAGCACCTTAACTACTGTGCTACCGCGGTCCCTTGAAGACCATAACTACATGAAATACTAAGGCGACAACGTAGACAGAACAGTAATAAGTTAAACACAAAATATACATATATTTGGTACAAACTGTGGAATACAGTCACACTCCTTAGAGGAAACCGTGGGACCACATTCACCCAAATAAATTCAGATAGGCATAAACCGGTCCTGTTCTAGGCCCTCTCTTTCTACTGTACTTCAGTCTACCAAAACGCACGCGTGATTATTGCGTCACTTTTTGCTATACGACTTGTTCTTATAACAGTAAGTTAGCTATTATGAAATGCAAGTACCTGAATTAATCTAATAATATAACTTAGACAAAATGATAAATTTCGAAGGCGAGCGAAAAGTAATGGATAAAAAGAAAAAAAAAGAACAGCTTGATACAAACAGAAACGCAGCCAAAAACATTCTCAGTCATTAGCATTGATTAATGCCGCTAAATGCGCAAAGAATTTACTAATGAGGACCGCCTGGCAAATTGCGTTGGGGGTAGGGAAGTAATAACAAGAAACAGTCAGAGAAAACCCTAATGAAAAATTTTTGTTTTGTACATAATACAACAAATATATATATATATATAACGTAATAATTAGCTTAAACAATTGAAACGTGAAGACTAAGAAGGAATTAAGGATTTATCCCGCCTCATAAGAAATTTGATTATCTTAGTGGAACAAAAGAAGGCATGCTTAAGTGGTGGCTGAGGGGAGAGAGACAGACACATAAATATCCACTGATAAAGGATGAAGAATGTCCAGGATAAGGTAAGCTACACTGGGTGATTTAACTGTACAAAACACAGACACAGAGTGCATTTCATTTCAAAAAAGTAAGAGCTTCAATTTTTTTGTCTACTTCTTCGATATTAGCTAGGCATATTAAGTGTCGAATCACTGGCAATTCTGTCACACAGCCGATACTGACAGAGATACTAGAATGCTTCAGTTATCTACTAGTGTCTGTCTGTCCGTAAGTAACAACTTGACAGCTGCACAACTGGTTTTGATTACATTTTTAATTTTAACACCTTTTTAAAATCTTCGACATTTTCCAATTCTGTTTAAACCTGAGATACGCGCTCTTCTGTGATGTTACGCAGCGTATGATGATAGCACCATACCGACGTTTCGGGATAGCCTATCGATCCAACCTTCAATGGTCACTAAATCCAAGAAACTTACTCAAAAGAGACGCACACTTCATATAAATGCCTATGTAAATTGACGTTTCAAGTCTTCCGGGATCTTATGTTTTGTCGTTCGGTAAACAATTCCCGACGTTTCGGGGATAGGAATAGCTTCGTCTTCAGGGTCAAGGACTGCTCCATACTGAAGACGATAACGTTATGACACTTCTAAACGTCGGGAATTACTCGCCGAACGTCACAGTGCAACATTCCACATAACTTGAATCTTCAGCTAAACCGCTGTAACATCATTCTTCATACTAGCCGCGACTGATGAGAATAGCTTTGACCTTGACAGCGTAGATAAGGTCCCTAATATCAGGGCTAATCTTGCAGAAGATGTATAGTTCCGGCCAAGAAAGTTCTCTGTCACTGTATGCTTGTCATGTACAGTCAAATTTAAACACAGCCCTAACCACATAGAACACTACAGAAAATAATAGAATTTTGTCGCATGCACAAGACACAATTACACGCAATCCCAGTATTTTTAAGTAGAATACATAGGTTTCGGGTCACATCTGATTCCCTGTAGGTACTACTTTCAAGGTCACGTTTGTCCACATCGGTTGCCAACAGTACATATATGCTTTCACAAACATTTTACAAGTTATGCTCGAAATTGGCAAAAATAAATAAATATATAAATAAATAAATATATAAATAAATACAGCCACCAGATATCGCATTTTATGAAGACCTTTTCAACATTTCTCGACCTTGTTAATACATATCTACAAGATGGCGAAGTGAGGGGACGATTTTATTGGGCGCTCCTTTGGAAGACATGTGCTTGCAGAAATCCAGTCCCTACCGCATTTGAAACACACAGACAAACCGATCAGTACTGTTTGTGAGGTGAACAGTCCAAAGAAACAGATGAACACACTCTCTGGCATAGAGCAGAACTGTGCTTCACTAAGCTAACAGTGTTTTGCACATATTTATCTCTCATGTTTTGGCAAATATTTATCACTAATATTTGGCACATATTTATCACTAATGTTTTACACACTTATCTCTCTTGTTTTGGCACATATTTATCTCTAATGTTTTGGCACATATTTATCACTAATGTTTTGGCACATATTATCTCTCTTGTTAGGGCACACGTCACTAATGTTTTGGCACATATTTAGCTCTCATGTTTTGGTACATATTTATCTCTCGTGTTATAGCACATATTTATCTCTCATGTTTTGGCATATATTTATCTCTTTTTTGGCACATATATATCTCATGTGTTGGCCCATATTTATCTCTCATATTTTGGCACATATGTATCTCATGTTTTAACACATATCTATCTCATGTTTTAGCACACATTTTTCTCACGTTTTGGCACATATTTATCTCTCATGTGTTGGCACATATATATCTCTCGTGTTTTGGCACACATTTATCTCTCATGTTTTGACACATATCTATCTCATGTTTTGGCACATATTTATCTCTGTTTTGGCACATATTTATCTCATGTGTTGGCACATATTTATCTCTCATATTTTGGCACATATGTATCTCTAATGTTTTGACACATATCCTTCTCATGTTCTGGCATATATTTATCTCTGTTTTGGCACATATTTATCTCACGTTTGGCACATATTTATCTCTCGTGTTTTGGCACATGTTTATCTCTCATGTTTTGGCACAAATTTATCTCTGTGTTGGCACATATTTATCTCTAATATTAAGACACATATTTATTTCTCATGTTTTGGGGCCTCCTATTACGTGTCTCTTAACGTCAGCAGAAACTCAGTGCTATTCCCAGAACAGTGCAAATAGGATACGATTCCTTTCTGTCCAATAATAGGATTTGGTTAATTCCTCCGTCTCTCAAGATATGGACATCCCTGTTACTGCCCCCACTCTTAAGAGCTACTCTGGAAACTTCGGTCGTACTCTACTGTCTGTAAGAGGATTACATGTCTTGTAAAATTGCGTGTTAAGTGTTATTTAGGTAGGGCAGAAAGTCGCGCTACTTGCAAATAGCGTGCTTAGTGAGTTGCTATTAGAGTTCTGCATGTACCTTCGAGCGTTCCATTCTTATTGTCGTTTTATGGAGTGGATTGGTGTCAATTGGAAGAAGAAAAATTAAGAACACAATTTACCTGTGGAATGCAGCAACAGAGTTCTAATATCCATACTCTTCTACCCTGAATATGGAAGTAGGAATTTCCGCGAAACGTCTGTATTTCTTTCACCAGGCTGCACGGTAAGGTAAGGTAAGGTAAGGAGGTAATATTTACAGTCAATGCCATGAGAACCTCAAATCTCGCTAACATATTTTCCATGTTTCAATTCTTACATAACATTTCTTACAGGACAGCAGAAAATTCTATTTCAAATTACACAAAATATTATCAAACACCAAATTTGTGTACGACCAGAGTTTACATCACCTGTCTGACAGGCCACACCATCACTCACACGGCTAGTAGGAGGCTTCTCACCGACAAGGCCCAGAGTTCTATCCCAGGCCAAACCATGTGGGATTTGTGGTAGACGGACTGGCACTGCGACAGGTTTTGCAAATTTCTCCCGTCACCATTCCACCAACACTCCATATCTATGCATTTATCCATCACGGACGCTATATAACAGCAGAAGTTGACAGCGCTGTTCAACGAACATCTCTCCTTTTGCTAAAGAAGAAACTAGCGCCTAAGAATTGTTTTGTTTCGTTATATGGTTATTTGTTGTTACGTTTTTGTTCGTCGTTGGACGAGCTTCGATATCCAAGAGAATACAACTTCTGTCCGGTGTTCACTGGATAGAAACAAGTGAATGGTGCAGCACTTTACAAATGCGAACCTCTTAAAATAGTAAGAACCCTCGAAACCGAGGCTACAGGCTCAAGAGATCGCTAGTTTAATTAATTATTGATTGTTTAACAATTCACGCCGTAGCTACAAGAGGACTGGGAATAATGAAGAGGTTTGTAATGAACGGGCAGCTGATAATTTGTTTGCCTGAATGTCGCTCACATTTACTGCGTGACAGTGGAAACGACAGTGATACCAACACTTTACATGATTGGAAGAAGGTTTCTCGCCCAAGTGCGTCATTCGCTATGAATAAATTTGGTCTTTAACAATGTCAGTGACAAAACACTTCTGCCTTTTCTTTGTTCGTTTAAATTATTTGTGATGTTGCGTCCACTCACTTTTCGTCGTCAGTTATCAATTTTACAATTAAAAAAGAGATTTTTCGGGCACAGGGCTAAAGGTACTGCATTAAATTAAATAAAAAGTATAGGATGTACACATGCAGGACACTTGGATAATGAACTTTAATACCACTTCAGGCATGATTGTACACGTATCTGCTTTATGTTTTCTGTGCTTATGTTGTCCAGTGTAAATAATGTTTCCGATTCAAGAGTACAGCACTGACCTTGGCAGTCGGCGGTGCACTGGGAAGCCTTACACGTACGGCGTGTGACATCCCGTTAGGTTATTCAGTAACTCAGTATAAAAGTTGATATAAGGCTTAAAACAAATTTTATTCTACTTAATAGAACGACGTGTTTCGGTCAAAGCTAGGCCATCCTTAGGTTTACAAACAATTTTAAAACCATATCAAGGGAAAATGTACAAATAGTTCCATAATTCTTATAATAAAATCAACTAGATGCACTAATTTCTCAAATTTATTTTTGGAATAAAACTCTACACGTTTCGGACAGTTCCTCTGTCCATCATCAGGAGTTTTTCACTGTACACACAGCAAACCTGCATAACGTATACCATTGCTGTGTGTACAGTAAAAACCTGCTGATGACGGACAGAGAAACTGTCCGAAACATGTAGAGCTTTAATCCAAAAATAAATTTGTGAAATTAGTGATTCCAGTTGGTTTTATTATAAGAATTTATCACGCTGTATGGTCACATGAACGTCAAATTAGTTCCATAATGTTTATAACGTTTCTGATGTTAGAACACATCAGAAAATGACATGTCAGTTGGGGTTTTGCAACAAACAGATGTTTACAGTTTTTATGACGAATAATTACTGCCATTAAAAGTCCAAGGTCGTCATGACACTGTCATCAGACCGGACTGACGTCAGTATCATGATTATTGTACATCTTGCCACAATATGCTTTTAAAACTTTTGTGAATCTGGGGAATTTCTAGCCTAGGCCTAAAAATTTGGTTCTATTAAATAAAACGGGATTTAGCTGTGATTCGACTGTTATAAACTTTGTATATCGAAGCCATACAGTAAGATGTTACGACCAGAACTGATGTACTCCAGTTAAAGTTCATGGGGATGCACTGCAGTTGTGCTTGTGCATGCGAGTAAATGTTATTATTTTCTGTTGTATTCTCTCTGATTAGAACTGTCCGTAAATTGACTTTACGCCTACAGGAAACTAAACACCTAACAAATGGTGACCAGTTTAAAGTGATAGATACAGTAACAGAGACGTGTGTTCTCGGGAACACCTTTACCCTAAAGACAGGAACCTCGTCCGCGCCATCACGGCCAAAAGTGTTCTCATTGGAGGCCTCTGGAGGCGTTACGGCCGAAACCCCGTCCAAGGCCACTACACTAAACTTAGAACCCCGGGAAAAACGACGCCTTGTTCCGCAGTGGCTTTAGGCGTCGTAAAACAACGATGTCGATATTTTAGCTTTGAAGCAGCTGATAGTTTTATGTGCGTAATGAATCATCAGTACAGTCAAATGAGCTGCGAAAATTGCAAATAATGCCCTATTAAAGTAAGCACAATACTCTGGACTGACTCGTATTTCTTTTATTGCCCGGCTGAGCGATGTGAAACGGGTGGCATTATAGGGCACTATAAAGCAGGGATAGCGTCCGCCCTAAGAAGAACAGTCCGGCGATAAAACATACTCTCTGCAAAACTGCGCTATTGAAAACATGTTTAAACGAAGCACATATAAATGTATACAGTCACTTGGGTCTCGAAGTTTTTCTTAACATGATTTTGAGCTAATACATCTCTCTTTCTCTCTCTCTCTCTTTGCACTGCGTCTGTTGGTTCTGTAGCAGTGCTTATGTGTTTGTTCTTTTCTTTGGTTTAGTTTCATTTAGTTTTGCTTTAATCCCACCGGGCTGCCTAAATCCCCCAGCTTCATTTTGCCGGGTGAAGAACTTTGCCGTCAGCACGACGAAGAGACGACATACAAATGCTGACACGAAGAAGGATGGCACATGAGAGGGGTTGCAAAACCTGGCACTGCGATCGGACTGACCTATTAGCGGCGCGTTTTACGGCGTGTTTGTGACAAATTTGTGTTAGATTATAGGTTTGCTTATTTTGTTAATTACTGAAAACACAACGACGCTGCCTCACCTGCAAATTATAAATACCAGTCAAGGACACATCCATAAATATGAAGAACTAAGAAGGAAAATACAGTAGGGTCTCGTTTTGCGACGGTTCGTTTTTACGACGATTCACTTTCACGACACTTGTCGAGACGGACCGAGCACTCCCGACTTGTGGTGCATCACTGTCGCAACTCAAGCGTCCTTTCTCTACTTAGTGCGCTTGTAGCTCTTTTCCGGTGTGCATGTGTTTCTTCTTATTCTATTTTAGTGCAGTTCTTTTAAGTTGATTGTGATTTTTCCACCCATGGCGTCCATCAGAAAGAGAGAAAAGAAGAAAAAATCAAAACAGTTGACGTTACATTCTTTCTTGATGTCTTCTGAACCACGGCCTGGGCCTTCTTCAGCAAAATAAAAAGTGATTTGTTTGATATATTTTTCCAATCATATGTGTAATTTTCTATACATTTAATTCATTAAATTAAAATTGGGTGTCATAATGTAAATAAATATAAATTATAAAACTATTTGACTAATTTGTTTGGCCCATAAATCTATCTCAATTTAAACTATTTAAATAATACTCGTTTCTACCACGATTCGATTTACAACCAATTAAGAACGTAACCCCGTCGTAAAACGAGACCCTACTGTAAAAAACTGCAGTGTCAAACATATATTTTAATAAAAAAAGTCTACCTAAAAATATAATCCCAAATTTTGCCAAGATAAAAATACCAAATACCTCCCCAGAAGCAAAATTCACACAACAAAAAGCATCCATCAGCACAGGAAAATTATAATAATAATACAGTTGTGTTACACTATACATTTATTTATTTTATTAATTATTGAAAACACAACGGGGATGCTTCAACTGAAAAGTATTTGTGCAGAAATTAAAAAGCTAAGAACAGTCATTTTAACTTATATTCTAGTACAGACTCTGTAAGATTTCGGTGTACAGATATGTAGCACTGTGCAGCTGTGCACAGGTGTACAGATATGTAGCACTATGCAGCTGTGCAGAGGTTTACAGGTATGCAGCATTGTGCAGCTGTGCAGAGGTGTACAGATATGTAGCACTGTGCAGCTGTGCAGAGGTGTACAGGTATGTAGCATTGTGCAGCTGTGCAGAGTTGTGCAGCTGTACGGAGGTGTACAGATATATAGCATTGTGCAGCTGTGCAGAGGTGTACAGGTATGTAGCACTGTGCAGCTGTACAGAGGTGTAAAGATATGTAGCATTGTGCAGCTGTGCAGAGGTGTACAGATATGTAGCACTGTGCAACTGTGCAGAGGTGTACAGATATGTAGCACTGTGCAGCTGTGCAGAGGTGTACAGGTATGTAGCATTGTGCAGCTGTGCAGAGGTGTACAGGTATGTAGCGTTCTGCAGCTGTACAGAGGTGTACAGATATGTAGCACTGTGCAGCTGTGCAGAGGTGTACAGGTATGTAGCATTGTGCAGCTGTGCAGAGGTGTACAGATATGTAGCAGTGTGCAGCTGTGCAGAGGTGTACAGATATGAAGCGCTGTGCAGCTGTGCAAAGGTGTACAGATATGTAGCACTGTGCAGCTGTGCAGAGGTGTACAGATATGTAGCACTGTGCAGTTGTGCAGAGGTGTACAGATATGTAGCATTGTGCAGCTGTGCAGAGGTGTACAGATATGTAGCATTGTGCAGCTGTGCAGAGGTGTACAGATATGTAGCATTGGGCAGCTGTGCAGAGGTGTACAGATATGTAGCATGGTGCAGCTGTGCAGAGGTGTACAGATATGTAGCATTGTGCAGCTGTGCAGAGGTGTACAGATATGTAGCAGGGTACAGCTGTGCAGAGGTGTATATAATGGGTATCGGGTCTTTGCCGGGGGTAAAGCGGCCCGGGAATGGCGTTGACCACCCTCCCCATCTAGAGCCGAGGTTAAAGAAAGAGTAGAGCTACACCTCTGCTCCACCTCTGGGACTTCGTGACTTGTTATATGGTGAATATTACCTTTTCCTTTAACCTTTGCCCTTGGAATAAGAGGTTGAGAGGGCCCCACAGTTGGTCTGGATGTTTTTGAGACAGAAAATCTCTTGCCCCAGAAGAGACTGAAGAGCGTTTCTTATATCCACCAAAACAGTGGCCACATCCACTACGGTATTCCGGTTTCCCTTGCGTTAAACAAAGTTTTCGAAATGTAGAATCTTCTGAATATGGAAGCAGTAAACGCTACATAAACCTACAATATTTTTACCCACAATGTCACAGTAAGGAATTTCATCGCGTGAAAAATTCAGAATATCAAAATAACTTTACTGCCTTACGCAATGAAAATGCATCGTGTACCGCTGCACCTGTCATAATGATGATTCATTCTGCAACAGACTGTCATTCCGACTTCCCGAGTCTCCAAAACAAAAAGGCATCAATCTTCTGTTCACGTGACACGTGACGTCACCCCATCTATTCTGGTTTCATACAATCTTGTCTTAAGGTTTCCACCTTCTAAGGTTCAGAGTCTATTAACTAAAGGCACAAGACATTAGGGCGGTGAAATTGATGTATATTGTTGGAAAATAAAGGGTAAGAGATTCTGCGATGTTAGACTGGACATACGACGAAGATGCTGACTGCTAATTGGCCCCGTACCTATTCTGTAAGTAGCGACGGCATTGCTTTGTCCAAATATCGTGCAGTATTCCGTCCAACTGGAGAAGAATTTAAGTCAGATTCAGCACTATGAGGACACAGGTCTTTTGGGTTGTGACGCCGTGTTTTTGGGTTAGTAGTTTCCGACGTTTCGAAGGCTCCTTGAAAGGTGAATACACTCAATTCTTAAGCTCGTGGTTCCGTGCATCGTAATTCAATGTGAATAAAAATCCAACAGATGCAACAGTACGCAGAAACTTATTTACTGCAAAACTATTTTACATGTTTCGGGTGTCACAGCACTCACCATCAGGAGTATCAAAAACTGTACCCGCAGCCTCCGGTACAGGTCATACTACTTGTATCGCTGCTCCCCTCCAACTTGGTCTGATCGGGACTGATACTCCTGATGATGGGTGCTGTGACACCCGAAACATGTACAGTAGTTCTGCAGTAAATAAATATCTGCATACTGTTGCATCTGTTGGATTTTTATTCACATTGAATACACACAGTTGCTTCGAAACGTCGGACCCCTATCACCCAACAACACGCTGTGAGAACTCAGGTCTTTTGGGTTGTGACGCCGTGTTGTTGGGTTAGTATTTTCCGACGTTTCTAAGGATCCTTGAAAGGTGAAAGCACTAAGTTGCTTCCAAACGTCGGGACCCTATCATCCAACGAAACGGTATCTCACCTCAGAAGATAATAACACTCAAAAACATGGCTGTGTGACACTCAGACCTCGAAACCTAGGATCTCACCCCGCTTTATTTGACACTCGTCGTACTGTTTGGTGTAGGGTACAAATCATCTTTCTTATTTCCGCTATTACTGCCTTCCTGTTAAATTCCAGTATCCTTCTCCCCGCACTGATCCCGAATGTCTTCTATCTATATTTCCCCTCTACGGTGAGGTGCCACATTGCATGCTCACACAAAACACCAAGTTACAGTTTCTCTTGTTTCGTAAGTGGTGTAGGCCTGCTTACAGCAGTGTATTATGAGCACAACATTCACCGCTGCATGGAGCATTACCCAAGTGTTTATCAGGATTGTCTCCCTACAACAGAGCACTTCGTTGGTTTAATTTGTGCAAATAAATAATAAATACACTACAATATGAAAGGATATAAGGTACAATGTCCAACCATATTGATTTTTAACATACCTTTCGTAAACACATGTAACTACTTTGTTAGAAACTTTCCCAGTGTATTATCTTGTAAAATATTTCACTTTTATGGGCGAATTTATGGGCCATAAAACTAGCAGTATATCGAGTAACTGCTTATAAAATTCTGCAATTTAGACCCCTAGTATTAAGTAACAGCTACACTAAGTAGGTCAGATCAGCAGTAAGGAACAGGATTATGGGCAAAATCGCCGAAAAGATCAGCCGTGCGGTTTAAGGCGTGTAAGGGCGTGGCTCTGGTAAGGAGGGGGCTTAATTGTGTTTTCACCCCAGACGGCAGAGCCCCAGGGGTGGCACAGTAAATATTTTAAGTGCAAAAGTTTGATTTTTGTCCTCTACACAAGTTTACATGATCGAGAATATTAAAATTTAATTTTAAAAAATGACTGATTTTATAGTTCATAATTTCTGTCAGAGACGCCCATCGTGATTACTCGCCCCGAAAGACCTAGATACGCCACTGAAGGTGAGTATTGGTTTGTGTTGACCTAACAGCAGGAGCACGAAATACAGTTGCACTCTGAACAGGTCGGTATACATAGAGACCAATCTCCGTCCGAAAAACCCTAACAAATTTTTAGACAGGTTACAAAAATCTGAAACAAAAGGTTGACACTGCCCCACCCTGCCCCACCTACCGCACCATACAATAGGTATGTTTAAAATGCATAGCTAAACATGTACTCTGCTATGGTACATCGCGGTTCTCTTCATTGCCAAGAGTGAGTTTAGGTGGTACGTTGTAACTAACAGGTGACGGGAACTTTGTTTTATTCCCATACCACTACAAATTCACGGTCGTAGATTCCAGTTGAAATGTGATGGCACACGGTGACGCACGGGCAAGAAAGTGAAGGGGAAACTGGCTAATGGAGTGGGTGGCCAGTACCCTTCACACTACCTCGGAACATGGTGTATCCAGCATTACTACCGCTGATGCACACACCTCGGCTGCCAGTAGTCGACTGAATTGACGCCCCCACCCGATTTAAATGGACTCGTCCGTTTCGCCGAAAGACGAAATCTGGTTTCTGCGCGTGTGCCATCACAGTTCAACTGGCCTCTACTTATGTATGAAGCGTTGATGAATCACTTAAAGTAAATAAGGAATTTAATTGCCATCAGCAAAAATAGTAAGTGTTAAATATTTAATTTGGTAACATTTTTCGACCTCAGAGGGTCATCTTCACTACCCTCTTCAGCTAAGATGACCCCCTGAGGTCGAAACGTATTGCCAGATTAAGGATGTAGCACTTGCTAGTTGTGCTGACGGCAATTAATTTCCTTCTCTGTTACATCTAACACAACGAGATGATAATATTAAAAACCCCATTTAAAGTTTATTAGTGTGGTGCAAATTCGTAAGATGACGACAGGAGTGAGGAGAGTTAGGGCAACACACTCATGCGGCGGAATTATGAACTACGGTTTGGGCTGACTTGTTTGAAGGAGCGTCCGACTCTTTCCGTCTAATTGCGCCTGTGCTGTGAGAGGAAAATTTCGTCCCAATTTTTCTACAGAGGATGAGGAGCCCAGCCCAGTCGGAAGGAGCGTCACGACGACCGGGAATGACAGCGGGTATCACCCTACCGCATAGAAAAAAGTCGGTCGGTTGTCTTCTGACGTCGTGTAGTCTGGTATAACTGCACTTATATTTTAGAAGATCCCACTGCCTTATTATCAGCGACAAAATCTAGTGACGTCAGAACCAGCAAGACACCAGCTTTCAGTTACTCCCGTGCGAACTTCAAACTTCAGGAAATAAATTTACTTTGCTTATATAGAAAAAGGAAACTGACGTAAAACTATATCGAAACTAAAAAAAGGTATCTGATGTTTATTGGACCGTGCATCATTGTGAAAACTGAAGAATAAAAAACCAACTTGATGTCACTTATTATTTTATTGTACTTCTTATAGGCTCAACATGTTTCGGGCGCTACTATGCCCATCATCAGGGGCTCGCGACTATAATGTCGATTACCACATTGGTCGTTTCGTTCTTGGTTTGCTGTAGGTTGGAGGTTAGTTGCGGTTAGGCTGGAGTAGTGTCCGGGCTGCAGGCTTCATGTTTCGGGCACTACTATGCCCATCATCAGGAGCTCGCAACTATAATGTTGATTACCACATTGGTCGTTTCGTTCTTGGTTTGCTGTAGGTTGCAGGTTAGTTGCGGTTAGGCTGGAGTAGTGT
>Ga0123355_10008798_pt1 | contig 15273 bp, 11 predicted proteins | sample TergutEmb28metaG_3_FD_89872 | JGI IMG/M metagenome (GOLD analysis project Ga0123355, IMG submission 89872) | Embiratermes neotenicus P1 segment gut microbial communities from Petit-Saut dam, French Guiana - Emb289 P1 | ecosystem: Host-associated > Arthropoda: Insects > Digestive system > Gut ... | reverse complement strand
GCAAGAATTTTTAAGCCCCCTCTCCCCCTTTTGGGGGGGGGTCCCGGAGGATTTTGGGGGGGGGGGGGGGGGTCAACAAAATTCCTGGGTACGCCACTGCAAGAAGGAGAGCTGTGACTTTAAAATCTCTGCAAATATTCCAACAGTGTGTGATATTATATGCAGCTGAAGGGAAGTTGCATATTCTTATGTGACTTTTCATGTGAGTAGAATGAAAAACAGGGAATGATGGAAATATATTTCCCATGTGAAGGAGAACTTTTAAACTGCTCTAGTTGTGTCATTTAACAATTGCCATTCTTCTTGCTTATGATTGTGTCCCAGTGATTTCATTAACCCTTTGACGCCGGAATTTAGTGGCCATTCGGCTATTGAAAGGGCTCACTGCATGGCCACTTTAGTGGCTGTTCGGCATTAAAGGGTTAAGCCATCAACATCATTACAGTAGGACATATTTCCATATGCTACTTGGGGTTGCCAACAAACAAATACAACTTGTTATCCATGATGACTGCAGAAATAACGAATATGAAGCACATATGTAGAACAATAACAAAAACATAAATTGGAAAATTGAGCATTTTTGAAAAACTGTGGTTGGTAGAAATAAACTATAGGCATATCTGGTAATCTGGAATTGAACTCAGTAGCTGTGTTCATCCAGGAAGCAAAACCTTTGTTGAACGTGTAATTTGTATGTGTGTAAATTGTACCTTGTTGATTGCATTGCCTAACTGCACTGAGTTTATATTTGGGACCACTGTGCTACAAGCTGGAAAGAAGCTGGTTTGATTCCCGATGGGATCATTGGGATTTTTCATTGACTTGATCCTTCCGGCCGAACTTTGGCCCTGGAGTTGACTCGGCCTCTAACAGAAATGAGTACCAAGGATATCTCCGGGTGGGGGTTAAGGTGGCCAGCATGTAGGACTGACAACCCTACTATTTTCATGTGTCAGTTGTCTGTAAATTCTGGGAGCCTCAGTGTCCCGGAGCTGTAAGAGTCTCTCCAGGCTTGTGATGGGATAGCTTTATGTTTGAGATACACTGGGTTCCACTCCAATTCTAAGCATGGGCTGTTTGGAATGAGGGTTTTCTTGGTTGTAAATTTTGCTGTTTGATTCTTACAACAGCTTGTTGATGGCTTGATCATAAGCCAAAGTGTGTACATGTAGCTGATTTCCAGATTTATAAATATATTGTTGTGTTTGATGGATGAGTAATTGGTTTTACCATTGTTGTAACTCATTGGGTTGAATTGCTTCTCCAAGCAAATGCTGGCATAGTCCTTGAAAATAGCCATCTTCTTCTGTACTTTAAACCACTATTTATAGCCTTTGTATCATCGTGCTTGCGAGTACATAACCAAGCATGGTTAAAGAATCTGCAAGAAAAAACGTAGTTGTAGTCATGTGAAACTGAAACCAATGTGAACTCCCAGCTTAACTTTGTTTATTAAGCTAGTGCTTTTTAACATTTACACATTATGATTTCCTTTAAAACACAGTTATAAAAAAATAGTTATAGAGTATTTTCCATATTGCTTCCATTTAGCTTGTAATTCTGTAAAAATGATAGCAACTTGAACTGCCATCATAACTGTGTTAACATTCACTGACTGCTTTTTAACAATTACTTGTTTTATTTCCATCAAAGCAGGCAGTTATATGTACAATAATAACAGTTTATTTGAAAGCTGACTTGTTTTGATTTATTATGATATAATAATAAATTGAAACAGGTCATACAATGATAACAGTTCCTTCAAAATCAGATATGTTTCAGTTTATTGTGATTTAGTAATAAAGTGTAACACATCTAGTTTTGATTGAAGTGTTGCTAGTGTGTAATTATGTCATTTGAAAGGACAAAAGCCAGTCAGTGAAGTGATATGTTTGATTAATGTTATTCTGTGCCTGTGATACAGGAGAAGACTGTAGCCAAGTGGTTGATCTTGGCTACTGGGAAGTTGTACACTGGAAGGACTTCGTACCAGAGGGTTCTGCATCCCATGGAGCAGTTGTGTGGCGAGATTCCCTGTATATTGTAGGAGGAGAGTCTTATCACAGAGGAAAGATGATCTATGTGTATGATTTTAATGGTAATTTCAGTTCAGATTTATATTAGAACACTGTGTAACAGTGCACTTTTATGCTAACCCAAATTGAAGGTAGTTAGTACTGTGAGGTGACTCAGAAAGTTTGATACTTATGTGTAAACAAAGGAATGAATTATTTTATTTAGCTATGAATTATTATTTTAGATCTTTTATATTTTTTTCACACATGATCACAGTCATCTGGTTTTGATTTTAATTTCCTACAAAAATTTATGTAATTTGCTTAAGGACAGTTGTAGATGCTTGCAGTGTCAGTCACTACTTTTAATAGTGTTTGATATGAACATTAAACATTTGTTAGTAGATTACTGTTTATCTCTTGTTTTCTGGTAATGTTTCTTATTTTTATTAACTGTATGTTCTTGAGAGTGGTTTTCCATTTCAAGCCTGGTGGTTACTTCTTTGTACCACCCTTTCAATACTTCTACATTATACCCACACAGAATGTTTTTGTGTTTTCTATAGGTCTCAGAGCAAGTAACATTTGTTACCCTATACAACATTAACTGTTTGTTTGTTATAACCAAGACACAGCATGTGTGCACAATGAACTAAACCTTTAAGTATATTCAGTTTAATGTTTATCTTCAAAGGGTTATGTGTTGGCCAGCTTGTTAGACTGGAATATATTTTGAGTCTGAACTTCTCTGAAGGTGTGTTATTATCTGGTGATGATGTATGTTGTTACTTCAGCAGAAAGTTAATAGATTCTGTTTTTACTATACTTTTAATATTCATACTCTGGTGTGAAATTCAGATGCACTGGTTTCATACTTGAGTAGGAGCTACTTTCTTCTTTACAAGTAGTCTGCTTCTGGAATTATTTTGAGGCATCAAAAAAGTACTGGATGGAGCCAGTGATACTACTGCCACACTAATGGGAAAAATGAGTCACAAGGATGACCTGTAGCTTTGTGTGTGGGAAATTAACAGAATTAACACATTTTATTAAGTCAAGCACGTTGACTTACAAGAGCTATGTTTTTATATTTCTTTTCAGCAAGGCAGTATCTGATAACATTATCTAGAGATAGAAGTATTTTATTTTTCTGTGGAATATTGGTGTCAAATTGTGATGCACTGAAATCATGGTTGTGACAGTCACCATATGGTACATCTGGTTGGATGTTCTGCTTTAAGGTTGCTTACTTACAGTGTGATGTACCCTTAAAGAGATTTACAACAGAGTGGGTAGTTTAACTTTGACTCCTACACAGTAAGATACTCCTCTACTGTCTCAGAACAGTGAGGTACTGTAGATCATTGCTGTTCTATAGCTGGTGACTGTCAGTTGTATCTGAGTAATGCTGCAAAGATGTGTGATTTTAAATGACAGCCTTCAGTGCGATTGTCACAAACCGTACCATCCTCCTACCTCAGTCATGTGATAGCTGCCACCATTTATCAGAGGCTAAGCATCCGCTTTGGCCCATCCACTTGCCGCTACTACATAGGATAGACAGCACAGTTCATCTAGTATCCTGGGGGTGACCTGGTGGCATCTTACTCATATTCTGGCTACCGGTGCATCATCGAGCATGAAAGAGTCCACAAGAATACTGGCACCTCCACCACTCTGATTTCAGAAATACACTGATCTACACGCACACCACTTCACGCACTCTGTGCACTTGTGACATTAGTGTAGGCTTGCTAACTCTAGCTATGCCTGCAACCAATGACTGTGTGGAAATACTTGAACCATAACTCTCACAGTTTCAGCTCCTAAAGTAAGGGGCAAATATTAGTGTAGATTTAGTATTTGGATTGTTTGATCAAAATATTTAAGATTTTTCTGTAATTTGAGAAGCTGGGGTAGTGCCTTAAAATAGACCACAGTTACATCCAGTCATAACAGCTGATGGATTGTGGGCTGTTGTAGGAAACAGTGTAAGTTCTGAAAACAGATGTTTGTAGAAAGCAACGGTTTCCTGTTAGTAACTTGTCCAAGTTCCTGTATTGTCTGTGTAGGCAGCTTTACAGTATTTTGTGCTGTGGTAGAATTCCATTCAACCTTGGATTAGTCATGTTGACAGAGATGAACTAAGCTTTCATTAATTTCATATGTTGTGCTTCAGGGTGGGGGGCACACGCAGGTTTTGGAGGCTCAACAAGAGGTACATTCCAAAGTTACCCTTTAGTTTGTTGTGTTTATCAGTGGTGGGGCAGAGAGGTTTGTTCCAGTGGTCACGATGTAGCTAAGGGCAGGTGTTACATTTGCTTAAGTCTCTTTGTTTATGGTGTTTTATGGTCAGTATCAGTGGTGGGGTGAAGAGGCTTGTTCCAGTGTTGATGGTGTAGCTAAGAGCAGGTGTTACAGGTGCGTATTATTTTTCAAATATTAGTGCCTTAAAGTCAATTCTCTTATGTTATACCATTCGTCTTTTGAGGTAAAGTGACAGTTAGCATTGTGGATCCAAAGTAAAATGGCATAAATGTGTACAAGAATTGTACTGATAGGAAACAAAAGTTGGATTTATTTAGTAGATCTGAGAATGGGGAATCAGCAAGAAAATTTCCCAAAGATTATGGGATAGGTGTATGAACTGTATGTGACATAAAAAAGAACATAGTGACTGTAAAGATTACAAATATTAGCCTTCTGGGAGATGACAATATTGGGTGGTATGTACGGAGTTTCTTGGGCATAGTGTTCTTTGAATCCTATAACCGTGGGTCAGTCATGAAAGGGATATATAATGAAGAGACCAGGCATTCTGGAATAATTGACATGTTTTATGCTATGAGACATTTTGGGGAATGTTAAGAGAGAGAGAATGCTTAGAAATGGCTGCAGAGTTGAGTATGTGAACCCATTTCCAGCATATGACAGGCACAGACATACAGAGGCATACATGCTGTCAATGCTACTGTGAAACAGAAGTGAGGAGATGAGTGTGAGGAGATGTGAGTGAAGAAAGACAGAGTAATGATGATGCCAGCATGGTGCTACAGTGTGTTGGCACTTTACTTGAATACTTTGGTCACAGAGATCTAGAATACAGTGACTATGCAGCTATCAGGAAACTTACACTGCTGTGAGCAGGAAGCTAAACACTTCATAAAAACACGTGATTGTTCCTGGCTATCTCAAAAAGAATATCAGCTGTGTGAAAGAGGAAGAAAGAAAGTGTAGAGTATTGTTCTTGCACCAAATTAAGTGTGTTGTATTACGTGTGTTCTGATTATTCCTCTGCCTTCTCACTCTCATTAAACATGATAATCAGTATGTACCGTGTTCTGCAAAATTCCATGCTTTTGGTCTTGTGCATGCAACTCTTAATGAGAAGCTTCATTGACTATAGAGTTTACCGAAACCCCTGCCTCATAAGTACCAACACACCTGACAATACATAAACTTCATTATATATGTATATATATGTATTTGCATTGTTGATAATGGCAGAACATGTCCAATATTTTGGTGCACTTAGATTATATATGTCTGTAAATTCAATTTGTAATTCGTAATCCTTTAACATATTACTTATGCCAACAGTATGAGGTGTAAAATAAAAAAAAAGATAAGACCGAGCTGGTTATACATTTCCTTTTGCATCCAGAAATTATATGTAAGGTTTTTGTTTGTGCAGAGAAATAATCTTTTAAACTTTTATGTGCCTATAATTTAAATAGCAACTATCAAAGTGCTTAAACAGTAACCCTCTTGTTAATATTCTGACTTGTTTCACTTGATAGGACTGTGGTCAGGGAGACACATGTGTGTTTGTGAAAATAATAAAGGCTTCCATTGAAACTCAATGTAACTGTATCTCTGATAATCTAATTGACTGTATCATGTCATAGTCTTAAGAAAGAGGGATGTCATCTATACAATAAATGTACTGTGATGGTTATTATTTAAATCATTCTATATGAAGAATATGTTGGATCATGAATCAATTTAAGACTTTTGTATGCTCATCTGTTTCTCTTATTGTCTGTTTCTCGTACATTCCATTTCAATGGTGTGATCACTTCTCAGCTAATGTGACCTTACCATTATAGCCTTCAGACCTACCTCTTTTTCATCAAGCAGGGGTTGTGCAAAAGAAAAAATGTTTGAGGTGCAAGGGTCACTGTGGTGCCTGTCATAATGTACTGTGCTCTGCTTTACCTCATTGTCTTCATACTTTAAAGGACTTAGGCATAATGGTCTGTTCCGACCTAAATATGCCAAACCAGATGTCTTTTTATTGCACATCTGGGTCCCTTTCCCTGCTGGTTGGTATTTTGTGACAGTCTGTATGAGATTAATGGCTGCATTTTAATTTCTCTTGGGATATTTACTTCTTGCAATAATCATTTCTGCCTGGTTTAAAGAATTAACCGCATCTTTCTTGTCCTGAATGTGTGCTGTCTTGATAAATGAGACTGACACTGGTCCTTACCCTGAGCCACTTGAATTCTGCTCAAATTGCCACATCTTGTTTCATAAAGGCCCATTTTGTAGCTTCTTATAGTATGTATAAAATGTTATAACATACTAATCCTTTGCAGTAAAAGGTTCATACCTCCATGACCAATCCATTTGGAGGACAATCCTTTGACAGCAGTCTGTGACTCTTCTTTTTAAATATTTATGAGCACCTTCTGTGTCTGAAGGCTGTATGCCCCATCTACAGTCTAAGGATATTTTGTACTGTGGTGCAAATGGACCTGCTTCACATGAAAAGTTGTTCAGTTTTTCACGAAAACCACGTGGTATGGAATCTGAAGATTCATCGCTGTCATCACCGAATCTTGTCTTTGGACACTGTTAGTCAGTTTAAGCTACATCATGTGTTGATGGTCTGTTTTCTGGAGGTACAACGTAATACTTCCATGCCATCCGTACCTTGATTTTCCTAGTAGCTTCAAACCAGAATTTTATATTGTTTTGCTTCTGTTTTGCATATTTCATGTCCATAGTGTTCATTCTGATACTGATTTTTATTGCAGGAAATGTGTGGGAAACACCACATCTAGATTCCAAAATTGTGCCTCGAATGAGGTATGGCCACTCTGCCGTTTTATTTGGGGTGAGTAATTGTGTTGCAAGGGTAAAAACAAATTGGCAGAATTGTCGAAAAGAACGAAAAGAGGCTCTCTACTGTAGGTGACATTCCTTTGCTGACTGATGGCAGGACAAACCGTATGGTGTCCGAAATGGTGAAGGAGAAAACAAGACCATCGTGAGATTTATTGGCTCAGGCTTCAACAAAATAATTCAACAAACTTCATGATTATAGAGAAAAATGTAATAGTTTTTGTAGTGCACTCCACATTCAAAATTGAAGTACTTAGAGTTTTGATGTCATTTAGTTCTGTAATATATGGTTTATTTCCTGTAGCATAGCAGAAGTTTGTGGGCAGTAGCTTGGCAGGATTGATGAGTACCTACTATTGTACTGCATCATATTAATCTGAGATAATATATTGCTGTGTGGTCATTGGAACAATGTTGTGAAACCTGAAAATTAAACATTCAACTGTATAGACTACTCTGATAATGCGCATAATGATGCATTTTAAGTTGTTTTTGTGTCTGTGGTCTGTGGTCCGAAAAACCTCTCACCTTTCTGCAGAAGGTGGAAACACAAAAATGTAGTACATGGAATATTTCATAGTTTGAACCTGGTTGTTGTTGTTGTTATTTTTTATGATGATATTATGATGATGACAATGATGACACTTCCAAATAGGCTTGGTCCGTGAGCGTAAAGACTGTCTGTCTGGTTGATATTCTATGTTTTTCTCAGGCGTTTTTATTCTTGCATTGTATCATTACAGTTCCTGAACATCACAGGTGGCCGGGGTGATGTAGTTGGTATAGCACTTGCACGTGCATGTGTGCACACGTGCGCGCCCGCACACGAGACCTGATCAAAAAGTATCTGGACTGATGCTGTGCAACTAACAATACTAAACTTATCTTGATTGTGGACTAAACCCCTTTGAAGTAGTCCCTTTCTGCTCGGATGCAGCTATTTCAGCGGCTTATCCACTGCTGGCAGCACCTCTCATATTCTGTTTTTGGGATCTCTGGAAGTTGCTGCATCTTATTCAGTTCAATAATTCACATATCTTCCGATTGTTTACCTGTCAAGCTGTTCTCATTTTAAGGAAAAGGAAAATCATCTAGGGCCATGTCTGGGGCATATGGGGGTTAACGAAACCATGGGATGTGGTAGTTGAAGAATGAGAGACCAACTTGATGTCACTAGTTATTAAGTTTTATTTCACTTCTTCTATGCTCAACATGTTTCAGACATTAATACATCCATCATAAGGAGCCTGCGACTTTTCTATTTTATCACCACATTGGTCATGTGTTCTTGTTTCGATGTGTGTTGGAGTTTCGGTGTAGCTGGATTGGGGTGGTATCCGTGTGGCAGGCTTCCACACGGATACCACCCCAACCCAGCCACACCGAAACTCCAACACACATCGAAACAAGAACACATGACCAATGTGGTAATAAAATAGAAAAGTTGCAGGCTCCTTATGATGGATGTATTAATGTCTGAAACATGTTGAGCATAGAAGAAGTGAAATAAAACTTAGTATCTAGTGACATAAAGTTGATCTCTCATTCTTCAACTATTACAATGATGCGCGGTCCAATATACATAAGATGGGTTGTGGTGTTCGGCTGAAAATTTCTGTGCAAGGTGGGCTAGGTGTGCTGATATGTTGTTTTGAATTTGCAGTGCACCAGACTGCCATATTCTTGGTTTATGGTGAACTGCATTGTGAAGATGTTACAGGACATTTAAATACAAATGTTGGTTTACATTTTGGCCTTGTGGAATGTATTGATGGTGCATAGTGCCTTTGTGCCCAAAAAAGTTGATAAGTATCACCTTTGTCTTGCATCAGACTTGACACCTTCTTGGTTTGTGGCAGTGGACATGTTTTCCATTGTGATCATTGTTATTTAGTTTTGGAGTCATAATCAAATGCTCATGTTTCATCACCAATAATGGTGTTTTTAAAGCAATTTTTGTCTGCTGCTGCACATTCGAGCAATTCGGAGGCTGAACATGGACAGTGCTCCAGCTGTGCTGCCAGCAGTCATAGGATTAACGTAACTGGCATGTCTGATACCAAAGTATTTAGTTAAAATTGCCTAATGTGAACCAAAAGAAATTCTTAGTTCCTTGGCCACTTCCGTAATGGTTAGTATTTGATCTGTTCTCATTAAATCACACACTTCCGTTATCACTTCTTCATTGTGATCAATGAAGGATGTATAGAACATTTGTTGCTTGCTACAGATGTGCACCCAATTTTGAAGCTGTGGAACCACTCAGAGCTTCCCTTGAAAGGTAGTATTAAACATGCTATAAGTTTCAGTTCCCGTTTTCTCATGTTATGCACAAAATTTGATACGCATTTCATACTTTCGGATATCGGGCGTGCAATGCATGACAGTTACTTCTGTTTACCTACAATGATGGTGTCAGATTGAATGACTGCAGTGAGATATTGCTGATCAAGGACATGCAGAAATATGTTGAGACATGCTCAGAAAAGTCCTGTCACAGTGTGACATAAGGTACTAGAAAAATGAACTCAGTCTGCATAGTTTTTGATCAGGCCTCATACACACTGTCTTACTTATTCTCAAACCCCCCCATCTTGTCTCCTGCTAGAGTATTTATTAGTTGAACATAAGGCATCCTGTTAGCAAGCATACTTGTACCAATCTTGGTTTTGCTCACTAGTAACTAATTTATTCATTGTTGTTATAACTTAATGTAAGTGGATCCTTAAGAATATTGAGTGTTTTGATTGAACATGTAATTCTGTTTGCAGGATAAAATTTATATGTATGGCGGTGTGGAGGAAAGTGGTGTGGTATCAAATGAACTATGGGCATTTGATGTGAGTGCGAAGACATGGGAGAATATCACTGTGCGTACTGAGCAGCGTAACACAACTGGATCAAATGCATCCATTCTTTGTGGTGAGTATTTGTAACGTAAAATAAAGTTCACCATATAACTCGCCATGAATGTACAGAGGGGTGTAGGGGTACAATTCTAAAATTTCTTTAACCTTGGTGTTAGATGGGGGTGGGTGATCATAGCCATGCCCTGGCAGTTATGTCCTTGGGCAGGAGACTCCAAACCCATTGTACAATAGGCTGTGTGGGCCTCTGGGGTGCCAGTCTGGACGGATATGTATAAAATCTCGCCCCCACCTGGGTTCGAACCCTGGACCATCGAGCCCATAGTGTGTCAGTATACTGACTATGCCATCCTGGCCACCTATTTGTAGCATGGTTTTCAATGGTATTTTTATGTGAACAGGTGAGTGATGTTATATCAAATGAACTGTACCAGGTGGTAAAAGGTTAAATTGTCCCTATACAGACCGTGAAGACATATAGGAGAGTGAAGGTATAGCTCCACTAATTCTTAAACTTGATACTGGATGGAGGTGAGTGGTCAGCCTAATGCCCTGGCCACTTTACCCCTGGTGAAAGAGCCCCCATTTTCACCTGTGTAACTCTATAATACAGGAATGAAAGGTTTTGTCAGCTCAAAATATTCTTTAGTGAAAGTCTCCAGTTAACTGTGGCTGATAGTACAACTTCAGAATTAGTTGCTCATCCATTCTTGGCTCTGCTGGTCTGCAAATTGCTACTGGGTCAGTTAGACACTACCTGTTAGTTAAACATCATTTCAAGATCTCTGTCCTATAAATATGTTTATGCTGTTGTTATATTATGGCAGAATATTGACCTCTTCAACAGAGTCTGATATTTTTCACTTGTAGTGACTTTTGATTTATTTTTCATGTTACCTGAAGTGTTTGTTTTATTGTTACGTTTTTATAATCTCTTATCCCCTTATCCGTACTTGAGTTAAGTGGCATTACTCTTGTCAAGTGATTTTAAATCATTGGAACTGAATCATTTTCATCATATGTATTAATAGTATTATTTTGTTTATGGTTGTACCATTTGTGTAAGTATGAATCCTGTATGCACTAAACTTGTCAGCTATAGCCTTAACCTTTTGGCACCGGAATTATTTTTTAAAATTTTAGCACACCTGTACATAAAATGTGAATAAAACAGGAACCAAATATGATAGAATTATGAAACAAACTGCATTTTGAAGAGAAAAAAACAGACAGTATATGCCATGTTTAAAATATTCAGTACCTGTATTTGTTGAATAAATATATAAAATGCAACATTTAGAGGTTAGTGGTGCGGTACGACCACTATAAGGGTCTTTAGGCATCAAAGGGTTAAAGGTTTGCACCATTTTCAGTTTTATTATTGTTGAAATATAAGCAGTATTTTGTACACAGATTGTAGGAGTGTTCATCATCTGTCTGCATGCAATATTTCATACTCCTTGCTCTGGTGATTCTTTAGTTGTCATCTCTGTGAAAATGAAAGCTAAATAAACATGTTTGTGTGGTGACACTTCTGATTTACAATCTACAAAAAATTTACCACAACAAATGTCCACATTTTTTATATTAACATAAAACATTCAAAATTTGTGCATACACCTTGTTATTATTACAGATTGCAGAAGTTAAAAAGTATGATACTGGGATGGCCTCCAGTGGCATAATGTTCATAGCACCCTTGTGAAAATTTATTGAAAAGTTTGAAAGCTGGAGGATGTTAACACTGACAGACACACAGCTGCAAACATAGAGAGGCTTCTTAAGCTACAAATTTTGTTGTACCTAAGTAAAAGTATAGAAAATGCATGAACTGAGATATGAAGAAAATGTGTTCATTTTGTAGCTATCTTTACTTTCTGTTTATATGCCACTTTTGTGAAAGCTGTAGAATAATTTCAAAGCTGAAAGGTGATCTTGCTGACAACACACATTCATGCATAGAGAGACATCATAAGCTACAAATTTTTGTAACAAAGTAAACTTATTGTAAGTGTAAGATTCAAGATATGAATACAACATATTTGTATTCATTTTGTATCACCCTTTAAATTTATTCATCCTGTGTCATAAATTTTGTGAAATTTTTGGTTGCCCTCATTTTAGTTGAATAAACAGAGGAGACTCCAAACTTTTGTGTTGTGTTTTGTAGTTGCATTTTGTTATATAGTTACATAGTGACATACTGTTTTAATGTGTATGTTATGAGGCTGTTGTCAGGTAATGGTTGTAGAGCCAGAAATATTTGTGAAGCAATTCCTATACAGGCCTGGGCAGGCTCCTAGGGCTCCAGGAAGTTGAAGCTCCCAGTATTTCTAGATAGTCAGCACACACTGGCTGCCTTTTCCCCCAGGAGATACTCCTGGTCTTCATGTGTCTTAGAGGCTGAGTTAACCCCAGGGCCTTAGTGTGACCAGAAGGATTTAATTCTTTAAGTGACACATCCCTGCTGTGCAAGTATATCTATATATTTATTGAATACACCATACAATCATCCATGATTGTATGGTTTTTCTTTAATTCTAAGTGATACATGGTCTGATTATGGCCTGAACAGAATGCTGAAATTGGTTACGACTGTAACTTATTGATGGTTTTGTTGCATGACAGTATATTCGATAAATATACTGAAGGATTAAATCAATGAAAAATTACAGTGACCCTAACAGGAAACAAACCTATGAGAAATATTTGTGAAAAGCACTGAAAATGGACGTTTTGTGATCATTTCTGTAAAGATTTTGATATTTTCCATGAATTCTTTACATTCATCGCAAAATTATTTTTGTGTGCTGAAAGTCGCCTTTGTAGTGAAAGCCACAAATTTTGATTTGTATCAGATAGAACCAGCCTTTACTAGTTTGGATTTTGTAACATGTTCATGGCCAGCTTGCGAGTGTGTGAGAATCTCCAAGATAATCATAGCTTGTATAAAGTCTGTTGCTGATACTGTAATTCTGTTTCATATGTTTCTGACCCTTTACCAACATGCAAAATTCCGTTCTGAAAATTAGCTGTAATTTTGTTTCTTCTAAATCTACAAGAGTGAGAGATTTGTGTTCTATATTCCTGTCAATAGTTTAAGACTGATTATGGTTGTTATTTCATCACATATTTCTGTCTTTTGATTTCAGGTCCCTTGAGGTCTGCAGGTCACACTGCTACTGTAGTCACTGGCAGACTGAACAAGAAATCAGAGCGCATGATTGTTATTTTTGGCCACTCTCCAGTGTACGGTTACCTGAACACTGTACAGGAATATCAGTTTGGCACGAGGGACTGGAAAATAATCACAACGCAAGGGTATCCAGTAAAAGGTGGCTATGGGCACAGTGCATCTTGGGATCCGCTGAGCCAAAGAATCTATGTATATGGAGGTTTTGCATCAGAGAGCACTTCTACATCAGTTCTGAGCAGCAAACTATATTCCTTCGAACCCAGCACTCACACGTGGTAGGCATAACCATAATGACAGGGGCCTTCTGTGTTTTTTGTTATAATGGCTGTACGTTTTATGGTATCTTTAGGTGCATCATCCCCGTTGTGTTTTATGCAATTGGGAAGGGGTAGGTACTTCAAAACACAACTGTTTTTGTTTCCTATTTATTATGCTGGTGACGACATGTTTCAGCCACTGTGGGCCATCTTCATGTTACAGAAATGTATAATGAGGAAAACTGTACAGTGTATGATAATTATTAGAGGTGCATGCTCTAAACTTCCAACGAGATCTTGTCATTTGGTTTATCCATATTGAACTAATATTATCTCCTATAAGCAAAGTACATAGAGTTTAATGTATATCTAAATAAGTTGTACTTCACGTCTTACATGACAGGTGCATTAAGTTAATATTATATATGTTTGTGTATGAGTGTACTTCTTATACATATATAATATTAATGTAATGCACCTGTTGTGTAAGGGGTGAAGTACAACTTGTTTGTATTTACTTTCAACTCTATACACTTTGCTATTGGAGATAATCTTAGTTGAATATGGTTAAATCAAATGACGACGAGATCACGTTGAAAGTTAAGAACATGCACCTCTACTAATGATCATATACTGTATAGTTTTCCTCATATATTTTTGTGACCTGAAGATGGCCCACAGTGGGCGAAACATGTTGTTGCCGGCACAATAAGTAGGATACAAAAACATTTGTATTTTGACGTACCTACCCCTTCCTAATAGTTTTATGGTATATTTTTGACCTCAGTTCTGAAAGGGTGTTTGAGGTTTTTCAGAAGCTTGTTCTGTACATTTAGCAAGCTCATGCATGTATCTGAATAAGATTTTCAGCTTTCTTTGTGTGAAACAGGATGCTGGGTAGTGACTAGGCTATGAGCTGGACGACTAAAAAATTGTGATTTGATTCCAAGCAGGAATAAAATATTTAGCTCTTTTTTATAAAGGGATTCTATAACTGAAGAACAAAATCCAACTAGATGCCACTTATGTTATGCTCAACATGTTTCGGGCACCAATATGCCCATCATCAGGAGCTCATGATGATAGCATTGGTTACCACACAGGCCCTCTGGTTCTCGAGGTGCTGCTGGTTGGGAGTTAAGTGCAGGCAGGATGGATGAGTGTCTGGACCGAAGGCTTTAGCACAGGCTACAGCGTTCAGTCCGGACACTCATCCATCCTGCCTGCACTTAACTCCCAAACAGCAGCAACTCGTGAACCAGACGGCCTTTGTGGTAACCAATGCTATCGTCATGAGCTCCTGATGATGGGCATATTGGTGCCTGAAACATGTTGAGCATAACATAAGCATAATAAAGTAATAAGTTGCATCTATTTGGATTTTATTCTTCAGTTATCAAGATGGTGCATGGTCCAATACACATCAAAAGAGGGATTCTATCCCTGGGGGGGGGATGTTGGCCAGGGCATGAAGTTGACCACTCTCCTACATGTAGTGCTGAGGTTAAGAATGAGTGGCAGAATACATATGCCGACTCATATGCCTTTATGGTGTTCAAAGGGACAACTTTATTTTTTTGTGAAACAGCATGGAACCTTGCAGGCACATGTGTCATTATTTATAACTCCTGAATATTTATGTTGTCTGTATTGTTTATGAAACATTTGCTAAAATATTTTGTTTACTAGTAGTACTGATCTCATTAAGAATTTTGCAAACTGGAAAATATTTTATATTGTATATGTATGGGGGGGGGGGGGGGGGGGCGCGGCGGGACAGGGGGTGAGGAGGTGTGTACCCAGTG
>Ga0123355_10008797_pt1 | contig 15273 bp, 10 predicted proteins | sample TergutEmb28metaG_3_FD_89872 | JGI IMG/M metagenome (GOLD analysis project Ga0123355, IMG submission 89872) | Embiratermes neotenicus P1 segment gut microbial communities from Petit-Saut dam, French Guiana - Emb289 P1 | ecosystem: Host-associated > Arthropoda: Insects > Digestive system > Gut ... | reverse complement strand
TGACGGCGGCCTGGTGATGGCGTATCGCAACCGGCTGGCGCTCCTCGACGTTGCGGCCAAGGAGGAGCGCGTCATCGCGGCGCCGGGCGTCGATTTCGCGAAAGAGCGGTTCAACGACGGCAGCTGCGACCGCCGGGGCCGGTTCTGGGTCGGCACCATGGATCCAAAGCTCAAGGAGCCCGTCGGGTCGCTGTTCCGGCTCGATCCGGATCTGAGCCTGCACCGGATGGGAAGCGGGTTCATCTGCTCCAACGGCATTGCCTTCAGCCCGGACGACCGGATCATGTATCACACCGACACCGGCGCCGGACGCATCGACGCCTACGATTTCGACCTGGCGAGCGGCAGCATCTCGAACCGGCGCGTCTTTATTCGCTTCGGCGGCGACGAGGGGCGGCCCGACGGCTGCACCATCGACGCCGAAGGCCATCTCTGGGTGGCGGCGATCACCGCCGGCAAGGTGGTGCGCGTCGATGCGTCGGGGCGCGTCGTCGACGCCATCCCCCTGCCGACCGGGCGCCCGACCAGCACCATGTTCGGGGGTGCCGATCTCAAGACCTTGTTCATTACCTCGATGCAGGTCGGGCTGGGCCCCAGCGAGCTTCTAGCGCAGCCCCATGCCGGCTGTCTCTTCGCGGCCCGGTTGCCGGTGCCGGGTCTCGCCGAGACGCGCTTCAACGGCTAAGAGGGAGCCTCGTCAATGACCGATCGCATCGGCTTTATCGGCGTCGGCGCCATGGGCGGCGGCATGGCGCATTGCCTCCTCGAGGCAGGCTTTGCGCTCACCGTCTTCGACATCAACCCGGCCGCCGCCGCAGCGCTGACGGAGGCGGGCGCGCGCCTCGCATCCGGGGCGAGGGCCGTCGGCGATGCCGCCGAGATCGTCTTCGCCTGCCTGCCGTCGCCGGCAGTGAGCCGCGACGTCGCCGCCGAGGTCGCGACCGGCCGGACGGTGAGGCTCTACGTCGAATGCTCCACCATCGGCACCGCCGCCATGGCGGCGGTGGAGCAGCAGCTCAAGCCGGCCAATATCGGCCTCCTCGATGCGCCCATCAGCGGCGGGCCGCAGGCGGCGCGCGCTGCCGCGCTGTCGACGGCTCTCTCCGGCGCCGGCGCCGATATCGACCGCGCCCTGCCGGCGATCCGGAGCTTCGCCCCCCATATCTTTGTGATCGGCGAGCGGCCGGGGGAGGCGCAGATCGCCAAGCTCGTGAACAACCTCATGTCTTCCGCCGGCAAGGTGGTCGCCTTCGAGGGCATGGCGATGGCGATCGCGGCCGGGCTCGATCCGAGCCGCGTCAACGACTTCATCAACGTCAGCACCGGACGGAACATGGCGACCATGGACGCGTTTCCGTCCCGGCTGCTGCAGCTGTTCCGCTCCCGCGGCAAGAAATCGATCGGAACCAAGGACACGGAGCTCTTCATCGAGGAAGCGGAGCGCCTTCGCGTGCCGGTGTGGACGGCGCCGGGGATCCTGGCGCTGCACGAGGAGGGGGCGGCCTATGGCATCGAGCCCGACGCGAAGCTGTCCCTCGCCCGATATGTGGCGGCGCTCGAGAGGCTGGCGGCAAAAGGAGAATGAAGCGCCTAAGCCTCGGCGGCGGAGCCGCGGGCGTCACGCCCGGCGCGCCCTTGCGGCCGGTTGCGCGCCGGCCCGTCGCGCCTCGCCCGCCGCGCCGCCGCCAGCATCTTGCTTTCCTCGATGCGCAGGCGCTCGGAGGAGGCATAGAGCCGCTCGAGAATGTCGACCAGAACGGCTTTCTCCGCGCGGCTCAGGGTCCGGATCAGCTTCTTCTGGCGCTCGAGGCGGACGGGGCGAAACGCCGCAACAAAGGCTTCGCCCTTCGGCGTCAGTTTCCACACCCGGCGGCGAGCATCTTTCGGATCGACGACCCTTGCGGTATAGCCGCGCGTCGTCAGCTCGCTGAGCGAGCGGCTGATCAGGGCCTTGTTCATCACGGTAACGTCGGCGATGTCCTTCGACACCAAGGCACCGCGACTGCCGATCGTGTTGAGGATCTGAACGTGCGGCACGCCAAGCCCGTAGGCGCCGAGGTAATAGGCCATCGAGGCCCGCAGCCACGAGCGCGACAGACGATGGATCAGAAACGAAATCGGGCTCTCTGTCGTGCGCAGCGGCATCTCTTGTCGTTCCCCAATGGAGCCGATCGCGGCGGCGCGCGTGCTCCTCTCGTCAAAGGGGCACTATAAACCAAAGGAGGGAGGTCACCATGAAGGGCTTGATATTCGGCGGCGACCGCACGGTCGACTATGTCGAGGTGCCGGATCCCGCACCGGAGCTGGGAGAGGTCGTGCTGGAGATGAAGGCCTCCGGCATCTGCGGCAGCGACCTTCACATGTATCGCGGCCCCAAAGGCATGCGTCTCCTCGGGGTCACCGCGACCGGACCGATCATCGCCGGCCACGAGCCGTGCGGCGTCGTCGTCGCGGTCGGACCCGGCGTCACCCCGCGTCAGGCCAGGATCGGCGACCGGGTCATGGTCCATCACTATTGGGGCTGCGGCACCTGCTCCCATTGCCGTACCGGCTGGGCACAGATGTGCGACCGCGAGCCGCCGACCGTCTACGGCATCGGCGCGCATGGCGGGCACGCCAGGTATCTGAAGGTTCCCGCGGGAACCCTGGTGCCGTTGCCGGACGGGCTGTCGTTTGAAGCGGGCGCCGCGATTTCCTGCGGCACCGGCACCTCCTATGCGGCCCTGCGCCGCCTCGGCATCGGCGGCGGCGACACTGTCGCGGTGTTTGGCCAGGGGCCGGTGGGTCTGGCGGCGACCCAGCTCGCCGCCGCGATGGGCGCGCGGGTCGTCGCCATCGATGTCAGCGCCGAGCGGCTCGCCCTGGCGCAATCCCTGGGAGCGGCGGACATCGTCAGCGCCGGCGAGGGCGATCCTGTCGCCGCGATCCAGGCGCTGACCCATGGCAAGGGCGCCGACCATGCGCTCGAGGCCTCGGGCGCCGGCAGCGCGCGCGCAGCGGCGGTGAAGTCGGTGAGGGCCTGGGGCTCGGTCGCATTCGTCGGGGTCGGCGGCGAGCCCACGGTCGAGATCGGCGCCATCATGCGGCGGCAGATCACGGTATTCGGCTCCTGGACCTTCTCCAATGTCGGCCAGGGCGATTGCGCCCGCTTCATAGCCGACCGCAATATCGCCGCCGATCGCATTTTCACCGACCGCTGGCGGCTCGATGAGGGCGCTGAGGCCTATCGCAAGGTCGACGAGCAGAAGGGCGGGAAAGGCGTGTTCCTGTTCGCCTGAACCGGCGCCGGGACGAGGCCGGTGCCGGCTCGCGCGTGACGGCAAGAGAGGCTGCGCGCGAAGCGCTTCGCGTTTGCGAGGGGCGCCTTTCCTTTGCCGGGAAGGTGCAGCGTCGCTGCGCCCGCCGCGGCACCGCCGTGCGGCCTCTCTTCCGGCCGCAAGACGGGGCTCAGGCCGGCGTGCGCAGATATTTGGACATGCCGCGAAACGTGTAGCGGATGCTCCAGATCAGCAGCACCACGTCGGTCGCGATGCCGAGGATCGGCGAGATCAGCACGAACTGGTCGTGCGCGAGCCGGGTCGCAAGCGCGACCTGCACACCGCTCACGATCACGTAAGCGGCGCCCCAGACGCTCGTCGCCACGCGAAATGTGCGGGCGCGATCCTGCGCGACGACGAGGTCGAACCGCGGGCCGCGCTCGGGCCTGCCGGCGGTGACGAACTGACGGGCGATGTAGAGGATGACCGGCCGTCCGATCGCCGCCGACAAGAGGAAGCACAGGCCGATGATGGTGCCTTGGAACGAGCGCAAGACCAGCGCGGTTCCGAGGTTGGGCGCCGCGATCGTGAACGCCAGGTGAATGGCGATCCCGGCCAGCGCGATCAGGGCAATGGCGTCGACCATGCCTTTGCGCAGGACGCCGAACAGAAATCCGGCGATGGGAAAGATGGTCGCATAGAGCAGCGGCAGGACGCTTCCCGCCGGAAAACGGGGCTCAAGAGCGCGAAAGAGGAGATAGGGGCAGAGCGCGTTGACGATAAGGCTGAGGCCGACGGCGCGCAGCGCCGCGGCGCGGCCGAAACCGGGCTGGCTCAGATCGGGGTCGGATTGCCGTTGGGACATGAACCGATCGCGCCTCTTGCCGCTGCCGCACGATAGGCGCAACGCGCCGTGGCGCGCAGCACCAAATTGCCGCAGCTGCCACCCCCCGGCGCGCCGCCGGCAGGGGACGCGGGAGAGCGAGAGGATGATGCCCCCAGCGCGCCTCGTCGCTCGGGGCGCCCGCGCCCGCATCCGCGCTCCGGTCAGGCCGACCGTCGCGACAGCGCGTCCGCGGCGACCGCCGTCAGGATGATCGCGCCCTGAATGATCGCCTGGTAGTAGGGATTGACTTCGAGCAGGTTGAAGCCGTTGCGGATGAACTCGAGGAAGAAGATGCCGAGCACGGTGCGCCACACCGCGCCGCGCCCGCCCTGGATGCTGGTGCCGCCGACCACCACCGCGGCAATCGCCGGGAACAGCACGTCGGAGAGGCCGTCGCCGGCGATCGCCGTCCCGGTCCGCGATATCAGCACCACGCCCGCGACCCCGGCGGCGAAGCCGCTGAAAGCGAAGGCGCCGATGCGCAGCGCCCGGACATTGATGCCCGAGAGACGCGCCGCTTCGGGATTGCCGCCGGCGGCATAGAGCCAGCGCCCGAGCTTCGTGCGCGACAGGATGAAGCCGCAGATCAGCACGAAGGCGATGAAGATCCAGATGAAGAAGTCGAGGCCGAGCAGCTTGCCGTTGCCGAGGGCGCCGAAGCCCGGGTCGGAGATGTAGAGCTGGAACCCGCTGGTGATCTCGGTGCCGATGCCGACCACCATGAGGCTCGAGGCCAAGGTGGCGATGAAAGAGTTGACACGCAGCCAGGTCACGGCGAGGCCGTTGAAAATGCCGATGAGGAGGCCGGCCGCGACCCCCAGCGCCAGGGCCGCGCCGTTGCCCGCGAACGGCTGGAGCTTCGCGGCGACGATGCCGGCGAGGACATAGATCGCGCCCGAGCACAGGTCGAACTCGGCGACAATGAGCAGGATGGTGAAGGCGACCGCGACGATGCCGTAGATCGAGCCCGACTCGAGTGTGTTGAGAAAATTGACCCAGGTCACGAAATGCCGCGCCGTGGCCGTCAGAATGAGGAGAAGGACGAAAAAGGAGACGACGATCGCATACTCGCGCAGCATCTCGGCGATGCGCGCGACGGGAAGCCGGGTCGTGGTCGCGGCGCCGGTCTTGCTTGCGCTCACGCGGCTCTCTCCGGCAATCCGGCTTCGCCGAATGCGGAGCGCATGAGGGCGGCCTCGTTTGCCTCTTCGGCCGGCAGCTCGGCGACCACGCGACCGTTGCGGATGACGAGGATACGGTGCGCGAGGCCGAGCACTTCTTCGATCTCGCTCGAGATCAGCAGCACGCCGAGCCCCTGGCGCGCCAGCCCTTGCAGCAACTCGTAGATCGCGCGTTTGGCGCCGACGTCGATGCCGCGCGTCGGCTCGTCCGCCAGCAGCACTTTCGGCGTCTTCACCAGCCATTTGGCTATTGCCACCTTCTGCTGGTTGCCCCCGGAGAGTCCCGACACCGCCATGGCGAGGCTGGGCGCCCGCGCGTCGACGCTGGCGAGGACATCGCCGACCCGCCGCCGCTCCGCTTCCGTGTCGATCACGCCCCACCGGCAGATCTGCTCGAGGTGGGCGAGGCTGGCGTTTTCGCGCACCGGGCGCACCATGACCAGCCCCTGATCCTTGCGGCTTTCCGGCAGCATGGCGAGGCCGTGGCGAATCCCGGTTCGCGGATCGTGACCATGCAGCGGCTCGCCGGCGACCGTGACGGATCCGGCCGCCGGATCGGCGCCGAAGACGGCGCGCGCGATCTCGGTGCGGCCGCTGCCGACGAGGCCGGCCAGCCCGACGATCTCGCCGGCACGAATGTCGAAGGAGACATCGCTGAACGCCGGCGGGCGCGAAAGCCCGCGCACCGATAACAGAACCGGGGCCGCGGCCGGCGGCGGGTGGCGCGGCGGGAACGCCAGCGCCATCGATCGGCCGAGCATGGCGGTGACGAGACCGTCGACGGTCTCGGCGGCAGCCGGCACGGTCTTGACGTGGCGGCCGTCTTTGAGAACCGTCACGGTGTCGCACAGCGCCAGGACGTCGGCGAGAACGTGCGAGACGTAGATAACCGTCACGCCGTCACGGCGCAGGTCCCGCGTGATCTGCAGCAGGCGGTCGGCCTCGAGCCGCGTCAGCGCCGCCGTCGGCTCGTCCATGACGATGAGCCGCGCATGCCTCACCAGCGCCCGCAGGATCTCGACTTTCTGCTGTTCGGCGACGCGCAGCGTCTCGACCCGCGCCGCCGGCGGCTGTGCAAAATCGATGCGCGCGGCCAGCTCCTCAAAGCGCTTCAGCTGCGCCGCGCGGTCGACCATGCCTTTCCCGCCCAATTCGACCCCGAGGAAAACATTGTCGATCACCGACAGGGCCGGCACCAGGGCCAGCTCCTGATGGATCAGCGCGATGCCCTCATGGATGGCGTCGCGCGGCGAGCGGAAAGCAACGGCACGACCGTTGACGCGGATCTCACCCTCATCGGCGATGACCGCGCCGGCTATGATCTTGCCGAGTGTGGACTTGCCGGCGCCGTTCTCGCCCACCAGCGCGTGGATCTCGCCGGGGGCGATCGTGACGCAGACATGATCGAGCGCCTGCGCCCCGCCATAGCGCTTCCCGATATCGCAAGCCTCGATGCCGAGGCCGGAGCCGGGAGCGACCCGGTCGGGGCCGCTCCCGTCATTCCTGTCGCTGGCCACGATGACCCGGACGGGCTTTTAGAATTGCGGCTCCATCTTGCCGATATTGGCCGCGGTGAGGGGCTCGTTGCCGGTCGGCGCAAACACCTCGCAGACCTCCACGTCCGGCTTGTCGATGGCTTCATGGCGCGCCGCCATGACGGAATACCTGGCGGCGGTCTGTGCCTCGGTCGTCGGCAAGAGGCAAGTCGTTCCGAACAGCTGACCCGACTGGACCAGGCCCTTGCCGATCTTGCTGAAGGCGCCGCCGGTGACCAGGACGTCCTTGCCGGGCTCTTTGCCAAGGTCTTTGAGGCCCTGGATCGCGCCGATCGCTCCGAGATCGCCGTCATTGACGATGACGTCGACGTCGGGATGGGCCTGTACCAGGCTCTTGACCAGGGTGCGGGTCGTGTTGGGGTCGAAGTTGCCGCTGCCCTCGGCGACAATCTTCATGTCGGTGTACTTGGTGGCGGCGAGGCTCTCGAAATACTTTCGGGTGATCGCGGCGTAGTCGAACGCGAGCGGACCGTAAGTGTAGATGACCTTGCAGGGGTTGGCGTGCTTTGCCTTGCACGCCGCTTCGGCCAGCGCCGCGACCGCGATGCCGTTATAGTTCGAGAGCTCGATGACGGAGGCGGAGAGCCCGGGCACCTGGCGCTTGTATTCGTCGGAGCTGGGGCCCAGCGGGACGCCGAACGCGACCACCGGGATGCCGGCGGCAAGCGCCTCTTTGGCGCAGTTGATCAGCGGCGCGCCGGCCACGGGCTTCAACGCGAACCCGTCGAACTTCTTCGACGCGATGGCGTCCTTGCAATTGGCGATCTCCTTCTGGACGCTGGTATTCGAGTCGAACACCACGAACTTCGCCGCGCCGTCCTCCTTCGCCACCTGGTTGAAGTTGTTGATGATGGCTTGTTCCACCGGATTTGCCTGTATCGCGACGAAGAGCGCGATCGTGACCGGCTTCTTCTCGGCGGCGCCGGCGGCACCCGCGGCGATTGCGCCGCCAAGCAGAGCCGTGGCGGCCAACAGCGTCAAGTTGCGCCTCATTTGCGTATTTCCTCTCTCTTGCCTCTCATTGGGAATCGGCCGCCGGTGGAGGCGGTTCCAGGGAAGAAAAAAACTAGACCGTCCCGCCGCGATGCGTCAATGAAGGAGCCTCGCCCGGGAGCCTCCCGGCCGCCGGCCCGCGGATTGCTCCCGATCCGCCCGGTGCAATCCTGTTCCTCTCGCAAAAGGGCAACGTCGTCGCCGGGATTCGGCTGAACCCCATCGCTCAAGGCATGTACACCAGCCTGCCATATCCGCTCCCCAGCGCGGATGCGTTCCATGATCGCATTTACGCGGGGGACATCCTTCGCTTCGACGGGATCCCGGCGCTGACGGAGCTGGTCGCGTTTACGAGGGCGTTTCTGGAGGAAGCGCTCTTTCCGCACGCACCCACGCTGATACACGAAGAGCTCAGCCACGAGGCCCAGGTCGAGACGTTCGGCGCCACCGCCCGCGAATTCGGGCAGCTCGCGGAGGTGAAGCGCTTGTGGCAGTCGGTTTTCGAATCGGTCGGGCTCGACCCGATGGCGATCGCGCGCGACCGCCTGGCGCTGCGGTTCCAGCCGCATCAGCCGAGGGGCCCGCGGCTGCGGCGGGCGCCCAGCACCGCCACCATTGCGTTTCATCGCGACACCTGGGGAACCAATCTCTATGCGCAAACCAATTGGTGGAGCCCGATCTATCCCATCTCGGCCGGCCGGACGATGGCGCTCTATCCGACGCTCTGGTCCCGCGCCGTCCGCAACAGCAGCGCCGCGTTCGACCTCGCCGCGGTGATCGCGCGCCGCAGAGCGGGTGGCCGCGACGCCATCACGTCCGACGAGGCGATCCCCCATCCGCTCGAGGACGTCCAGCCGGCGCTCGGAAACCCGGTGGTGATCGACCCGGGGACGGTCATCGCCTTTTCCGGCGCCCATGCTCATGCCGGCGTCGGGAACGAGACCGGGGTGACGCGCATCTCGCTCGAGACCAGGACGATCTGCATCGCGGACTTTCGCGGCGGCAAAGGCGCGCCCAATCTCGACGGCAGTGCCCCGTGGATGGCGCTGCGCCTGTTCCGCCGCGTGGCCGATGGCGCAAAGCTGGAAGACCTGGCCGGGATGCGCGGGCTGGAGCCCTATCCCCTGCCGGCGTAGCGCATGTGCCGCCGCCGTGCGGCTTCGTCATGGCAATTGCGGCGAGCCGGTCAGCCGAGGTCGGCCAGGATCGTCGGCGTCGGCGAGCGCATCAGAATCTTCCGCACCTCCCATTCGGTCGCCGCATCGACCGGGGCGAGGAGCTGGATCTTGCCGCCGGCAAGCGACGCGACCGGCAGCCCGTCCCGATAGACGAGGCGGTTGCCGGTCAGGGACGGAAGACGCGGTCCCGGCGTCAGCACGCCCACGAGGTTGAGCGGGTCGGCTCCCGAAAGCGAGATCCATTCGCCGGACAGAGCCTGACGCCGCGTCTCGCGCAAGAGGCCGACCGCTTCAGGCAGCGCGTATTGCTCGCCGGCGAAGCCGGCGACAAAGCGGCCGCCGCGGATCTCGCCGCGCGCCTCGAGGCGGCGCAGCACGCGCAAGAGGTCGCGCCATGGCGGCAGCCATTCCGCCTCGCGCGCCAGCAATTTCCAGAACACGACGCCGTAGCGGCGCAAGAGGGTGCGGGCGACATGCTCGACGGCGGCGTCCCTTGTCGCGGTGTCGGGCGGCTCGGGCGCGCGTCTCGTCAGCGCCCAGCGCCCGGCGCCTTCCATGCCGAACGGCGAGAGTCGGCGGCGCCGGCGCGCCCCGGCGACCGACGGGCGGCGGTCCGATGGCACCAGGAGCGCGCGCAAGCCGCCGAACCCGTCCGAGGTCACCTGCCCGAGCGCCACCAGCTCGCCCAGCGCCTCTTCGACCTGAGGGGCGAGCAGTCCGGACATCCGTGCCAGCTCGTCGAAGAACAAGGCGCCGTGCTGACGCAGGCCGGCGAGCACGGCCTGCGCCCGGACACTCGCCGTGGCGGGCTCGTCGCGCCCGGAGATCGCGGTCCAGTGTGGCGCGTGGCGCCGCGCCATCAAGGTGATGGGCGTGCTGCGCACCGGCGCGGGATTGCGCTCGCGCACGGCGGCGCCTTGTGCCGGCGTGAGGCGCGCCCAGACGAGGTGTCCGCCGAGGCACTGGTCGTCGAGGGAGGAGTGATCGTATTCGTCGATCCGCGCCGGCAGGATCTCGGTCTCCCAAGCGCCGGCCGCCGCTTCGTAGCCTTCGAGGAACGCCGTTGCGACCGCCACGGCATCCGGTCCTTCAAGGCGCGTCTCCTTGGTGACGCGCTGCCACGCGAAGAGGAAGCGCAGAAAATCCCTGGCCGCGACCGGCTCGATCTCGGCGCGCAGGCGTCGGATCGTATAGTGATGGATGCGCGCCAAGAGCCGGCGGTCGCACCATTCGTCGACTGTCGTGCCGGGCGTGAAGCGGCCGCGCATCGCGAAGCCTTCCGCCTGGAGCGCCAGCAATGCCGGCGCCACTTTCGTCGCGGCCATTCCAAAGGCTGCCGCGAGCGCGGCTTCGGTCACCGGACCCAGCCCTTCGAGCCGGCCGCGCACGATCTCGAGCGGCGGCTGATCGCCCTCCCAGTGGTCGAATTCCGACCGGCGCTCGGCGGCAGCCCAAAGCGTTGCGCCCGGCAGCGTCAGCTTCACGGCCCGCCCGGCGGCGGCAAGCCGCTTCAGCCAGACCCCCCATTCCGGCGGGCTTGCCGCTTCCCCGGCGGTCAGGAACCCGAGCCACTGCAAGGCATCGTGCAGCTCGTCTTCGTTGGTCGGGTCCGGCCACGCCTCCTCGCGCACGCGCGCGATCGCTTCGGGATCGAGCCGGCCGAGCTCGGAGGCATCCTCGGGCGACATCCAGCGCCGCGCCATGACCGCCTGGGTGCGCCGCTCTTCGAGCGGCGCGTCGTCGAGGAAGGCGTATGGCCGGGCCGAGAGGACTTCGAGGGCGAGCGGCGACGGCTGGGTGAGGTCGCGGGCGACGACCTCGACCTCGCCGCCCTCGATGCGCGCCAGCAGCCGTTCCAGCCCGACGACATCCATCGCCTCGTGGAGGCAGTCCCAGATCGTCTGGTTGACCAGAGGGTGATCCGGCACCTCGCGTTCGCCCACGAGATTCTCGCCGCAGGCGATCACATCCGGAAACACGGCACCGACCAGATCCTCGGCCGCAATGCGCGCGAATTGCGGCGGCACTTTCCTGCCGCCCCTGAAGCGCGGCAGCGCCAGCGCGATGCCGGCGACCCAGCGCCAGCGGGTGTTGAACATGGGGGCGTCGAGCAGCGCCTGGACCAGCACCTGCCGCACGCTGGCGGAATGGAGATAACGGGCAACGTCCGCCAGCTCGAAGCTGTGCGCGCTGGTCAGCGACAGGATGACATTGTCTTCGGTCGCCGCCGCCTGGAGCTCGAAATTGAATTTGCGGCAGAACCGCTTGCGCAAGGCGAGGCCGAGGGCGCGGTTGAGGCGTCCGCCGTAGGGCGAGTGCACCACCAGCTGCTGGCCTCCGGCCTCGTCGAAGAAGCGCTCGAGCACGATGCGCTCCTGGGTCGGCATGGCGCCGAGCGCCGCGAGGGCGGACGCCAGATACTCGACGAGCTGGCGCGCCGCAGCCTCGCCGAGACCCAGCTCGCTCATTACCCACGCCTGCGTCGCCTCGCCGGCGGGATCATCGCGCAGCCGCGCCGCCATCGCCTCGCGCAGGCGCGACACCGCGCGCGACAGCTCGTCGCTGCGTGCCGGCGCCTCGCCGAGCCAGAACGGGATGGTCGGCGGCTGGCCGTGCGCGTCCTCGACCCTGACGACGCCGCGCTCGACCCGCATGATCCGGTAGGCGCTGTTGCCGAGCTGGAACACGTCGCCGGCCAGGCTCTCGACCGCGAAATCCTCGTTGACGGTGCCGATGACCTGGCTCTCGGGCTCGAGCAGCACCTGGTAATCGGCGGTGTCCGGGATCGTGCCGCCGGACGTCAGCGCCGTCAGGCGCGCGCCGCGCCGGCCGCGGACCATATGATTGATGCCGTCGTGATGGATCAGCGCGCCGCGCCGGCCGCGCTGCGTGCTGAAGCCTTCGGCCAGCATGCGCAGCACCGCGCCGAACTCGTCGCGGCCGAGATTGCGGTAATGCCAGGCGCGGCGGATGCGCTCGAAGAGCGCCGCTTCGGGCCAGTCCTGCGCGGCGCTCTCGGCCACGATCTGCTGCGCCAGCACGTCGAGCGGCTGGTCGGGCAGGGTGAGCCGGTCGAGCTCGCCGCGCCGCACGCTTTCCATGAGCGCCGTGCATTCAACCAGGTCGTCGCGCGACAACGGGAACAGCCTGCCCTTGGGCAAGCCGCCGACGGCGTGGCCCGAGCGGCCGACCCGCTGGAGAAAACCGGCAATGGATCGCGGCGAGCCGAGCTGCACGACCAGATCGACGTCGCCGATATCGATGCCCAGCTCCAGCGACGCGGTCGCGACCAGGGCCTGAAGCTGGCCGCGTTTCAGGCGCTGCTCGGCATCGTGCCGGTGCTCCTTGGCCATGCTGCCGTGATGCGCCGTGACGGCGGTCTCGCCGAGCCGGTCGGACAATTGGCGGGCGACGCGCTCGGCCATGCGCCGGGTGTTGACGAATACCAGGGTGGTGCGGTGGGCGGCGATGAGGCCGGTGATCTGCTCATAGACCTGAAGCCAGGTCTCGCCGGACATCACGCCCTCGAGGGGCGCCGGCGGCACCGCGATGCCAAGGTCGCGGGCGCGGTGATGGCCGGCGTCGACGATCGCCACGTCCGCCGCGGGGCGTCCGTCAGCGGCCGCGCCGACCAGGAGATGCGCCACTGTCTCGATCGGATTCTGCGTTGCCGAGAGGCCGATACGCTGCAGCCGGTCCCCGCACAGCGCGGCGAGGCGCTCCAGGGACACGGCAAGATGCGCGCCGCGCTTCGTCGCCGCGACCGCGTGGATCTCATCCACGATGACGCGCCGGGTGGTCGCGAGCATGGCGCGGCCCGATTGCGAGCCGAGCAGGATGTAGAGCGACTCCGGCGTCGTCACCACGATGTGCGGCGGCCGCTTCATCATCTTCTGGCGCTCGCCCGGCGGGGTGTCGCCGGTGCGGACCGAGGCGCGGATCTCGATATCGGGCAAGCCGCGGGCGATGAGCTCATCGCGGATGCCGGCGAGCGGCGCCTCGAGGTTGCGCTCAATGTCGGTCGAGAGCGCCTTCAGCGGCGAGACATAGACGATGTGGGTCTCATCGCCGAGCCCCTTCTCCAGCCCCTCCCGGACCAGAGCGTCGATGCCGGCAAGGAACGCCGCCAGGGTCTTGCCCGAGCCCGTGGGCGCCGCGATCAGCACGTGGCGACCGGCCTTGATGGCCGGCCACGCCTGCCTTTGCGCCTCGGTCGGCGCGTCGAACCGACCGCCGAACCAGGCGGCGACGGCGGGATGAAACAGGTCCGCGAAACCGCTGCCACGGTTCCTTTCCCGATACTGGTCCAGCGGCGCCATGCCGACGAGATTGGATCAAAAGCGGGCAAAATCAACTGCAAACACCACCCCTCGCGCTCCTCTCCTGACACCCGTGCGGCGCGGGGCGCGCCCCCGCGCTGCGGGCGCCCTCGTCCCTTGGCGGCCCCGACCCCGCATCAGGGCACGCCCGCGCTTTGATGACGGCAGCGGCGTTCCGGCTGGCGCCGGCAAGCCGGCTCGGGAAAGACGGCGCCGGCAGAGGCCGTGATTGACTTCGCCCGCCGCCGGTAGCACATCCGGGCTTCCCGTGCAGCGACGTCCGGCTCACGTGCCGACAAATCAGCGACGACGGTCGCGAGGCGATGCCGCATCGCACCTGCTTTCGAGGGAGGCTCCCGCCACATGAATGCCGATCGTCGATCGTCCAATGTCGATACGGAGCGGTTTCGGCTGCGCAATTTTGTCGCCTCGCTCGGTCCCGAGGAGCTGCAGGTCTGTCCCGAGCCGGTCGCGCTCAAGGGCGTTGCCGCCATGCTGCACGGCAATCGCCGGACGGTCTGGTTCAAGTCGACGGCAAAGGAGGGCGCGGAGCTGGTCGGCAATGTCGTCGGCAGCCGGACGCGCCTTGCGCAAGCGTTCGGGGTCGCGCCGGAAAAGCTCGCGCTCGAGCTGATGGAGCGGCTCCGGAACGAGCCCGAGATCATCGAGCTCACGCCCGCCCAGGCTCCGGTGCAGGAGGTGGTGCTGCGAGGCTCCGAGGCCGATTTGACGCGGCTGCCGGTCCATGTCCAGCACGGCGCGGACGGCGGACCCTACATCTCGGCATCGGTCGACTTCTGCATCGATCCCGCGACCGGCAAGACCAATTCCGGGGTGCGGCGGATGATGCTGCGCGGCCCCTTTGAGGCCGGCATCGACCTCAACGCGCCGTCCGATCTGCGGCTCATCTACCAGGCGGCGGCGGCGCGAAACGAGCGGCTGCCCCTCAGCTTTGTGGTCGGCTGCCATCCCATCGACTTCGTCTCGGCGACCATGCGGGTGCCCGGGGACGAGCTCCAACTGGTGTCGTCGCTGCGCGCCGCGCCCGTGCCGGTCGTCAAATGCGTGACCAACGACATCCGCGTTCCGGCCGATGCCGAATATGTCATCGAGGGCTATCTCGACGAGCGCGGCTATGCCGAAGCGGAAGGCCCTTACGGCGAGTATCTCGGCTATTACGGCGGGGTGAAGCAGAACCCGGTGTTCCATGTCACGGCCATCACCCATCGCCGCGACGCGCTGTTTCAAACCGCGACCATCAGCGGCCGGCACATGGACATGACCGACACCGCCAACCTCGAGGCCTTGCGTACCGAGCTCAGCGTCTGGACGGCGCTCAAGGGCGTCGTGCGCGAGCCGGTCTCGGTCTATGTCCCGGTGTCGACCGGCGGCGCGCTGAGCGCACGGGTGGCGCTGCGGCAGCGTTTTGCCGGCGAGGCGCGTGCCGCCATCCACGCTGTGCTCGGTGCGGTCGGGGTCAAGAACCTGTTCGTGGTCGATGCCGACATCGACGTGTTTTCGGATGCGGAGATCGAATGGGCGCTGTGCTCGCGGTTTCAGGCGGACAAGGATCTGATCCTCGTCACGGGTGTGCGCGTCAGCCCGCTCGACCCTTCGCTCCAGGGCTCGCCGACGGGAGCGAAGGCCGGTTACGACCTGACCTGGCCGGCGGCGAGCGCCGGACGGTGGGAGCTGCAGATTCCGACCCCGCCCGATTACCAGGGCAAGCCGTTCCCGTCGCTCGAGGCGGCGCTCCGGGACGGGCCGAAGCGTTTCGAGGAGCTGATGGCGGCGCGCGGGAGCGACGATGGCCGCGACATCGTGCGCGAGCTCGATGCCTTCCGGGGTCGCGGGCTGAAGCGGGACGATCAGGGACGGTACTATCTCGCCCGGCCCGAATAGC
>Ga0123355_10008796_pt1 | contig 15274 bp, 3 predicted proteins | sample TergutEmb28metaG_3_FD_89872 | JGI IMG/M metagenome (GOLD analysis project Ga0123355, IMG submission 89872) | Embiratermes neotenicus P1 segment gut microbial communities from Petit-Saut dam, French Guiana - Emb289 P1 | ecosystem: Host-associated > Arthropoda: Insects > Digestive system > Gut ... | reverse complement strand
CCAGCTTGGGGGTTGGGCGAGATGCTAACAACCCCTCCCTGTAAAACATTCATGTTAAGAAACACTCACATGCGGGATGATTCCTCTGGAGGCAAAGCGGACGCTTGTGAGTGCGGTAATGAATCTTCCGGTTCCGTGAAATGCGGGGAATTTCTTGACTAGCCGCAAAACAGTTAGCTTCGCAAGAAGGACTCTGCAACATGGAGTAAGTAAGTAAGTAAGTAAGTAAGTAAGTAAGTAAGTAAGTAAGTAAGTAAGTAAGTAAATAAGTAAGTAAGACGTACGAAATTAAATGGCGGTCAGCATGCAACTTGCGAGACGTGTGTTTGAGATTCCTGACAAAAACCATCTTCAGCATCCCTCAAAGTGAATTTCTGAGCTACCGTGGAGGTACAGAGTACAATGTCCTTATGCTGAGGATGTGTGTACGGAATGGGTTAAGAGTCAGTGCATTTGATTTCTGAGGTTTTGACGCCACTGGCCGAACCAATTACAGCGCTATCCCTCGTAGCGCAGGGAGTCATGAAGAGCAATATGGCGTGAATGAAAAAAATAGATGTGTACATGGAAGGGGCTCGTGTTACAAGATTGTAATGCTGGGCCCATATTAGCAGCCTCCTATGTTATTAGGCGTGGGGACAGACTATTTTTTATGGCTGAAGGAAAGGGTAGTTGCAAGATGAACGGGGCTGAGTCACACGAGGGAAGAGGGTATTACTCCCCGCGATATAGGGTGTGCCATCTTCCAGATAGAAGGCTATATCATGTTTCTAAACTGTTGTAAACAACAACTATAATTGTCAGTGTTCCGAATTTTGGTAGGCCAGTATGATACGCTTCTGATGTGAACAGCATGTGTAAAATAGGGTTGTTTAAATCTTTCAGCAAAATTACACTCAAGGCGGTAATAATTGAATATTTCATTACTTGTAGTATTGGTCCTAAGTGAATGTTTAAATGTAGTTGCACTTCAAATATACAATATAAAAAATTCTTATAATCCTAGGCCTAGTAATAATACAGGGTTATTCAAAATGATTGTCGGGGTTTTAACAATTTGCCATACATAAAACACTTGAGATAGGAGTATATGTTTTTTTTTTATTTAATAGAAAAATACTCCAAGTTTTTGTTACGTACCTTTCAGGTGCTCTATTATGAACCATGTTTTCCACTTTTGTCTCTTCCATGTTCGTGTCAGTTCTATCGATATGCTAAAATGTTCGATTTTGTCCTTTCGGGCTGTGACGCCGCGCGGTTGGATGTATAGGTTCCAGTGTTTTGGAAGAACCAACTGCCTCCAAAGAAAGGGATCCTACCATCAAAACATCACATTTATTAAAAATGCACTGTACGTACACAGATCACCTGCTTATGCTTTTTATTAAAGCAATCGTCCGACAAGAACTAAATATAGTTTTACGGCACTGTTTGTACGATATTCGAGAAAGTGAGAGATTTCAGCCTCTCTTTATATTGTGTGTGCTCATATAATATTAAACAGTACATTGCAATGAACTTTCTTGTGATATATTTTGAGGGATTACTAACAGCAGGACTCATACGTATAAATATTAATCAGTATTATTAAACAGTATTATTTATAACAAACCACTATTTTACACGGTTATTCAAAATGTCGGTGTTTCAACAACTTGTCATACGCAATACACTTGAGACAGGAGTATATGTATTTTTTATTTAATAGAACAACACCCCAAAATTTTTTACAGAGCTTACAGGTGCTCTATATGTGCAGCCTTTATGATTCTACAAACATCAACACGATAATCGATTTCGTTCCAAACTGTTTGTAACATATCAGTGGTGGTGGTTTCAATGGCGGTTCTGATTCATACCTTCAGTTCCAGGATACACACGCACCCTGTCTCTTGAAACTGTGAATACCACCTTCGAATGGAATTGTCAAATGGTGGTTGTTTCCCGAATTTGGTGCGGAATTGCCGCTGGACAATTGTACCCCGACAATCATTTTGAATAACCCTGTATTTCAGTAAAAAGCTGTAATAAATCCACATACAAATAACAAGTAAGTTCATTCAAATTTCTGTCGGATTAAACCTGAAAAAACAACGGTCAGAGACAGAGGAAAAATTACAGCTTTTGAGGGGACAGCTATATGGCGAAGTGAAAAAGTGTGTGAATTATTACGAAATGAACCAAAACATTTAAATGAATTGGACCGAATCACAATGGCACAACAAAAACAAACACGTACGACATTGTGGACCGCAGACAGATTTATTTACCACGTGACTGAATGAACAGAAATAACCCTCCGAATTAGTTACGAAATACACACAGCTAGTACCGACAACAAAGAACGACCACCGCAGAAATTCCTGGATATATTCAGCATGGACAAGTCAGTAGACGGCCCAACATCGCGACAACTGGATGGTTACGTTAGTGAAAGACGCACACAAATTTTCAGGCAGAAGTCATACAGCGTAAACATTTCTATCGCAGCTTTTCTTTCCTTCGCATGCCCATTTCTATTCCCTCAGCTAACCCTTACGATGCAGAAGGTATAAGAGAGGATCTCGTTATTTTGCTTTTGTCAGCTAATTTTGTGAAATGTAATTCAAGACAGCACTTTGGTGTATACGTTTATGTATTGACAGTGATTAAAATATTTCCGGAACACTGGGCGCGTTAATTCGATTTTTGCATGAGGTGAACCTTGTTATATGACGAACGTTTGGTGCATAGGGTGCTATAAATAATTAGAGAGAAGTTGATTATTGTGTGAGCTTGGGATTAATTAAATACAAGATTAAAAATACAACAAACAGTAGTTTAATTTTAAAATTGCCATACGTTTCAATCTGTACAAAGCCCCAACCCTACACACAATTTTTCATAGCCTGACAAGTACAGAAATTGCGGAACCTCGTTTTTTTTATTATCAACAGAGCCTCTGAATAACTGGCAGCTTATTTGTTGGGGTGGAAATACAAAAAGACCTTTAATTCAATTATTATTATGGTTTAATTTTCCGCGTATGAAAGAAACAGAGTTAAAAGTCGCTGTTAAACACAGATCTGTTCACAAGAAATGTAATTTTGTAGATCTGACATGAAATTGTAAGAGAAGATATCGTTTTTTATGTCATTACCTAAGGGTCTTAGGCAGCCTTCAACATCCCTTTCTTCGTATTTCTCTCTCCGTCACTCCGGTTGAGTTCCACCTTCCTTGCTATTGATGTAATTTGAATTTAAAACTGGTTCTGTCATCAATGCGAAAGAGATGAAAGAAGCTTCCATATGAAGTAACACTTCTGAAGAATAGAAAATGCATTAATCTTGCAATTAATTTAGAAGTTTTAAAAGTAATATGGAAATGCTACGTGTAATTTTCCAGCAAAGTACACTCGAACAAAAAATCTGGAAATTTCTATCTCCATGGAACGCTGTTCTTAAGAAGTCAATGGTTGCTCTGGTAGCCTAGAAATTCTCTGCAGTATGTAGAACCCAAAATTTCATTATTGCATCCACAATAACCCGCTACTGACCCCCATTCTGAGCCAGATTAATCCAGTTAACATATGTCCATCTTATTTCCTGAAAATAAATCCTAACATTTTCTTCGTCTTACCTCTTATTTTCCAAACTGGGGGTTCATTTCGAAGTTTCTCATCAAAAGCTTCAATATAGTTTTCTTTTCTCTATCTTGCATTCCACATGCCCAGCCAATGTCCTCCTCGATTTCATCATCCTGATAGTATTCGAGGAGGATCACAAATCTTGAAGGTCATTGTTATATAATTTTATCCTGTGTCCTATCACTTAGCCGCCCTTTGGCTCCACATGCTCCTCAGCACGCTATTCCCGGACATCCTAAGTCCGTGTTTTTCCGTAAGATGAAAGTGAAGTTACACATCAATATAAAGAAGCGGTCGAAATTATAGTCGTTCGTTTGTGCGGTGTTAGTTTTCATGTTGTTAGATAGCAGTCGAAATCAGTGGAAGTCGAGGACTCTTTCCTTCGTAGTTAAACTGCGCGTATGAGAAGCCTACCGTCTTCCAGCGTCGATGTTAAGAACAGATGGAACAACACCTCCACTCCACCTATACGACTGCATGGCGAATACACTGACAAGTTTACAAATCTTTATATCACCAACTGGATAACAAAAATTGTGTACAGATTGGTAGCATACCTCACAGAATTATTGTGCTCTTAAATTCTTCATGAAAGAAACTCTGAATTCTGACGTTGTTGCAAAATGTATGATCTTTGCCACAAATCGGGAACCATTGATAACGCAATATACATTAATGCTTCATTGTCACTATATAATTTCCTCCATTCATTTGTCGGGAGGAACTGAGTTCGAGTGCAGGAGGGAGAACGGCTACCCAGACTGAGGTTTTTCGCGTTTTTGTCAGTTTATTCAGGCACTCTTAAGTAGATCAAGGACCCTACACCTTCCTGATTAATCACTTCAATCCTGCTACCATTCCTTGTCATAATCGGACCTACTACCAGTGTAATTACATAAACAATAATCAAATATCCTTTTAGTTTTTTCCCCTCTTTTTATCCACCCTTCTGCCTTTCTTTGTTATATATATATTTTATTGAACCTAAAGAGATAGGATCAGGAATTGCGGAATGAGATGGGATTAAGGATAATTCCACTCAACGAAATGATAGAATTAATGCAGCTGATTTGAGCACGTTTAATAATGAGGGATGAGAGATACATCGTAATGGCCTGGCCATCTAGAACGCAGGGGAACAGACCCAAAGAAGAGCCAGACGGGCTTGGTAAGAAGAAACACAGAAAATTTTGAAAAGAAGAGGAAATGAGTGGGAAGGAGTAAGAAATACGGCTTGAGACCGTGAGAGATGGATAACCATTGTAAACCCTCAATATTTGCCGTTGTAAGTGGTTCGAGTAAGTGAAATGATATGTTTGTATTATTCATTTCAGCCGTTGTCCCTTTCGGTTGCATACGCTTCTCTCACGTTTGTCCCATGCTACATGTTACCAGTGGCCGACAGCTCCGAACCTCTGCAACTCCACAACCCCAAATGTCCTGTTCTTAACGAACGCGTACTTTAGCAATGCCGGGCTAGGAACTGCAACACGCTAGACGCTTGACTGAGCCGATTAGCATAATAATGAGATAAATATTTATCAGTGAGCAAAACTCAATAGTCCAACAGTCGAAATAAAATTATTTAACCCAATTTAATAATTTAAAGATGGAAAACTTATGAATTGTGAGGGCAATCGACTTGAATAAAACACAAATATGATACTATTATCAGTCTTCATCAAACAATCATTTAATGCACTATTTCTCCTACACCAATTTACGTTGATAAAGACTGACAATTGTGAACACAGTGCGCGGTGTGTACACCAAGTGACGCGCTTCACAATATAAACATGTCAAATACACAGGATAAATCCAGTCAAGACGCGACAGCATATTTCAGTTCACAGATCAGCTACTTGGTTCGACCAAATATGCTATTGTGGCTGGATTTATCCTGTATCTTTTACTATCTAGTAACAAAACGGAGATGAAATATCTGACAATTATAAAAATATTATTAATTTCTGGGTCATGCACGTTTCGTGACGGAAAGAGACTGAATTTTGAAAGTGTATGAAGATCACATTGTAATTTACTAGGAATGTGAGCAAATTGCTGATACTAATGGCCGCGTGATCTAAGGCGTGGGTCTGCATGCACTTGCTTGCTGGGACTGCGGGTTCGAATCCAACCGGCGGCATTTATGTCTGCCTCTTGTGAGTGTTGTTTGTTGTCAGGTAGAGATCTCTGTGCCAGGCTGATCACGCGTCCAGAGGAGTCTAACCGAGTGCGATTGTGAAGTCTCGATATTGAGGATGTCCTGACCAACTAGGGACTGTTGCACTAAGGAAAACTTACGCAAATTGTTTAGCAGTAGGACACCGACAGTATAAGGCTGGATATTATAGTTGTTACGCGTGAAAGTGTACAAATTAAGAAACCGTTGACTAAATTATTCCATGACGTATCATTGTAATGTTTGTAAAAACTGTGCAAATTTTGTGACATCCCACAAAGTTTCTGCTTGGTAAGTGGCACTCTTGTAGCTATTGATTAGTACCGTAACAAATGTTACTAAACCTTTGGTCAGAAGATTGTCAGTTGCTTTTCTTAATCAGTGAATATTTTGCAATTCCTCAGTAAAAGCTCTGCAGCGCTGATTGTTGGATCTTTGTTTATAAACATTTTTCATTATCTGATTACTTATACAGTGAAGTGTCATAGCCTAGATTCGTAGTCGAGGGCTTCGTACTGTCGAAAATGCGTCTCAGTTCCGCGTGCTTTCGTGTGAACTTGTGGAATAAATGACACTGGAGCAAACTTTGGGAATTGCGTATCTTCGATTTTTCGCTGCCAATCATCCTTCTACTATTTGTACGTACTCAACAATCATTATCATCCTGAGAAGTAGGATAGCCCTGATCAGGCAGTGCATTTTCACATTGTCGGTCTTTGAGGTGAAGGCTTCATGTTTGACCGTCACGTGTGTGGTAATACAGTAAAGGAGTTACTTCGTAAATAACTAAATTTTAGAGACTTCTTCTCGTTTATCCTCTGTGTTATTTAACCTTTCCGTAAGCGATACAATTTTTTTCAAACGTGTACATTAAGTTATGCAAATTATGATGTACTGTTTAATTAAAAAATCGTTGAATTTTGTTTTAGTGCATTATGAACTTATTTCTTTGCCCTGACCATTTTGACTGTTTTTACTGTCCGAAGGAGCACAGTTTATCTTTTGAGACGGACTAGCGTGCCACATGTGTTCAGGCGTCTGTCTGTGCCAGATTTCAGTTTTACATATGAAAGCTAAAAGGAATATTTTGGTGATTTTCGTAAAAACAATCAAGATTGTCGTTGGATAATGACCCAGTTGGCATAAGTCGAGTTATTAACTACAGTAACATTGCGTTTTTTAGAACTTCTGAAGTGATAAAAACACTAAGGTTTCTAGTTACATATATTAATTGCTTTGCTTGTGCCAGAGAATATTCTGATCCAGAGCCTTTTGCCGGCTACTTGAAAACTTATAAGGATCTTGGCGGACCAAACAATTACCAATTTCTTTCTCTGTTGTTTTGAACAGTTACACCACCCTGCTATAGACATGAAAGTCTAGTGAACTACTTACTTGAAACGTATTTAGAATTCAGTTTTTAATAAAATGAAATACAAAGTTTTATAAATTAGAATACAACACTAAGTTAACATAAACCTTTCAATGTAACGAAAGTGCCTGCTCTAAGGGACACAGGATGGTTAAACTGTGCAATGGCGTAGGTTGCGACTCGATATCTGTGTTTAGAGAAACGTATTGTGTTGACAGCATAAAGCTATGAATTTGATGTTAATTGTGCCCAATTCCATGCAGCAGAATCATTGTTGGAAAATAAGGTCACTCAGCCCGTAAAAAAATTTCCCGGAATTTTGTAATCCAATTATTTTTCACTTGTTCAAAAGAGTGCGTAATTAACTGTGGAACTACGAATACAATAATTCACAGCACGCCTGTAGTTTGTGTATATCGTAAATTGCTAAGTATGGTGGCTCAAGTTAATATCAGATTTTGTTTCTTATATACGTATCTTCCTCGAGGGTTCGATTCTCGATAGTGTCATGGGATTTTTTTCACTGGTATACCCCTTCCTTCCACACTATGGCCTTGAGGTCGACTCAACCTCCAACGGAAATGAGTACCAGGAATAATTCCTGAGGGGTAAAGGCTGACAACCTTGCTACCTTCATATGCCGATTGTCTGGAAATCTGGGAGCCTCAATCTCCTGGAACCCTCAGGAATTTTCCACGCCTGCACATGGATTACTTTGCCTTATACGCGTATTTTCATTTTATTTCTACTATTATTACGCAAGAGAAGAATATTCTATACTACTGCGGACTGCAATGTGGTGTTATTAGTAAATAGGAATATTTGCCCAGTTTGTACTGTACAATTTAAAGCTTTGAATCATAAACTTCTTCCACTCTAAGGGTCTCTAAACTGCGGCCCGCAACCGTTCCTGTAAATTATGTGTATACTACCAAAACTGAGCAATAATTTACGCGTTTAGGTGTACCACTTGTTCGTCCAGCGAACCAGCCTACAAGAAAGAGTGTGGTCGTTTACCGTACAAAGGTAGGGCGCCTATGGTCTACGCATTACCCCACTTTTCAGTTTTTGCCTTTCAGAAAACTGCTCATCCTTTACGAAGATCAGTTGGTTAATTCTGTTTAGGCAAGTAGTCGCATTGTGTTCTGATAGTCATACTGGGCACATAAAATAATTAGTTACTTGTTTTAAATGTTTTTGATGTGTGCGTATTGAAATGTACCTGTATTATACTTTTATTTGATGTTCAGGTGACCGTGCATCGTGATAAATTCTTATAATAAAACCAACTAGAAGCACTAATTCCTCAAATTTATTTTTGGAATAAAACTCTACATGTTTCGGACATTTCCTCTACCCGAAACATGTAGAGTTTTATTCCAAAAATAAATTTGAGAAATTAGTTCATCTAGTTGGTTTTATTATAAGAATTATGCCTTTAGTTGAATGCTTCCATTTTATGCCTTTCCTGCTATTGACGATGAAAGATTCTTCTCTCTTCCCAGTGTTAAGTACATTATATTTATTCAACTGTTAATTTAATGACTACTTCAGTAGTTCTGAATGTGCGTCTTCGAGTGCTCGGACTATAATAAACCGTAAATAATGTGGCAGAAGCGATCATGGCTCCATTTTACCTTGTATTTTTGTATTTGCCAGGTAGGTCTACAGAAATATGGGCAACACCTGGGTCAGTATAGTCCGTCTGTGGGCCGAAATTTGCTACTCGTTTCGACCCGGAAGTTTGGTTGTGTAGCTTTACTGCATGCAGATCTACTTGTCAAAAGGAAAGTGTACAATCGGCATTGACAAAGTAATTTTTTAGAGGCAGGAATGCGTTTTCTTCTGATATCATTATGCAACCACTGTAGACACATACTGTGTCAAATTGTGTGTAAGTTTCATAAACACGCGCAAACAATTTATTCTGCATGAGAAACGCACGACGTTAAAAAAACAATTGAAAAAAAAAATATGGAAAGGATGGACTGTATGAAAGGGAAGTTTATCTGCAAGACCTCATTCTTCCATTTCTGCACCCCTGCAACAAAAAATCGCTCGAGGGCTAATATTTCACTTCGAAATAAACGAAACCCTTCCCACCCTTAACATTTGTTGAGAAAGGGCTGTACCCTCTATTGGTGAATAGGGTGGTGTATATAGGCTTCGGAGGCATTGAAGTCCTGCAAAAAATAACTCCAACCCTTGCGAAACCGTTGTATCCCTGCTGGGCGACCTAGAATGAAGACCGTCCTTTAAACCCCTCTGGTGATTTCCATCTATTAACAAATCCGTATCTTGCACATTCAGGAAGGGGAGCTGAAGACTGTTTTGCTTTTACGGGGTTATTATTTTGCATAAGCGATAGTCCAGAAGTGAATATGCAACGGACCACGACATAGTTTAATGGTGTCGGCGTTGCGGTTAAATAGTCAAGAAGATGAAATGGGCTTCTGAGCGGAAATTACAAAACCTTCTTTCTCATTGCACATACTCTATTTCTAATTCTACATGCCTATCAATATTAATGCTGCAGATAATTGTCTTTGAGGATTGGACATTCTATCCTGAAGGTGGTGGCAGCAGACTGCACCGAACCTTTGACAAATTTCTATCATATGGCGTGGCGTTACATATGAGAAAAAAAACCCCGCCGCGATAACCACACATTTTGCGCATTCTTATTACTGTTACGGTTGTTGGACTTTTGTCGTCCGTATTGGTAACGGATTACGTACAAAGTTGGACGATAAGTTTGTCCGTATCCACGTAACGCACGGATCCTTTTAACCTCGACTCTGGATAGAGGAGAGTGGTCAAATTATCGCCCCTGCTGCCTGACGCGAGGAGAAAAAACTTCCGGTAACAGTGAAAGAGGAGGCAGTGAGTACGTGAGTCGGTCTGGACTTTCTGGAAAATTAAAAAATTCTTAAAACTGCCTGGAATCGAACCACATATTGCCCGTTCCACAAACTATCCTAGCTCGGTTTCCCACAGATTAGATTTCTAGAATGTAAACTGAGCGTTTCACAATGTTTTGATTTTTGTCTCTGTTGACCGAAAATATTTAATATTTAAAGTAAAGTATTCCCGTTACAGGCCTGGAGTGGCCCAAAGGGTTCCAGGAAGCTAAGGTTCCCAGATTTCATGACAACGGCACAGGATGGTGGTAAGGTTGTCAGCCCTACGCACCGGCCTCCTTTACCCCCAGGAAATACTCCTGGTACTCATTTCTGTTAGAGGCTGAGTCGACCCCAGGGCCATAGTGCGATCAGAAAGATTATGTCAATGAAAAATTCCAGTGACACCAACTGGAATCGAACCAGCGACCTTCCGATTTGTAGCACAGCACCTTAACCACTGTGCTACCAGCGTGTGGTATTTAAAATATTTGAGTAGCAGCAAATGATGCAAGATGTACACGTGAAATTAAATCCAAGATTGTTGTGAAAAAAGGAGCATTCAACAGAGGGCTTCACTAATAAATTTAAGGGCGAAATTCGTCTAAAATATTATGTTTGGAGAAAAACTTTGTATGTTGCTGAATTTCGACAAATCGGAAATTAGATCAGATATGCTCGGAAAAGTTTGGAGTGTGGTGCTGAAGAAGGATGCAGAATATCATTTGACCTAACGTGTGAGGAATGAGGAATTATTGCAAGGAGACAAGGAGAAGGGGAATATCCTACGTACGATAAACAGAAGGAAGACTAACTGGATTGTTCACGTCTTGAGTAGGAACTGCTTTCTAAAACACGTTGTTGAAAGAAAGATAGGTGGAAAGATAAAAGTAACGGGAAGACGAAGAAAATATGTAAGCAGCTACTAGAAGACCTTAAGGAAAAGAGAAGGTACTGGAAATTGAAACAGTAAACACTAGCTTGCCCTGTGTGGAGAACTCACTTCTGGAGACGTTATGGACCTTTCGTAAGGCTGACTAATGAAAGAACGAATGAGTGAAAGAATGAGCGAGTAGATCTGTGATCGAACTCTACCAAATTTGTTGTGCCTAGCTCGAATGACCAAATAGTTATCGCTGTCGAACTGAGAGCTATAGAAATATTTCAAGACCACCACAGCCACAGAGGGAACGTTTGGCCATAGACCTAATTTTTTCTCGTTTTAGCAAGGAAAGCAGGCTAATAAACTTTCGTTTCACACTCCATTTCGAGAGAACATAGGAGTAACTTCTCGAAAATATACTCCAGAACTGAACACTTTCTTTTACCAAACCCAAAATTATATAAATTCTTAGTGGCATTTCAGGCTGTCATGGTGTTGAGGCGCCTACTGCCTTCATCACTAGGGCACGTAAACCAACTGCGCACATAAAAAGATGCTATGTGTATGTGGACAGATTGACCTTCTGCAATACACCCCTTCTCCCTTCTTCTTGTTTTGACCACAACACTGTTGGTTGCACCTGGTTCATTTACCTACCTGATGACAATGTTCCTCTGTAATGTGGGTACAAATCTATCACACTATCCAGCAACTCATTCCTGAAGACAGGTACTTACGTCTGTATAATTCTTACCCCAGTACTAGCCTTTTGGCACGCAATGGCATGACAAATGCTGAAAGTCAGAGGCTCAGATGAGCCTAGATTCTGTATTTTATTTTTCCAGGAGCGTTCATTTAGTTTTCTACACAAATTCTGTACCCATACATATTATAAGTACCGAAGTTGCTTTCCAGTAAAATATGATTTGATGATGAAAAGCTGCTACAAAGATGATTTTATCAGATTTTAATAAATGAATAGAAAAATAACCTAACAGTACAATATACATTTATGGAATATAATTTGTATATGAATGGAAATGGAATGAGAGCCCAGTTTTATTTGTGTGCGTTTGTTTGCAAGAGGAAGAGAGAGAACGAAGCCGTTTGTAGTTGTAACACATTTATATTAAAAACGGGGGGGGGGAGTAAAGCACCATCATGGAATCCAATTATGGAAATTTTTTAACTGTGTTTGTGCAAGTATGAACGCGATTTCGAGCGAGCTATGATGGTAAAAATGAGATCAAGCAGCCTGAGCGGAAAGAAGAGGGAAGGTTTTCCAGAGTAATTGCCGAATGCTGGCTGTAGTAAAATTTCTCCTCTGGTATATTTCAGCAACCAAGGTTTTTCCTCTTGACATTATTCAGTTTCAGTGGCGGCTTCTGGATTACTTATCAAGTTTTTGTGTCATTTACTGACGTAAATTTACACACTGTGTGCGATTTCAAAATATTTATTGCTTTCAATTGGAAAAGTTTGTATTTATGTTCGTTCCATATTGCCACGAACACTGCTATTACAGATTCGCTATCGCACAGGAGACACCTGCCAAATCTGTGTAGAATGCTAGCCGCACTACATATTAATACAGTTCATTTACATGGGGTCGTGACGAATCTTATATTTTGTAAGTTACTTACGGAAGTAAAATACTCAGCAAAATCTTTTATACCTTCTATCAAAGTTTGATTTAATACCATTCTTGAAATTTACGAGGTCTGTCTATATTGCACTCATTACAAGAAACGTGAAATGGTTTTTTACTTATTGCCATGTGGCGTGGGTAGAATTTACGTTAGTGTCACATTGTCGGTTACAGATATTCTCACTAAAGTAGACACAATTTTCTAAACACAACGATGCGTTAAATTTGATGTCCATGTGACCGTGCATCTTTAATATGAAATGATTTGCGAGACCAACTTGATGCAACAATTATGATTTATTGATAAACCAATGACTCAACATGTTTCGGGCACCATTGTGCCCATCTTCAGGAGTGCAAGGCTGTACACTACTGCATATGGTTTTCAGCACTTAAAGTGCTGGCAGGAGTCTTGGGACACCGGGAGGCAGGTCGCGTGCACTGTGTAGAGGCTGTTATTCGTATTCGACGTCGAATAACAGCCTCTACACTATGCACGCGACCTGCATCGCGGCTTCCCAAGACTCCAGTCAGCACATTAAGTGCTGAAAACCATATGCGGTAATTTACGGCCTTGCGCTCCTGAAGATGGGCTTAATGGTGCCCGAAACATGTTGACCTAATGGTTGATTAATAAATCACAATTGTTGTATCAAGTTGGTCACACAAATCATTTCACAACGACGCAATTTTCGCCTCGCCATTTGAAGGCTGACAATTGTGTACGTCCATACAAAAAGTTGGTTTCAGCATCAGAAATGAAGTAATTCTTATCTATTATATTATAAAATCAGTTCATATTGTAGGAAAAATGATCGCTGTTTACAGTGAGAAATATACATAACACATAAATATGTTTTGCGCCAAATACAGAAATTCTTAATGTTACAGGCGGTGGAACACATAGCTACCGTTCGAATTTAAGAGACGAGGATAGAAGAAAAATTTTTATAAGATTGATTTCACTGACACTATATCAGCTACGTTTAGTTGTCTTATAGTTACAATTTTGCCACAATGATACCTTCGAATAATTGCTACACCAAAACGTTTTTGTACTTTTTTATGCGCGAACGCGTAGTCGAGAAATGTGACTATTAGCTTTGTCACATCTGTCCATCTGTCCGACCGTCCTCGTTTATCATCGTGGCTCCCTCTGGGCAGAGTTCCGTAACATTTGATACTGGGGCTTCCATGAAACTCAGTTTAAAAAAAGATATTTTTTATATCGAACAAAAATATCGGGTATTTTACATGAAGATCTAATTAGACTTAATTGTTGCAGGTGATATATGTTTACCATGAAAGAGTTTTGTGGAACACCAAATATTTTTGTATAGTTGACATTGGCATGTAACTCTAGCATACACAAAGCATTCATTGTTGCCTGTCCATTGCAGACATTGTTAAGCGAACGCGCCCCCAATTTTAGGCGATACGTACGTTTTATACCTCATTTTACATCCTAGATCACATTCTGGTTTATATATTATTTCTTTTATTTGTACAATAATCCTACGTTCAGTATAGCCATGGAGACAATGAAAATTCTGAATATTAATAAATTGTTTGGAAACATCTTTCGTAATTCAACTACTAAAACTTTATAGTTCCTTCTTCTATGTACTCTTTCCGTCTGTCGACAGTTGTTTGAATTAGATTATTTAAAAAAAATATGCACCTGGTAATATCTCATACAGAAGCATTCGAGCATTTGGAATCAATCACTTGATACTCTCTGCATGCATGCATACGTACTTTACAATTTCCTCAACGAAGACATTACGTGCTTCATATTGGTGGAAATTAATGTATCTGCGGCACGCAGCATCTTGGGATCTGTGATCTTAGAATCCGTAAGGCTGTTACTCAAACTTTCATAAGAAAAAATTACATTTCTTCCATACATTATACAGAATGGATATTGACCGCCATAGGAACATACGAACAGCTCGGACCACACATCAGGTAATAGATTGAGCGTTTCCGCACGTCTGATCGGTTTAGGCAAAAAGAAACTAAGAAAGATACAGGCTGCACAAACACGCATTCCACAACATTGGTATTTGATTCATGTGGATATAATGAGCAATACAATGTGGTATTTTTAGATATGGGATGTAAAAAAATGTTTCCAGTTGGTTAATCCTTAAAACAGTGAGGAGTATTGCCTTTATGTTTGGTTTTTGAAGTTAATTTGACTTCTGTGCCCTGCAAAGCAAATACAGCTTTGACTATTCGCCACGCCAGAGAAGAGCGATTGTCTATTGTTTACGATCTGTGACAAAAGTACCCTACACGTACGTGCTGACAATAGAGAGAGGTCTGTCCATTGTACAACTATATTTTCATTTCCATTGTATAATTTCTATAGTGAAAATCATGAATATTTGGCGTAGTGATTCACGCGAAATGTATGAGCGGCATGTACACTGTCTTCAGTTTATACAGGTCCGGCAGAAAACACTGACAATTGTTAAGTTATGATAAAATGAAAAGTATACTATCTTTATACGTGAATTTATTACTCAAATTATCTTTATCTGTGAGGTGGCGTCCCTTGTTGTCAGCACATTCCCGCAAGCGGGGGACTTCTGACAAAAGCCTAACGCAATCGTTCCATGTTCTCAGCAGTTCTAAGTGAAGGCTCTCTTCCTGGACTTT
>Ga0123355_10008795_pt1 | contig 15279 bp, 3 predicted proteins | sample TergutEmb28metaG_3_FD_89872 | JGI IMG/M metagenome (GOLD analysis project Ga0123355, IMG submission 89872) | Embiratermes neotenicus P1 segment gut microbial communities from Petit-Saut dam, French Guiana - Emb289 P1 | ecosystem: Host-associated > Arthropoda: Insects > Digestive system > Gut ... | reverse complement strand
TCATTTAGCTCCTCGTTATGCAATCTCCTCCATTCCCCCGTTACCTCGTCCCTCCTAGGTCCAAATATTCTCCTCAACACCATGTTCTCAAACATCCTCAGCTTCCTTTCCTCCCGCAATGTCGGCGACCAAGTTTCACACCCATACAAAACAACAGGCAAAATTATAGTTCTATATATCTTAATCTTGGAGACCGCGGTAGCACAGTGGTTAAGGTGTTGTGCTACAAATCGGAAGGTAACTGGTTCGATCCCAGCTAGTGTCAGTGGATTTTTCATTGACATAAAATTCTTCCGATCGCACTATGGCCCTGGGGTCGACTCAGCCTCTAACAGAAATGAGTACCAGAAGTATTTCCTGGGGATATAGGCGGCCGGTGCGTAAGGCTCACAACCTACCACCATCCTGTGCCATTGTCACGAAATCTGAGAGCCTTAACTTCTTGGAACCCTCTGGGCCCCTCCGGGCCTGTAATGGGACTGCTTTACCTTTGCCTTTTTTATATCTTAATCTTTAAATTTTTGGATAGCAAACTGGAAGACAAAAGATTCTGCACCGAATGATAACACGCATTTCCTGACATCAATCTGCCCTTAATTTCGTCCGGGAAAGAATTTTTGTTTGTTAAAGTTGTTCCCAAATATGTAAACTCTTCCATCCTCTCAAAAGTACTATTATCAATCCTCGCACTGTGATTTCGTCCTGCATTCTGATCTCGAGACATGACCATGTACTTAGTTTCATCCGCACTTACTTCCAGTCCAATCTCCGTAGCAGCAGCTACTAAAGCTTTTGCGTTTATCTTTAGAGTATGTAGACTTCCTTCCAGTATATTAACATCATCGGCACAAGCCAGAAGCTGATGTGTACCATTTAGTTTCAAGCCATCCTGGTTTACCTGAACCCTCCTAATGGCGTACTCTAAAGCAAAGTTGAAAAGCAGTGGTGATAGAGCGTCTCTTTATTTCAGTCCATTCCTAATAGGGAACCTGTCAGACACATTCTTGCCTATCCGGACTCTTCTATATGTTTCAGTCAGACTCATCTTTATTAATCTTACAAGTTTCGTAGGGATACCAAATTCAATGAGAATCTTATATAAGACCTCCCTCCTAACTGAATCGTAAGCTTTCTTGAAGTCTATAAAGAGCTGATGAACTGGTTCACTGTATTCCTATTTTTTCTCAAGTATTTGGCGAATGCAGAATATACGGTCAGTAGTCGGCCTGTTGCATCGAAAGCCACATTGATGATCCCCGAAAATTTCCTTTGCATATGGAATTAACCTTGAGAGCAGGATGTTGGATAAAATTTTGTGTTTGGCAAAAGTGATATGCCCCTATAATTATTATACTCTGTTTTATCCCCCTTCTTATGAATAGGTACTATGATGTGAACACGAATTTAAGTTTTTAAATATCGTAAACAAGGACTCGATCGTCCCGAAACTACATATATTAGAATACTCTTAGCAAGTATCCAAGCGTATGTTTATTCCCTAGTTTACTAACGTCACCGAGCAGGCGCACATGATGTAATTTTATATGCAAAAAATGTAACAGTTACATATTCATCACAAAACAAGTGATGTGCAGTAAATAGCATAATCAATTGTTGCAGCATAAGTGCCACCAAATAAACGGATGGGATGCTACATTATACTCCCGTCATTAGCGGGTCTCGTGACTGAAGAGAGCAAAATGGAGAACCGGCCTTACATTTACCGTCATCAGGAATGTTAATGTTTATGTAATTACAGTTCTATGAATTTATAATATAACAGTACTATTATTCAAAATGCTTCGACTAATGTGCTACGTTACGTGCAAATAGCAACTTGAAAAGTCTGTGAAGAATCGTACAAATTCATTTCTTAATAACTTCACTAATGTAGAGGAGAAAACAGAAATGATAAGCAAAGTGACTCCTGTGTAGACAGCTGTATGCCTTAACGTGTTTTACTGATATAAAACGTGTAAAGAAAATTTAAGGAAACGTATTTATAAGGCTTTATTTTAGCATTAACATTCTACTTGCAGCAGTGGGTTTAACATTCAACAAGACATACAAACTATGAAAAACGTAACAGTGAGTCGCGTTCGTGCAAACATGCTTGCAGTGGATAAGCAATAAGTATTACATACTCTGCGTGCCTGTCTGTAGCCTTAGTTATCCAGAATGCAATGTCCATATTATCATTCGTAGCCTGTCCGGCTATACAATATTTTTCCACGTTGTTTCCTTCATGGTACGATTTTCGGAAAAAGTTATTGGACATAAAATGTGTTCCTGGTTTTCCGGACCAATTTTCTCTGAAATATTTCTCATTTTAAGAAGAATTGAGCGAGATATGATAAAAAAATGTATATTGGTCTGCATGTAAAGTAGCCGTTATTCTTGTCAAATTTTAATTCAACTTGAAATTTCTCGACTTTAAAACAAAATACTCAAATATAATATTTCATGAAAATCCGTCGAGTGAGAGAATTGTTGTTTCTTGCAGACGGACAGACATGACCAAGCGAATAGTCGCTTTTCGCAATTTTGCCAACGCGCCCCAAAAATGTACATTCTGCCCACGCTGTGTTTATTAAGTGTTTTGTGTTTATTCAGTAACAGACAGCAGTTTTTGCCCTATATTAATTTAAACTGACAGGTATTTGAACCGAGATGAAAAGTGTTTACTGCGGGGTGCGAAGTGGATCTTACAATAAAACAGTTTACGCTTCATCTTTAAAGGGAAAAATGGTTGATGCTGGCCTCTATACCTTGCGTTTTTAGGTTTACACACTTCTAACACTTCTGTAAATAGAGTACAAGGCAACCTGTTGAACACTTGACTGCTTTCTGTATCGTACTTTCGACATGATTCTGTCCAAAAGAATGACAAATTGTGTATTCGTGACACAGAGCATGAAGCAGAGCAGTAATTAGCTGCCTACTCCTGCTGCGTAGTTATTTTATTGTAAGTTAATCATCTGCCTATTTTTAGAAATCTCTGATCTAACAACATTTTAACCCAACGTACGCAGAAGAAGATATATGAGTCAAAGCGGGAGCAATTATGAGGCGACTGAAGAAAATTGTATTTTGAGGAACTTCATAATTTTTCCTCTCACCGAATATTGTTGTTGATGAAATCAAGAAGGATAAGAACAGCAGGGCATCTGACACATATGCGGAGGTGTAGGGGGGAATTCTTACAGGGTTTTGGTGGTAAAGCCTAAATGAACTTGAGCACTTGGGAGACCTAGGTGTAGATGGACCTGTGTTAGAATTGATCATAAGACCAAGATGGCAAGATGTCGACTGGATTCATCTGACTCCGGAAAGGGACGCGTGAATAAGGTAATGGACCTTCGGGGTTCCTTATGTGCGCGGGTTTTGTTAACCGGTTTACAACCCCTTAGCTCCTCAATATCGACACTGCTACATGGGGGTTCTTTAGTCCTATTTTCGCAGTTGTAACGACTAATCTTACGGCTAACTTGTCATAAAGGTGGACAAGAAGTTTACCATGCGCTGTCTTGCTGAATCTAACACGCAGTTAAATCTAGTGACTTGTGACGAGGATGTTAGTAAACTGGCATTGAATAAATGTCAGTAATTTCCTGTAAAAGAATAACTGAAGAAAGGTTAAGATCAGATCGTCTCTGTACCTAGCTATCAGCCGCGTAGGTGTAGAGAAAACATGGAGATAAGGCAGCGTGCATTTGAGACATCAACAGTGGGCAAAGGTGAGAGTTTGCCCTCACGCTCCAGCCGCTTTAATACGGAATAAAATACCACGATCTCCATTGGGTAGGAGACTAGGGGGACACCGATGTCGATGTTGTTGCTGTAGGAAAGAGAAGGTAAAAGTAAAGGTAAAGGTAAAGATAAAACAATCCCTGTACAGGTCTGGACAGGCCCTGGTGGTTCCAGGAGGTTGAGACTCCCAGATTTCATGAAAAAGGCACATGAAAGTAGTAAGTTTGTTAGCCTTACGCACCGGCCACCTTTAACCCCAGGAAATATTCCTGGTACTCATTTCTGTTAGAGGCTAATTCGACCCCAGGGCCAGAAGGATTATGTAAATGAAATAAACAATTCCAATGACACCATCGGGAATCGAACACTTAACCAACTGCGCCACAGCGTGCTCCAGAAAAGAGAAGAACCTCCGTTAATTCCGGCAATCGAACCTCAGTCTTTCAGCCCCTTTTCAGTTACCTTACTGACTGATGTTTTCTTTGTGACCCTTGAGTAATAGACACTTAGAATGAACATCTAGCATTTCATGTTGCCACTCATGCAGACAAGAATTGGTAACTGGCATGCGAGCATTCTTGTGAAAGCCGACAACTGCAGGTAGCCTTCATTTAAGGAAAATAAATTAAAATAAAAGAGTAGTTTACCCTTTTTTGTCGTTTAGTGCAACGACCCAAAATAGTGACAACTGTAGTGCAAGTCACGCTACAAAAAGTGGAGTGTAAATGGGGCTAGTACAGTACAACAGTACTAGTGGTACTGCGTGAACGTTGTGCTCTTCTTGCTTTGCGTAGCTGAATGGGAATTCTGAAGTGCCGGTGCGAAATTATGAATAACCTACTGAAGCTAATTTACTCAGTTCAGAAGGTACTTGAAGTTACAAGTCTTCTGGGAGTCACATGAATAACCACCGCGGGAGAATGGAAACAGCATCAAAACTGTTGTAAGAAACACAGATATTTCATGATAAGTTAACTTATTTTGTCGCTTGTAAAGAATCTTAGAATTATTTCGTCCGTTTCCAAAATAGCCTGTCAGCATCAGATTTTAGTGAATATATTTTATATAATCAATAATTTTTTATCCAAATATTCACATTATTTATTTACTCGATTCTTAATTTCAAAGATCAACAAATTTAATTTTTATTGCTTGTAATACTCTGAAAATTATGTTTATTTTTGTCATGAGGGGTCAGAGCCTAGTGGAGCAGGGCCTCCTCATTTTCGAGGCTTCACGATCACGCTTATTCCGACACATTACACTCAGTATGACTTCTCTCGACGAGTGATCAGCCCTGACAACACACAACACCCACAAGCGACAGACATCCAAGCCCCCGACGGGATTCGAACTTGCAATCACAACAAACCTACACCTTAGACCGTGCGGTCACTGGCATACCTCCGAAAATTGCGTGTTTATGTAATAGTCTATATAAAATTCCTGAGTTAATTTGTTCCATGTAGCTCTTGTAACCTATTAATCCAATTTAGAACTAAATTTTGACACTGTGAGTCCTTTCATTTTGGGATCGCAAGAGCTTTTGTTACGCCAACTTGCACGAACGGAGAAGAAACTTGAACACATTCGTGCCCCCAGGTGGAAATCGAACCTACGACCCCAGCGTTCGGACATCAAGATCATTAGACCTAAGCGTCTAAGACTGCCTGATCACTGTGATAAACTAGTAAATACATAATTCCATGTACATAACCCTTTTAAGAACGACGTTCTTACACAAAAATTCAGTTCGTGTCTCACAGTGAGCACATTCCATGTCCATCACAAAACCAAGCAATTAGTGCTTCACAAAGAAACAGCATTAAGTGTGTCATACAAACCACCTAAGTACGCTGTGCTGCTGTAACAGATCCTGCGCTGGCACAGTTGGTTGAGGCACTGCGCTACATTGGAATTTTCTATTTACATAATTCTTCCGGCAGCACTATGGCCCTGGGGTCGACTCAGCCTCAAACAGAAATGATTACCAGGCATACTTCCTGGGGGGTGGGTCGGGCTGACAACCGTACCATCTTCATGTTCCGATTGTCTAGAAATCTGGATGTCCCGACCTCCTGGAAATCTCAGGGCCTGTCCAGGCCTGTATACAAGGATTGCTTTAACTTCACCTGAAATTACCACTGAGATTTAAGCAGTAACTTGAATCGTGGTGATGAAAATAGGAATGATTTAATTCGATTATTGTTAATTAAAATGCCGAGTCAACACCCTAGTGGCCACTGTTAATTGTGATGGTGGTGATGATTATGGTGATGATGATTTTACTGGTGCCATGCACGAAGCACTAAGCAGTGACGAAGAACTGTGTGTCTGTAGGCAGATATCCAAGCAGGCTAGGCGCATAAAAAGCGACCAAATAGAAAGAATGAAGAGAGGTAATGTACCTAGCAACTCAGGTCCTGAGCTCAATCGCAGCAGTCGAAACGAATATTTTAAATTAAACAATAATAAACATACAGGGGTGCTGATAAGTCCTTAGCCAAATCAGGAAGGAAACAAGCTACATTCCTCGCATTTTATGGAACTTGGAGGTTCATTACCACATTCACAACAGTCCACCACCTGCCCCTACCCTAGCCAAATTAATCCATTCCTCTGTCCATCACAAGTTTGACAGACCCAGTTTATTTCCTTCCTGATCGGGCTAAGGACTTATCAGCATCCCGGTAGGGGGCGTTATATTCGTACCTCCCCTCGTACACGGTGTGGCAAGTAGTTACCTGAAGACGGAACTCCCAATACAAGTCTGTCGCAGACCAGGAAGATGTCCAATATACACCTAAAATGGTTTCCGCTTAATGTTACTTTATTAAATATATAATAAAAATATATATTAAATATAATCTAAACCTCAAATATGAAATAAGTACTATCGTTCTGTTATTGCAGTCAAATCAACCAAAATCTCCTCGGCTTTAGGGTTCCGGACTTCTTGTCCAGCCTTCGCGAAGAAAAGTACGTGACGGTTTGAAACTTTCAACGCTCGAAATAACGGGAATGCTCCTTCAACTAATTTGACCACCTTCCGCGTAGCTTACATGAGGGCTTGTCTAATTATTACAAGATTTCCGCTAGGAAATGTCTTGTGTTTCTCTTAAATTGTCAGCAAGGAGTGGAGAATGCTCGCACAAATAGCAACCTAAACGTATTTCTGAAGGAAGAATATAAACTTAATTAACGTGTCTAAGAGCCATTTCGTTACGGGCGTAATTATGTCTGTGACACGGTACTGTCGCAATTTAACAAGATGCTTATTAGTTTATAGGCTTTTCTGAGGCAGTTAAGAAGAGTTTAATTAAAATCATAGTTTAAGCAGCCTAATGCAATGAGCGCAACTCTGAATTGTAAAGCAGTGAGAGGATAAAATTAGCAACTTCAGCATTTTCTTTTCCTTTGTATGTTTAACTTTTTAAAATACCAACCTACTTACTGAGGTGACAAGAGTTCCTGATATTACGAACGAAAGTCAAAATTAATGTAGACCTATATTAGAAGAAAATGGTTCAGCACTTTGTGAATCCATTTGCATCGGTGTCCTGTTCATTTTGTTCAAGCGCAAGCGAAAGCTATCTGAAAGGATATATTTTGCTTTTTTTTTTTTACGGTGTTCAGTTTTGTCTACTGTGAAACCGTACACTTCATACGCCTGTCCTTTCGTTTCGTGAAAGAAAGCGATCAGGGGTGAACAAAGAAGGATCATTATTTCATTGAACACAAGTACGATTTTAAGTATTATTTAGAGCAGGGAAGCACACTCTATATAAATTCGCCCCCAATATTTGTTTATAAACCCTTGATGTTACTTCCATATTCTATAATGTTTTCGCTCGGCTTCAGTGCACCTACAATTGAGTTAGCTGTGCTGGGCTCACGTTAAACGCCGACTGCGTGTTACTTTAGGAAGTGACGCTGTCGTGTGGGGTGAGGGGAGACTGCAGTTGTGATACTGGAAGGCGTGGTGCCTGTCGCATGCACAGCTTGACTATTTTTTAGTGTTTGTTGTAGGATGTTGGTGTCTCGTGCCACGAAAACTGTATCGTGTTGTTATCCTATCATTTTTATTGCTGTATTTTACATCATACTCGTACTTAGAGAGTATGCTGTCTCCCTTTATCATTCTACAGTGTGTTACGACCGATTAAAATTTCCAAACATATAGTTATTAAAGAACTATTAGATAATCCAATTTCCATGCACCCGCTACACGATAAATTAAGAATAGTGAATAAAGGTCGAACTACTCCACCACTGATAAATTTAATAACTCTTCATCAAACTAAGAAAGAACAATGTAGTATACAAGGCATTTCTGCTTCTGTCAATATGAAAAAGTTGACTGATTAGCAAGATGTGATACAACAAACGAGCTTTATTGTCGGCCTCGTTTACTGTTTTCTTACACACTTGAAGTAAACATGACTTCTCGGATTTAAATCATTTGTCAAGTGCGCAACGAAAATACGCAACATCACTGCTATCTACAGCTTAAATTACTTTGAAAACAATACAGAGATGAGCTGCTCCCCGACGCTCAACGCAGAAACGACGTCACCAGGCATAATGAACGAGTGAAGAAGAGCAGATGAAAATTACATCGGTTTATTGATGCTGTGTGTTTTTAACTAATCAAGGATTTCCCTTCCTGAACCATGATGTGCCATACACATCTTTAAACAATAGAAATTTCATGGAATTTTTAAATGTGCTGAAAAATCATGGCTCACTTCTTTAAAATTGCCTGAATTCAGCTATTTCTATTTAATTGTAATTGCAAATCATTTTTTATTTCATGAAATTTGCTATTCCAAAATTTCAACAATTAAAAAGAAAACTTGTATTAAATACAAATATTTTTTCTTCATTTATTTACGTTATTGGGCTTTGTGTATTGTCATGCTGTGGGGAGTAACAAATACCAGGTTTGTTGAAACTGGTAAAATGGAGTTTGTCGAATAATTTTGAAAAATTATTAACGAAAATTAACCTAATGCTAACGATCAGCACACCCTTGTTTTGTACGCATCAGACGACGCTGCTATTCGGTATTGAATGTGGCTCGAATTGTGAATCCCCTTATCGTTTGCCTGGATCGAACATGCTGACTGCAAACATTGTATGCAATGTAATCCCTAACTTCTTAATTTTAATTTTTCAAAATAATTACATTAACATTATGATAATTAGCATCCGCTGACAGGATAGTTCTAGATGATAGCTATATCAAAGAGCATGAAGACGAAATTATCCCTGTGCCAGCTTAGTTAAGCACCGCGCCAAAAGGAAATACTGACAGGCGGTGGTATTGCTTCGTATAGGCTGAGCCTCAGCACTAGATGGAGGTGAGTGCTCAGCTTCACCCTTGACTCTTTTGCTTCGGTGAAAAAAACCCTATGCCCATTGGAAAAATGTGATGTGTACTCCACAGCCTGCTCAGACCCTGTGTGGTATAGAGAATATTCTTTTTCCTACGATTATCGAAGTAACTGCTCTACCAGGACTTAAATTTATTACACACATCTGTGACGGTCTTTATTTGCTATGATATTGCGCCAATTAACGTTTCCTTGCGATTGAATTGAACTATGAAACGCAAAGGTGAAGTTCTTCATCTACACTCCATAAAGACATGTAGAGTGACTAAAGGTAGTTCTCCATTCATTCGACTTCTCTATGGATCGGGGAGAGTGGTCGACTCACAATCCAGCCGCTTTTCGCCTAGAGGAAAGAACCCGTTACACCAAACGGCTAGGACGTTCTGTGAGCCCCAGAGCCGGTATGGACGTTTTGGAGCATAAAAATATCGTGCATTTGCCGGCTCGATCACCGGATCTACCATTTGATAGTATATTCAATAACTGATACCATCACTTCCCTACTAAGTCACATATCTGGTCCAGTTCACTGTATAACAGACGCTGGTCTGTATAGCTCATTGTTCCTTCAGTCATTCTGCCTCTTTATGAATTTACTTTCATATCGATTACGTCCAACGCACAACACAAAATTTTATTTTTTCCGGAATTGATGGACCCTGATCTTGACTACAGAAAAGTCTGTTCTCATTGTGATAATTGGCAGCTTGTATCATGCCTTCACGTAAGTAACTATTACATCCCTCAAACCTATGGAGTCATTAAGCAAATCCGAATTACCAGGAAGTATAAACTAGGCTTATACCTTTCTCTGTTTAAACGGACCTCTACGAAAGACATAAATACAATTTAAGTCTGTGGGCACCGGCCGAAACCTCTGCTAATTGTATAGTCTCCCAGCTGAGTTTTTGGAGGTATTGACACGATGCTGGTTTATTCCCCCAAAATCGCTATCAGTCACGAATCCTAAGTCATTTCCCTTGTATTCGCTAATAATCGAAGAGTTAATAAACACATAATGACTTCCGCTCCACTTTGTAACTTCGAGTTTCCACAAAATGAAACAAATTCTGGAGCAGACACTTGTAATGTCGCTTAAAAGTTTTGTTCATCCCTGTCTTAGATTCAGCAGAGTGGAAAGTTTAACATTGTTAACTCGCAGTTAAAATGAAACACGCTGGTACATTTATAACTTTCTTTCGTATTACGTCAATAACTGAAGCGCAAATAATGGTTAGGAACAAAATGAAAAACTGCTTGAAGTGGGGGGAGGGAGTTCCTGAATTTTACCATTACGGCCTTCCTTTTCGCCGCGGTTGTTTATATTGTTTGCCGTTTGTAAACATTTTCTAGTGTTTCACTGTGAAGTGATTTTTTTGCCTAATTAACTCCATCGATTACAGCAATTCTTGAAAATCTGAGAGTTGCTCCGTTAATCAGAATTTTTCCAGCTTCATTTGGAATCCCTAAATTCCAAAAAGCTCCACACTTATTCGTGAACAGTGTGACGTAGATACCATCTACAGCCTCATGTCCTGTTTCTTGAAGATTATCCTTAATTAAACAATTTAAAAACTCAATTGCTATAAATGATTTCCTTAGGTATTAGTGTTAAACGCTGACTTCGCTGTCCAAGACACATAAGAACGTTAGCGAGACTAAGAATACGAATCTCGTTTCACTGTTTGGGCCAAAGGAGTTTAAGAATGAGTTATTAGCGTAAACCTGAAAATTAATATTCAAAAAAGTCACTTCAATATCTTCCGCAATCAATACGAAGCAGTATTTCTTTCATTAATATAAAAATTTGTTATTTTAGAAAAGGCCTGTGCATTTTCTATTCTTTTCTTACAGATTGCCTTCCTTTTTGAGTATATTAAATTCGACATTAGGATTCCTTTCTTCTTAGACACTACTGCTTCAATGGGCGATTTGAATACCGAAGCTTCGCGGTAAACCAGTACCCTCATCTTCAAGATGATGGTCCCAAACGAATATTAAAGCCCTTGTAGGTCCTGTCGACCCTTGAAGATGCAGGTATTACATCCTCTCGAAACGTCGGGATCCAACCACCTATTGACGAGTTTAAAATCACAGAAGAAAGAAAATTTCAGCTACACCGCTGTGAAAATATCAGAAATTCAAAGAGGATTGAATACGTGTCTAACATATCGTCGTAAGCCTGTAGTTAAGATCTAGGCCCTATTTTGTCATTGAAATGTGTTTGGTATTCTAACAATGTAACAAAACGCAATAGAAACTCTGCTCACGTTTTGTCCAGAGTGTTTTCGCGGACTCTTGTGAAAAAGGCAGTAAACTTTCTGCTTTCATAAGAGTTGGGGAGTCGCTTGAATAGCTTGCAGGCAAGGGCCTTATCCTATATAGTTAATTAGTCAGTCAGGCAATTAGTCAGTTGGTCAGTCAATCAGTAAATCAACCAGTCAGTTAGTTGGTTTGTTCGCTTTTTGTAGTAAGTAAGTAATTTAGTTGCTTAATCAGTCAGTCAACCCAGAATGAAAGTTACGAAGAGAATTACTTTGCAGTAATGGTCATATCTTACTAGTAAACTGTCATAAATTAATGTCAGGACCAATGAGAAAAGTAGAAGAGCAAAGAAATTATTTGGGCAAAAATAACTCACTTGAGGCTATGTTCTAAGTTTAAGATCATCTCTATATTGTATCGGCCAAGTAATTATGTACATAGTACACATATTCTCATTCTTCATAATGTTGTCTTTAACGAAAGTTACATTGCTTCAAAACTTGGTAAAATTATTGCTGTTGCACAGTTTGAAGACCGATTTCCCTTGAGTCTTGACACTCAAACGGCGGTGTTTGAGGCTCCGTACTTTTGCGGTGTGACCTCACGTCACTTGATAATCCTTATTGGTTGACAGTGAGGTGGCATCGTATGGCGCATGAAGGAGTCCACAGGAATCTTTCTGATCCTCTCTGACAGAAATGAAACATAAAGCTTATGTCCCCCCCCCCCCACTATCACGAAAACAAAAATCAATGCTTACTTTATAAATTTATTGTAGTTGCATATAAATTAATCCCTATCTCCTGACATCTCCGGAATTAGGCAGCCTAGACAAAAGGTATTGTGGTGTTGGCGGTTTGACATTGTGTATTCCAGTACGTGGGCACCGACGCTTAGAAATAACTGATTTCCTCGGTCCTGACACTTACGATAAAAGTTCCTCCCGAAAGTTTAGCAAGCCTAATCATATACGATATCGTCTGGTGTCATGACCGAGAAGAATATAGTACGAATTTCCACGGCTGTGAAAATCTCAGATCACCTCTATTCAAAATACTTTGTGGTCCACTAAGCTTTTCATTGTCACATATAGTAGTACTTGAAGTGATTATTGTTACGTTTTCGTAAACATTTGTATATCTTTATTAGTGGCTAGTAACTTACAGTTCTTACGTTATATCAAAATAAACTGCAAGTGTTGTATACCGGTAGTTTATAAATGTACTTTGGAATTGCATCGTGAAGACAGCTTATTCTAAAATTGTAAAAACTCATCAAACTGCACCGATTTTTGCCTTTGCAATATTACTAGCTAACGACGATTTCATTAACAAGCTGATAGTTGTACATTTTTTCTGTACACTACAGATACGCCTACAGTATCATAATAAGATATCCTTGTGGCTGTAGAGGAACGGCCGACTACTTTATTCCCTAAGGCGATCTACGTATTCCAGAAAGAGTTAAATTCCGAGATAGTGGTGAAAGATAATAGGTAAATTGTAAACTTGTTTTTTCGTACGGTTCGGTAAATCTAGCTTATCTTGAACTTTGGTGTTCACTCGTAACAGTAAGAACAAACTTGAAATAATTCAAATTCAAGAACGGGTGTGGTAGACTTGAATGAACCCTGAGGTCATGCCGCTTTCGTATTCACTTCTGCGCTGCACAATGACTTCAGGTATTGTTGTCTTAAGAATAAAGATTTGATGCTGTAGGTTGTCGTCACGGTTATGCTCCGTGCGTTTCCGTCTTGGCTGTACTTCTGTGTGCGTGGTTCACGAAACCCCAGATTGATTCTCAGATTACTTAACGGCATTTCTCCTATTGCAGAAGCTCTATAGTATAGAAGTACGAAATTTGAGTAGCTGATTTGGAAATTGGCAGTCTTAACCTATAAGACGGCAGGTTTCTGTATCACAGAGTTCGTGTGAAATAACTGAATGAGATCCCTAAAACCCTTGGTTAGGAAAGCTGAAGTTCTTATCTCGACTCGAACTTGGCCTTCTTGAGAATTAATCAGTATCATTACAGTTTGAATCTATCTGCTCGTTAACACGAAAGCAAACTGTGGACTTAAGTCCTTCCCAAAGACTTCCATAACTACTCTGTCAAAGGAAGATGGGCGATGGGCAGTCTCTGATAGCAACGAGTAATTTAGAGACTGAATTTGGCGTCAGCAAAACACAAACGTAGTAATGTTCGACAACTTCCACGCAAGGGTCAGGAGTCACACGGGGCCGCATGTGTGTGTATAGGATACATGAGAACTCCGTTTCCTCTCCTCTGTCACGTCTAAGCTGGCTCTGGATTCTACGTGTAGTGGCCGGAGACTTTCCCACAATATCGAAGTCAGGAGTATGTGATATTAAACACTTACTCCGCCAACGTTTTTATGTGTGATACCCAATAAAATGGACAAGCTACTCCGTAATTCTGGTATTATCACTCAGGGTCTCACCATGCCGCCACAGAGCGCGACGGCAGCGCGGTGGTCCGCGTCGCTGCGGTAGAAGCAATTCTGCTCCGCGAGATGAGGCGACAGCATGTCTGTGCGGTTACTCCAGCGACTGAGTAGCACAAAATGCGGGTCCAGGAGCGCCGGACTGGGACGTAACTGCAGTTCGAACCGACGTCCCAGCGTCTGGGCCTCGAAAACCACCGGCAAGGCTGACGTCTCGTCGGGTAACGCCCATCTCTTGCGACGCTTCTTGGGTAGATGCGGCCATACCACTGCGAATTCTGGTGCTGAAACTGAGAAAATTTGAATTTACCGTTCACTCTCGATTGTATTCATTTTGGAAGATTTTCACATCGGCTGGATATGTAGCTCGGATTTGGTGAGAAGAAATTTCTGATGATTTCGATGGGGAAACGTCTTTTAAAAAAAAAAAAACAGCCACTGCCTGCCAGACTGGGAGGGAAATTGGAATAAAACAAACGAATTTGTCTGTAAAAAAGAGGTGTAGGTTTTGGAACTGTACTGAACACACTTCGAATTTTGTAAGCGACAAGAATCCTTTTCTTTTCTATGATTTTATAACAAGCGAGTCATTTGATTGGTAGGTTATTTAACTACGCTTTAGCATTGGTAGACTTATTTTAGTGTACAATCAGATATCAGGATGTAATATACAGCGAAGTGGAAAGGACAGGAACTAAATCCGTTATTAAACTGGGGAATAAAGAATTCGAGGACAATGCTGGATCTTTGGCTTCCTGTCTGAATATCTCGGGAATAAAAGTCAACTCAACAACATGTTAAGAAAGAAGGGTAATGGCAAAGTGAAGTAATTTTTGAATCTTATAACCGTCCGGCTTACCTTTCTAACTCATTCGGTTCGCATGAGACCTAATTTTCAGGGACTACCGTGGTTTCAGTTTGATGGACTTGTTGAAGACGAACTATTAATACGATTTTGATGAATTGATAATCTGGAGAATCTGTTGTGAATTTATTTTTAGTCACTGAGCGCTAATTTGGTACAGGTTTTTATTGCATACGATAAACGTTGCACGGATCACTCTCTCACGTAGCGTATTCACTGCTATTAACCTGTAAGGAATAATAAAATTATATTGTCCGAAACTTGGCAATACCGAGTATGTCCAATTTAATATTACTTGTTTTAAAACTGTAACCTCGTAAAAACACTTATAAATTTCTAATTATCTGATTAGTCTATTAATCTGGCCTAAATCTGGAGCGAAGCACAAGCGCTTCCTCCTCCTACGACAATCGAAGAACTTGTGTGTCGTTCGCTACAATATGCGAAGTTAGATTCCCTGTTTCAAAATTACCCCTACTCTAATTTGCCTAACAAGTCTGATTGGTCCCCTGTAAATTTGACAGTCTCGTAATAGGCCG
>Ga0123355_10008793_pt1 | contig 15280 bp, 9 predicted proteins | sample TergutEmb28metaG_3_FD_89872 | JGI IMG/M metagenome (GOLD analysis project Ga0123355, IMG submission 89872) | Embiratermes neotenicus P1 segment gut microbial communities from Petit-Saut dam, French Guiana - Emb289 P1 | ecosystem: Host-associated > Arthropoda: Insects > Digestive system > Gut ... | reverse complement strand
CCACTAACTGCAATATGCTGTTTACCTCGAACACCAAGGCCGGTGCCTTTGTCCTTGCATACCTCTTCCCCTTTATGACTTTCGGGACCCCAGTGTCCCAAAATCTCTTTGACATGGTGGTGCCGACCGCAGCTAACACTCTTGTGAGTTGATAAAATGAACAGACAAACCATTATGGCAATAGCACATAAATAAAATTATATTACTGTGAAATGATAACCTTACTTACAAGATTGCTTCCATTCAGGTACTTGTTCGACCCTTCGATAATTGCCCAGTAAGAGAATCGAAGCTGATCTGGAGTCTGTATAAGACCCATCCGAAACCTTCTCATTTCAAGCAGGACCTCTCGAACATTCACAGCATCTAGACCTTTCTCTTCAATCTGTAAATAAATTAACACAAGAATTCCCATAGTGTCACAGCAGAAGATTTTCATGTCTCCACTAATATGTTCAACACAATAAAGTCACAATTCTACATAAAGCTGGGATATGAAAATCACAGGACCAAGAACAAAAATCTCATGTATATAAAATCAAGAATTCAGTAAACTTTGTTTGTTAGACAATATGTATAGAAAAAAAATGCAAAAACCTGCAACACAAGTGGCACATAAAAAAATTGAAAAGTATGTAACACCATGAAGAATGCTGAATTCTGGGACAGCATGACATGTAGTAAGGTAGATAGGTACCTGCTGGCTTCATTTTCAGAGCAGAACACAGGCAGTAAGTTCCTCCACAATGTTGGTGTACATCCACCAACATGTATATGAGAACGCATCTATCATCTCAGAAAATGTCATCAAAATCTCATTGCATATTCAAAATGTTGCTACAAAGTCATACTGCAACCCCAACCAACAAAAGTGTAATTAACTCATCATTAAATGTTCAGTTTATATGTTGATAAGTCTGGATAAAAACAAAATTTATACTTATGCATACAATTTTCCTGTCAAATTCTGTCATACAACTGTAATGTGTGGGTGCAAACTGGCTTAGGAATGTGTCCAATGCAGGATTGGGTGTTAACACTGCAAAACTTTCTTTTTCAACACTACAGTATGTTAAAATTTACTGATATACAATCTACTGATACACACCAAAACAAGACATGAATCAACTAAGCAGAAAGTCCCTGAACGACCAATCCCTGCTGAACAGTGAACAACCGGTGGCCCAACATTCTGGCCCAGAGCACCACTCTCCCGTACCACCATCAGAAAGTTCAAGAATGCCGTGGGATTTTCTGGTACACCAAAGTCTGGCCATGTTGTGTAGTGGAAGTGAATAATGTCACGACTGTTTCTAGACTCAATCTCTGTTAATCTGCAACAGACAAACACAAACATAGCACACAGCCCAATACACCAGGTATGTGTTAATTAACCACTAGAGGAATAAGCATCAGAAGTTACAGTTTTTAGAGGAGTCGCTGGTTGCAGACTGTGTGACAATACAGTAATGATATGAGTACCAAAAAATTAAAGATTTAAATACGATGGTAGCACAACTGAGATATAAATGGTACACACATATAAAACATATGGAGAATAATGAACTGTTAACTTAAAAGTGAAACCCACACCATTGACTATGTTATCTGGGTGAGCATGACTCATTCCTGGTAGTCTGATCCCAAGTCTTCTTTTATGCAGTATTTCTGTATGCGCAGTTAAGCATATTAATAAGCCTTAAGAAAATTAAACACTTTATTATCCAACAAATGCACAAATATATTGTAATGAATGATTGGTGACAACAGTTTTTTTGTAAGAATTTTTAACTTTAGTTCTAAGATGTAATGTATTTTATTGTAATTTGTATCAGACTGTACATTAGTTGCCTCTCTCTATGGTGTTCACATGGCAGGCCATGGGAATTGCAACTCAGCGCCTTCAGCCTAGCAACGCACCTTGCACTGTATCATGCCACCCTAACTATTGTTTTGACATATAGGAATTGTTCTTTCAATGACTTAATTATGACATGATCAGGGTGTGGCATTAAGACCTTTTATTAGCCGTGCGTTGAGGGGCTGAAGGGTCTGTCTGTCAATTTGCTGTGCTCGAGGAAGGAACTACCCTGCTTACAGAGACACCTCCATGACTACCTTGTTGCAGAAACTTTGCTAAAGTTTATTTGTACTGGTGACATGCTAAAGCAACAAACAGCAGGTAAGCAGTGGTGACTGTAATTACTGAGATTGGGTAAATTTTACTAGAAATGGGTAACAGAAATAATTTGGCGCTTGGAACAAAATCGTGCGACAAGTTGATTGAAACACAGAACGATTTGCGACTGTTTTAAATAAAGCCTGTGTGTGATAATGCTGTAGGGGAGGCATTAGAACTGTGATATTTATGGAAGATAATTAGCAACTAGGAAATTATGGCCAACTAGTAGAATCCACGTAGTGCCAAATAAAGTAGCCAGTATTATTTGAATGTGCAAATTCTTGACTGAAGAAAGACGCAACACATTCTAACCTGCTTACGTCATATCCCACACTTTCTTCTCGACGTTACACACCGGCAAGCTTAGCTAGGCAATTATCCTACTCCTAGGATTGGTGGCAGCAAATTACCTAGAACCTCAAACCCGGGGTCACACCACCAAAATTAAAGTAGGACTAGCTACCTAGCCACTACATATATAATTCGTAAATATAATTAAAATTATAAAATATTTAAAAGTGCTCCAACATGTTTCAGATTACAAAGGATCCATCATCAGGAAGCCTTATACAGAATTCAGCTAAAATTATAAGAATGGTTCTATCATGTCCGTTGACATAGACATAGTCGGTACTATGGCAGCATATTCTGCCCATGGTGCATGTGTGTAGTTCACTGTACGGGAAGGCACAGTGCAAACATGAAGAAAGCCTTAAGAAAAGTACAGGTTCAGAAACTGGGCATAACAGATGTCAATTGTTCCAACCTGTGAATATAAAATAGAGTGTAATACAGACAGTTTTTACTGTGGAAACCTATATCACAGATCACACAAAAAGTGTCACAGGAAATTGATAAGCTGGTCTCTGGTGTTCTAGTTCCATTCAGAGCACATGTCCAGAAAGTCTCTGTTGTGACAGTATAGTTTTCTGACTGGTTTTGTGAAAGTGTGCACTGGTGAAGTCACTGGACTGTTAACATATTTTACAGTTGAGATTACTTCAACCATTATGTAAATATTAAAAATGACAGATACTAACTAGTGGCAGCAGAAAATCCCAAATTAAAAGCCATTACACGACATAAAGTTGGATTATGGTGTGCTCTCAGTGTAACAAGAATAATTGGAACCATCTTATTTTTGGACACAATAAATTCTGAAGGATACAGCAGACAAGCACCCACACAGTTTATTCTTAGTCTAAGTGATGATGAGAATGAATATAGATTTTCAGGAAAATGGTGCAACTGCCCATACAGCCAATAATTCAATCACTATCTTACATAACATTTCAAGGGACTGAATAAATAATCAATTATTCTTTGTGGTCTGCTCATTCATCCCATCCAATGTCATGTGTCCATTATCTGTGGGATGCTTTGAAGATAATGTTTATAAACAACACACACACACAGAATGACCTAAAAGAAATTAGCTCGATTGCATCATCCATAATTTCCAGTCAAGAACTTCAAACAGTTTTTAAAAACATTCACCAGATGTCAATCATACTAATTGTTGTAGGGTCATTACACATGCCTGCTTTAACATGTGGTAAGTTACACTATGTAATAGAGGCTGTTAATGTACATGCTATGAGCAGATTCCATTTTAAGATGGACATCCTGTAAATTTATTAAAACTGTAACTAAATACAAAGCCCATGGAAAAAAAAGAATGGGATGAAGAGGGACGAAGGACAGTTGAACTTACGCTTAGGCTTATACGCAGTTTGCATATTGTCTATATAAAATAGAACTACATTAAAACTTTCACTTAGGGCCAATCCTATATATAATTAAATTCACATTTCATTATATACACAGCGTTTCACGACTTGCGGACATTACTGCAGGAGGTGATTTCCTAGGTCTTTGTGATCAAAAAAGTTCATATAAACATGTGTCCGATTTTGGACGGTTATGGAGTTATGGGCATTTTTTAATTCCCGTGCACGCCCTCGTGTAAACCGCGTTACAGAACCAGCTGGCGGGTGATGTACTCAACTTGGTGGCTTATCGTTTGCATTGCAAGCTTTATTTTTGCCACCTGACTTGCCCACCCAGCTGCAAATAGTCCAGTGACCGTATCACGACACTTGGAAGGTACTTAAGGTGGGGTGGGTGGGGTGGCTGAGTATACGTTTGGCCAGTGTATACTGCATGACTCAGCTACTACAATGTGTTCAAAAACCCTTATCACTTACATTACAGTGACTGTGCCGGCTGCTCATGTTCAGAACAGTACGGCGATAGTTTCATAAAGGCAAGGGAGGTAGAAGTGACAGTGTAGAGTGGCTGTTAGTCCCGTACGTATTCTCATCTCGGTGCATCTGTTAAGTTCACGATGCCATTTACATTTGCAGTTGCAGAGTATGCAGATATAATTTATGTGTACAGTTTTTGTGACGGTAATTCAGTTCAGGTCGTAGCTGAATATCAGCAACGTTTTCCGAACCGTAGAATACCAACCAGAAGTGTTTACTCGAGTTTACCAGACATTGCGAGATACCGATACACTTCCTGGCATTCACACTGCAGCCGAGTGTGATGTTAATGAAGGCGTCGATGAAGAAAAAGGCATTGTTCAGATGGTACAGAACAGTGCGCGTGCGAGTATGCAAAGAATTGCAAGACGTCTTCGTGTTCCCCACACGAGAGTGTGGAAAACACTGCATGCAGAGGGCATGTATCTATACCACGTGCAGCGAGTGCAACATCTCGGACCAGGCAATTTTGCTGAGAGGCTTGAATTTTGCAAGTGGTTCAATGGCAGTCGCGAGTTGCATCGTTACATACTGTTTACTGACGAATTGCAATTCAATCACGACGGTGTCAATAATACACACAACTCTCATATGTGGGCAGATGAGAATCCCCACGCCACTGTGGAAAGTAACTTTCAACAACGTTTTAGTGTCAATGTGTGGTGTGCAGTTCTGGACGATCAGCTGAGTGGTCCTTTCATCTTGGAAGATCGTCTTACAGGAGAGGCATACCTCAGATTTCTTCAGGAGGAATTGCCCCGAATTACGGAGGATGTGCCTTTAAATAAACGAGGTTGTATGTATTTCCAACATGACGCAGCTCCTCCTCATTCTTCACGTGAAGTTAGAAATTTCCTGAACTATCGTTTCCCTGGGCGGACGTGGCGGTCCACACAATTGTCCAGCCAGGTCTCCAGAATTAAGCCCACTGGATTATTGTGTATGGGGATGGATGAAAGAACTGGTTTATAGTGTGAAGGTGGTAACGTGAGATGCATTGCTTGGTCGCATTTTGGATGCCGCAGACCACATCAGAAACAGCCAGCGGAAGCTGGAATGAGCTACTCGCGCAGTTCACAACCAAGCGGCAGCCTGTGTTGCGGCCGGCGGTGGCATTTTCGAAAACCAGCTTTAAGCTCAGAACAATTCAAATTAAAGGTAATTTCATGAAGTTAACTTTACATTTATACTTTAAATGTATCTTGTATTGTGCTGGTTTATTATTTTGTTCCGTTTATTGTCAATAATCGTTACCTTCTATTCTAAGTTTCAAGTGGTCATATCTCCGTAACCGTCCAAAATCGGACACATGTTTATATGAACTTTTTTGATCACAAAGACCTAGGAAATCACCTCCTGCAGTAATGTCCACAAGTCGTGAAACACCCTGTATATGACTGGCCCTAAGTGGAAGTTGAAATGTAGTTTTACTTTACATATGCAGCATGCAAAATGGAGATGACCAATGAAGAGATGGAGAGGGGAAATGGTAACATAACAGGTCCCTTAGTGTATACATTCACAAGGAGGAGACAAAGGTGAAACATGTCAGAGAAAATTAACAGTTCATACAGCTGTGAAGACATCAAACAATAACCATGATATTCTCATCGCATAACTGAAGTATCTAAAACAGCTTCCTTTCCTTTGACAAAGACAACAATTTTCATTAACACAACAGACTGGTTTAACTGTACAAGGGCAGCTGAAGAGAGTACAGGAGGAGCACATACAACAAAAATTATTTTTTGGATTACAGTTCTTCTTCAACATTTATGGATTAGGCGATTTGGCCTGATCCAATTCAGAACTATTTTCAAAATTATGAATATTTTTGACATTTGATAAAGTTCTTAGAAGGGGAAACAACCCACCAGAAGACCTCTACGTACACAGGCCAACACAAACACAGAACATAAATACAAGCTCTGAGTGAGATTGGAGCCCACAAACCCGTTTGAGCAGTCAAGATGGTAGATGCTCTGTACTGCATGGACACTATAAACAAGTCATAGTTTATTAGTTCAAACTTCTGTATGTCCATTTTAAACTCCATCAGCAATGCCTACTACTGATTTTGTATTCCCTTGAAAGGATAAAATCCCAAACTCATATAATGTGTTTTGGGGAGGATACAGTAAGTAATAAAAATTTTTGAACCACTTCTTCAGCAAATCATCATTCTGACCTTAATATCCTTGTTGTATAATATGGCGCTGTGTCCTCAGATATGAACTGCACTTTCAGGCCAACATCTGTCAGTTCCATCACATCATCACTTCCAGGTTGAGTCCCAGGAGGCCAGTATTGATGACATTTTACCTGGAAACATTCTTCCACTGTTAAAATTCTCAGTGTTATACAGTAAACCAAGGCTGTTCATTAACACCACAGAGGCCAAGAACTTTTCTTAAAACAAACTGTGACTCTTAAACTAATTCACACTACTGAATGAACTAAGGACTAAATGGTATAAGTATTAAGACACACCAGAATTGTTGACATCTACACTTCACTACCCTGTTAACTAACTACAACCCCATGATGCACAGCCCTTCTTGAAAGTTAATAGCTATTCACATAATCAATAAACTCAATACCCTAAATTGAACCTGGAGGTTCCTTACTGTTTTTACAAAAGCCCACCACTTGACCATAAAATGAACAAAACTTCTCCTCCCTATTCTTTGGTCTCCTGACCAAAGGTTTGCATAAATTTCTGAACTGCCTCATGAATGCTAAATGCCCCATCCATCTTATCCTCCTTGAATGAACTACCCAGTAAACAGCTCTTCACTATGCTGCTTTATCCACTATTATGTCACATCCCCCTCTTCAGGTCTGAATATTTTCCACAGCACCCTGTTCTCGAACACCATCATTTTATGTGAATTTTTAGGTTTTCACAGTGATGTAACTAAAGATTCTGTTCTTGATATGAAGCTGCATCACTTGGTAACTGGATCCCGAAATTTTGAGGCAATGTAGTATCCTCACCTTCTTTGACATTCTGACCCTTACGGATTGTACTATGTTGCTTGAAACACTGGGCTCCGATTACCCAGTGATGTGATTTCATATCCAAGACAAATGCAACCCTCACCTTGGCCCCTCTTCCCTTAATGCCAGACACCAAGTTTTATACCCATACTAAACAAAGGTAACATAAAACATGTGTATATCTTAATCCTTACATTTCTGGACAAGGGTATCATTATTATTCACACATTTAAAACCCGACATAGGAGCTGGCAGAATCTGTGCCACCACGCCATTTTTGTAAAGATTGTAACATACTATATCCAGATACAGAACTTCCAAATTAAATGTATCTTATGGCTCGGGCCATTTAAAGTAGTAAACACAAAATAATTATTCTTCAAACCAAATGCTCAGTACATAGTCTACGGCAACTAAGTAAAACATTCTCACAAATTCTTATATAACTACTAACTCCACACTCACTGTTGTTTTTTAACAGCTATATATTCACAAAGTTAGAAGAGAAACAGCTACATTGGTTTTGCCATTACAGAAATAATAACAGTAACAATAACACTCAGAAGAAAACCAGAATTCAAACTAAAAGGCAGGAGACACACATAATGATGCAACACATGGTGAATTCTACTACAGTGTGACACCACGTAATTTAGAAGACAGGTACCAATGTTGCAGACTGGCTCCTCTGAAACAATAGTACTAACCTGAAGGAACTGCAAGTCATCACACTGCGTAAGAGAGTAACCTTCACAGTCAATGCTGTGAGAACCTCAAACCTCACAATGAATTAGATGATCCAGCCTTGCACTAGAAGGCACCAGGACAAAAGGAAAGAGCTAGCAATGTTTTAAAAAGCAGATACTTGAGGATGATGTAAGAGACCCTTATACAATGAAAACAATAAGAGAGTAGAAAGATTTTAATCCAAAGTGGGACTTGTGATAAGCAAATTAAGGTTCTTGTTCACTTGAGCAATGATACCACTAGCACAAGACTTAACCTTAATTCATCATTTCTAATCCTTCATACAGCATACACTGAAACTGTCATTGAATGCTTCTTTGGACAGCAATGAATATGAACACTAAATTGGAAAAACATTACCTCAGTTTGTCTTTGGATCACTGAAACTAAATGTTAGATGACAGGAAACAATGAATTGAGGAAAAATGATTGGTGGCTTCATGGCAGATAGGAAATATACACAGTAGAGACATTCTACAGTAACTACAAGCACTCACAGACCAGTAACACAATAAGTATAAATTGTTCACAAAATGTCTGGATCATACTCAGTATTAATATTCATCATGACACAATTTTATGGCATGAACTGAATAACATTTGTACTTTGTACTTTACAGAGAGCTAAATTTAACCCTCTGACCAAATGTTCTCAGCTAGTTCAGATGATAGCACTTCACACTGCCTAGAATTCGCATGCTTGTAACTCAACAAAACAGTCTACAGTACACAATGTAGTTTACACAATTGAGGAATTTTATGCTCTCTGAATAAAGACCTATTTGAGAATATAGATCTTATTAGATGTGTTTGAATAATACATTGTGTTATATAATATAAGTAGAGTTAGTGACAATAATTAAGGCATGTAGTTATATGTATTTTTCGGCAGTTCTTTTATTCATTACCAGAGTATTTCGAATTATAAAATCAAGCTAAATATATAAGTCGTAATGGTGTGTGTTCACACCTAATGTGTTAAATGTACATTTATCCATCGCACGCATTTGTATTGTCTAATAAAGCTGGACATGTTGTATTTTTATAAGGATCTTGAATAATCTGCATTCCACTTCCTTTAATATATTATGAGGATCCAACATAAAAGCCAGTGCATTGTATCTTAACTCACATACTACTACCATATTGTACTGTATTATATATTGTATTTAACTACTAGTACTATATATACTGTTTGTAATCAATCTGATATTTAATTTATATATTCTTTTACATCTATACTCTACAAAGCGTATGGAATCTGTCACCTTCAGACAAACATTTGAGGGTGTATGCACATTTCTTACAATCCTGATAATTTGGCAAGCTGAAAAAAGTAACAGTAAAATGTTTAGTCAGTGCTACATTTATTTCTTAATGGATGTCAATGAGACTAGGGTCTGGATATCTGAGGAATCATGGTTTGACTCCTGGGCAGGGCAAGAGATTTTTCTCATCTCCAAAGCCTTCAGACTAGCTCTTGGACCCACCCTATTTCCTATTCAGTGGGTACTGAGGGTCCTTTCCCTCCAGTGGCTGGGGTGTGAAGGTGACCACTGACCCCTATCTAATGTTGAGGTTAAGAAAAGAGTGAAGTTATGTCCCGCTTCTCCATGTGCCTTCACGGACAAACTGGGGCAACTTTTTCTCTTTCCTGACTTTACGTTCACTTTACTTTACTTTATGGATGTCAATGGCCAACAGCTCTCCAGGATGCTGGCAAGTACAAGCCATGAAAAACTGAAAACTGAAAATGGTCTGAAAGCAAGGTGATAAAAGTTGTTTCACCTTTCTCAAGTAGAATGATGGCCATGACAGCACTTTTCACAAGATATTACTCTCTCAAGCATTTACAGACAAGTTGCAAGACAAGCAGTACAGGTATGAACACAATCTGCTAAGGACATCGGATATGATGAGCTAAGCCATTACTGGCTAGCCAATGCATTATTGCATCTGCACATGTACACAGGCCAACTGAACAAGCCTTCTGCTTTATAGAGACTAATATGAATTGCATGGCAGGGAACTGTCAGAAAGTTTGATTCAAGGATTCAAGTCAGTTACCTGATTCTTTTCTACAATCCTATTGAGCATAAGAACAGCTTTACAGTTCTGTTCCCAGACCATCAACCAGAAGTGGCATGTGGTGTGAGGCAGTGGCCCCTGGGTCAGGATGTAACGTCGATGTGCCCTTTCCATCTGTAAAATGTAGTTATATGTTCTAAATACACATGATGCTTCACACATTATTTATTTATATATTTAATGATTTATCCACAGTTTATTCAATGACAACACCAGCAGCTTGGAACAAATGCCATCAAATAAAAGGCTTAGAGTAAAATAAACTGGAAAGTGGGAAGCGGCTATGGCTTAATTTGAGGTATCATCCTGCCATTTACCTGGCGAGACAGGAAATAGGGGAGGAGGAAGACAGGGAGGGATGGAAGGTGGTACTTTATTTAACCCTCTGAGAGACAACTTTAGCTGATGCCCAGTGTAATTCTAAGAAAACTGAATGTCATCTACATTCATCGGCCACAAACAGGTAAAATCACGGGCAGCCACTTACACTCTGGGTCTTTTGCACAGTATGCTCGGTATTTACTTCTGGCACCAAAGGGTTACAAATGCTGCCAACTGATAAGATTATTTCACAGCAGGTTTACTTGGAGGCAGAGAGTAGAACCACATAACTTCAGTTATGACAGTCAGTCTTCAGACCAAGATTTGAATCTCAGACCTTCCAAACATAAACCAGGAGAGCTAATCAACCAAATGTACCATCTGTTATAGTTCATATTATTCACTATAGAGTCTTCTGGGTATTGTGCCATAAGAAAGTGGTATAAATTACCAATGTTTAAGACAATCTTCCTGTTTCCCCCTGTCTCCCCCCATTTCCTCTTTGTCCTGGTACTATTCATAATCCTTCAGACACAACTGTTGTTTACTCTGACCATGAATCAGGTAGCTAGGTCTTCTGAAATGTCAGCAATTTACAGGATTCGCACAGATAACTGCAATACTAAGATATGTACACTGAATATTTTATTGCTATGTCCAGACACCCACTCAGATGCTGATCTGTCCTCATAGCCAATTGGTACTGGTTGCTCCATCCCCAGTGTTAACACAGTCAGGGTGAGATGTCAACCATTCACGTCCATCTAGGGCCAAAGGTTTTGAAAGGTTGAAGCTGTACCATCAAAAGATGGCCATCCATATTCACTTTTGTTAAAACTTTACGTACTTCTGGTAAACTGTGAACCCTCAACTTACCGTAACAAGATTTGCATTGATGTAATCACATGGCCCCTTGGAAAGAACCACCCTGCTATGATCATAGGGGCTGACATCTCGATACCTGTTCAAGTTCTTGTTTTGTGATTTTCTGGCTTCCAAAAATGTATAATCATAATTGAGACATTCATTCCTTATGTGCTGCAAATAAAATTGCAAACCATTAGAACAACAACAGCCACTTATTTTATTTTATTATACTTTTACTGCAGTACAGTCAACACTTTCCCACCTGAAATAAATCCGAACAACAAAGAAAAGTTCAGTGCCTTTCTCACAGTACAGACATTGCTTCTGTCTTAAAAAGACCACCCACTGAACTGTTTGCTGCCACAATCATATGAAACATATCAATACACTGTGAGAGCAAAATGCAGAGTCTTTTACTGCTAAACCAGGGTGCATATGTAATTAGCACCTTGATTTAAAGGATTAATAGGAATGTCATTAGCAGTCTAAGCAACTTTCACACCCATCACTAACTTCTGTTGCATCTAGACATCACTTGGTATTACTTAGAAGTTTCACAAGTTGACATACACAATAGGCACATGTAACCATAAGTGAGAAAGCAGTGTACAGGTCAATAAACATACATACAAATCCACCAACATAAAGACTATAGTGTTACAGTGTAGCAATGCTTTCTTTTCATCAAAACATAATCTATGAACTGTCTTTTCTACTGGAAGATAAATACAGGCAATGACAAGTGTTAACGACTTATTTACATTCAATTTACAAAAGCCTCTAATCTTCTTCTCAGTGCTACCCTCCCACACTCTTCCTTGTCTCCCAACAGGAAGATTTACCACTCAAAATTCTGTACACAGACAACATGCTGGGCAATCTTTTTGGCTCTGGTTAGAAATTAAGAAGTACATTTACTTATAGGTTACTCAATAATGGTGTCAGTAGTGTAACTAACTATGATTATAGGCTATCACATGGTAGCAAGAAACTGGAAAGAATGTAAAACAAAAACTATAAAAAGAAACACAATGTAGATCACTATTCTCCAAGCTTATATTTCCACAGAACCTCCAAAACATGAAGGAGCCACATTTGGTGAATGCCAGGGGTCCACAAATATTCCAAAAATCTTGGAGCCACTTCAAAACTTCAGGCACCACAAAAGTGACATGAAGTTCCATACTGAGGACCTACAGATATCGAATATCAACACACAATGTAGTCACCTGAGTGACAGGCACCTAGGATTTACGTACCATTCTACAAATATCTGGGCACAAATGTGCAGCCTTCACAGAAAAAGAGCCACCATGGAAGCAACAATGCTCACTGTAGGATTTTTAAGCATCAAATGGCATTAACTAAGGCTACATTACTTCTAATTACTCTTTTAAACATGGGATTTTTTTTAAGAAGTGAGTGTCATTCAGGTGGCCAAAAAGTCCAAATTTTATGGAATCTGAATATTAATTATCAAAGTCAGTTCTAGCTTGTGCAATGAATCTACTAACACAACTTCATATTCTGTTACTACTTATGAAAGTCGAAGTTCTCATAGTGGTAATACAATTATTCTCCAAAATGTCCAGACTTGCTCTGGGGCTCACACAGTCTCCTATTTATTGGGTTCCAGAGGCTCTTTCCACAGGGATAAAGTGGTCTCCACCCACTGCTATATTAAGAATGAGTGGACCTATATGTCCACTCCTCCATATGTCTTCATCGCATACAAAGGGAAAACACTGCATTTTCTTTGTAACTTCCTAGTGTGTAACGTTATGCATTCCAAACAACCTGCTTTCTCCACCTTCATGCTTCTACCCTGAAGACAAAAGCAGCAGGGTGCTCTGGAATGCTGCTGCATACCTATCAGACTGCACGGTGTCACATCCCAGAAGACCATACATAACCTTAACATTTATCACAATCTCAACTATTTTGCAATTCAACACAAATAATACCACTGAACACATTCACATATCTCACAACCTCCAAACAGGTGTTACAAAGAAGCTAGATGTTATGTACTAGACACACGCCCATCATTTTACCCACTGCCATTATATTCATATGCCACTGCATTGCCTCTATCTTGTGGACTTACCTTTATAATATCATATATTATTTCATAATCATCATAAAATTACTACAAAATTTTCAGGCTATCATCTCTATTTCCTGAAGACTTACAACTGTCATACACACATCTTATAATTCTTCTATTCAATATCAGCCATGTCATTTGACAGGCTGTATACACCATACACTGGTACAATCTGAAGCATTTTGTAACTACAGTTCATTTAAGGATTCTCTCAGTAACATAAGCTACATGGCCTCAAATGACTGAATAAAAGTGAAAAGTGAATTGGAAAGATGTCGCCAATTTAATATACATTCTGGCATTCGGCTCCAGGCAGAGAAACGCCACGAAAAGCTTCAGTCAGTGTCCTGGCCAACATCGGAACGTGACACCTCCCAATACCACATATCGGAAGTTACCACTTGAGCCAAATTGCTTGGCAATCTGATTCAGTGACTTAGGTTTCCTGAACTATTGGCAAAATGTTCATTACATGTGCAAATCAAGTATAATTCTGAGACTAAAGCGAACATGTTAGCTATGCAGCCGGCATGTTATTATTCACGTAACGTCTATGAAAAACATGGGTTGACAGAAAACCTGCAAACATATTCGGTGAATGTTACACGAGCAGATGGAAACTATTTTGAAAGGAGTGCTGTTACTTTTAATGCAAAAGTGTTGTAATTACCATGTTTTATTAACCGCTATTTAAAATGAATGTGCATTAAAAACAATGTTGGCAAGCACATCATTTAGGTTTTGGCCATGGCTGCATGCACGAAAACAGACGTCGATAAAATGTTTTAGAAATCAAAGGCTTCTGTAATTATATATGAGTGATTGTGCAGTACTTTACACATATCTTTTCGCTACGTAAGAAAATCGTCCCCTGTCCTTGAACTTGAATTAAACCTCGTTCAATCCCATAACTTAAAATACAGTTCCACACCTGATATAATTGCGGCCATCCTCCTATGGAGTCGATTTCCACAAATTCTGATTTTACATTGCTGTTTGATGTAACCGTGTTCATTTTACCCACACACAAGAAATTGATAATCCATCAACAACCCACACTAAAAGTCTTCCCTTCTAACTCTCCAAATTTCACCCTGCCAACACAACTACTTCTATTTCCTACCACTGACCAGGGAGATCGACGAGTGTAATATCCCTCAATGTTAATAAATATCCCATTGTAGTTGACAGTGGTATGAAATGTCCAAGTACACTCATAGTTCGCACTGTTGTTGCAAATAATTTTAATCGTAAAAAACCCATTTTGTCGCATAATCGCTTAGTATCGTTTTATATGCCTGATATTTACTGCTGTTGTTATCAACAAACTTTCAAACTCGGGCATTGCTGTGGAATACAGCACATTGCACGGTATTGGGCACGGATGAGTTGGGTAGCAGTTAGGCGGGATCTCACTACGGAGGTGGTACGGTAGTTAGTTCGTAAGTTTGGCTACTTGTGGTGCGCAGAACACTACGAACTGTGGGCAGAACTTTGCGTATCGAACTCGAAACGAGAGCGTGTTACGTGTGGTTGAGCATGGATCAGAGTGGTTGAGGTAGCAGTTAGTAGGTGTGCAGCAGCCCCCAGAAACTCGGATAGGGCGAGTGGGAAACAAAAAAGTGACATCTAAATGTGATTACAAGTACTAGCGACTGGATCACAGAGACTGGATGGAGAGGCAAGTATTTCCTACCGCTG
>Ga0123355_10008792_pt1 | contig 15280 bp, 8 predicted proteins | sample TergutEmb28metaG_3_FD_89872 | JGI IMG/M metagenome (GOLD analysis project Ga0123355, IMG submission 89872) | Embiratermes neotenicus P1 segment gut microbial communities from Petit-Saut dam, French Guiana - Emb289 P1 | ecosystem: Host-associated > Arthropoda: Insects > Digestive system > Gut ... | reverse complement strand
TTGCTACCTTAATCGTGTAACCAATACGCTGGCTACCGTCGTATAGATATGCCCATTCACTTTGCATCCCAGCACCCAGCCGTGGAGTTCTTTCCCAAGGCTCCGGATAGATGTTAAAGGTATTGCTTGGCCAACCATACGGTATTACAATTTGTGCGTCTGTAGAGCTGTAAGCGGGGGTTGTTGTGTTGGTGGCACTTATATAAATGTCTATAGAGTCCCCTACCCAAAACTGACTGGCCGGTGGTGGTACAGGATTGTCATCCAAAACACTTACGCCTATATATAGAAAATTATCATCCCAGTTCGCGCCAAAAGCAGCGATGTTTTCGTTACCACCAAAGGATTGTTCAAGTTCATAAATCAGCTCCCAAAACGGCTCTGCAAGTTCGCCTGTTGTAAAGTCAACGGCTGTTGTGATTAGCCTTGCATATGCAACATGTATTGGAGTTTCGCCAGGGTCTTCCGGAGCTTCTTCCGGTGTAAGAGATACAAAATACAAAATATTTTTGCCTTTGTAATTTTCGTATGCTAGAAGCATGTATGTGTAGTCGTCCAGTTGAATCATGTTCATAGCCATTTGAGTGTCTGTCCAGCCTACATTGCCAAAAATTGCAGGATCGGCAATTATGTCGCCAATCTTTTCACCTGTATGGGCGTTGTACACAGTCATTTCGCCCTGTCTACTACCCATTGGGCCAAATGACAGGTATGCAACAAGCAACAAGTCACCCACTACCATTATGGATTTGGGTCCCATCAGATACTGTTGCAACCCAAAGTTAACTTCAATATCAAAATCATAAAACGGCAATTGTATGTCAAAAGCGATGTCTTGTGTTCCTGTCACAGACCAGTTATCGAAGCGGAACAAATGCCTGCCGATAGACTGCCACATATGCTCGTGAGGTAGGTTATGAGGCCAGCCAACCACATACATGGTATCAGTTTCGTATACATATAGCAGCGAACTAAATCTTTGGAAGTAATTTGCCATAGAAGTGCTTCTGTAGTTTGTTACACCACCCGGTTCTGCATAAACCAGAATGCCGTTATTATCAAAGCGCATGATTGGCAGTTCCACTGCATATCTGCTATCCGTTATAAACCAGATATGACCTCTTGCATCCACATCAAACATAAAGTTACCTGAAAGGCGTATCATGTTATGGTTCGGAAAAAGTACAAACTCATCCGAGTCTATAGAACCATTGTTGTTTATATCACGCCACACAACTGCTGTGCTAAGCAAGCTTGGGTCTGTATCTGCTGGCAAATTAGCCATAGCTGCGCGGCCAAGAATGCCACCTTGGCGTAGTCCAAAAGCACCAACCGGTTGCAGTATGCGAGATGTTCCGTTAACTCCATTTTCAAACCTGTAGTATGTTACCCACTGCGGGTTTGAGTTCATTGTATAAAGGAACAATTCGTAGTTTCCGCCGCCGGTGTCAAGCCAACGTACTTTCATGCTTGCATACTCTGTTGCCGTAAATGTTCTTGGGTCATCTGGGAACCGATTGTGGTCAAGGGTAAAGTATTTCATTCTGTATTCTCTGCCTGGCTCTGTAGCATATGGGTCAAATGCCCAAATACTGCTTCTGCCAAAGATATACAACGGCACACCATGCTCAGGGCATACAGATTCACGGTCGAAGTCAAATAACGAACAGAAAAGCCCGCTTAGCAACCACATTTCTTCCCCGGCCAAGGTACCGTCGTAGGCCATGAAGTCCAGTGCGTTACTTCTAAACATACCGGTAGCCGGGTCAATTGCACCTAGGTCAAAACGTCTAAGAATTAACTCGCCGCCGCCTATACCTGCAATGTATAACGAACCAAACCCATCCATACCAAGACCTTGTAGCTGGTTAAATAATTTGTTGTAACCATCTTCATGTATTAAGCCCGGTGTGCCTGCACTTATGCCGCCTACACTGCCAAACCTAAACATTTCTTGTGGGTTGGTTGGGTCAGTTACATCAAAGAAGATAATTTGAGAAACACCATCATCGGCTATCATAAGGAAACCTTCGTTGGATTGGCAAATAGCTGTAGGTCTGACTAATCCAAGCAAAGTATTCATGTCGTGCCTTATGCCGCTGCTGTCTACGCGGTAAATTGTATAGTCGATAATGCGGGAACCACGGTGTCGTTCTGCATAGTTTGGAATAGTAAGGTCATATACTAACGGCTGACCGTAACCAAGCATCCATGTTACGCCGTTAATCTCTGTTCTTCTGGCGTAATAGTATGGCTCATTTAAAGTTGCGCTAAAGTCTGTGTTGCCAAGGATGTTTCCGTATCTGTCGTAAATACCAAAACGGCGTCCGCCTTCATCCCATGCAGACCATGTGCGAATATGCCCCTCAGGTGTTACTACCATGCTTTCAATACTGTTTTGCACATGCACTTCTCGTCCGTTAAAGGTATTGCCAAGCCATGTTTGTGTATAGGTTAACCCATCAGGTGCGCCTATACTATAGTTGATTGTGTAGGTGCGTGTAGTCACCCCATCATCTGCCGTAACGATTATTTGTGCATGTCCGGGAATTGATGATGTCTGTGTTACCACATAGGTTGCCAGTGGGTCAGTAGTTCTAAACTCAAGGAAAGGAAGGCGATTCAAATTCCTTCTTGGGGAATAATAGATGTAGTAATCCATTACGTATGGGTCAAAACCTTCCAAGAAAACGCCATTTACCATGATAAATTCCAGAGTATTATCGCCACTTCTTACAAACGGGTCGCCGTAGAAAACAAAAGTGTACACATTTGTATTTTGCCCATTGGCAGAAACAACTGTGACAGTAACGGTGTATTCGCCCATAAACATACTGTTGGGAAGCGGACGGTCTACCATTATTGTTGCGTTACCGTAAGTTGACATAGGAAATACGAAAGGAGCAACACGATAAACACTTGTGTCCAGCGGGATTCTGTGTTCCATTACGGTGTTATCGAAACCGGCAAGTGGGCGGTCGCCAATAAATACCGCATCTAAAGTTGCATCTTCGTCAAAGCCCTGTGGTAATGCGTTAAACACGAAGGAAGTAATTCTGGCCCAGCCTTGGATATCCAGGCTAAACGGTGAACCAAAACCAATTGGCCCCCATGGTGCGGTTAGTACAAGAATGTATTCCTGATTAGGGTCAAGGCCTGTGTGGGCGTACAATGTCCCATAATGTCTGTGTTCGTAATAAGCGGGAATGTTTAACGACCTGCGCACGTTTGTAACAACTGCGTTCCCTCTGCTACCGTCAGGGTTGCGCTCAAATATTGAAATATCAAAAAAGCCAGAATATGCCCTGTACAATCCGTTTATGCGAATGCTCTCTGCACCTGTAAACCAATACGTAAAAGTATGATTGGGTGGGGCAGGATGCTGGTCCCAGCCATTTACTTGTAGCCAATCGTTTGGGTGAATATCCCAGCCATCGTTTGTGGCGTTTGGGTTATTAACCAACTCCAACGGGAACACCGTCCACTCGAAATCTGTATTGGCGGCGGGGCGTGTAAAATTAATTGTGTATTCTTCTGTAAGTCCGCTTATAGATGTTACTGTAATTGTGGCAATGCCGCCGTTTGGCCCAAGTGTTGGCGGGTCAAATACAATGTCAATATCTGCGCCGCCAACAGATGCAAATGCTGTAATAACCGGGTAGGCGGTTACAGTTGGGGGCAATATAATTGTGTAGTTTTTAACACCGCTATCAAAGAGCCTTCCCCTTAGTGGATATACAGGTATTGGAGGCCGCGGTGTTGCGGTTTCGTAAATTACTCTGCCGTTTATAAAGATATTGTGTAGGGTTGCATCGTCGCGCCAGCCTGGTCTTCTTGTATCATTTGGATTGATAAAAACCCACTGGAAAACCGACCAGCCGCCCGCCACATTTTCAAAGGTTAGGGTATAGGTTTTGGTTGGATCAAGATTGTCTGCGCCAAAGACTACTTTGCCATCGTAGTCTGTATGTCCATACATTATGCCTTGCGGGCCGTCTGGGTTGCCCATTATGGCTGAAATTGAAGTTACATAGTGGACAGTAACGGTTCCGTCGCCGTCATCTAAACTAACGCGCGCAATGCCAGGGCCATACCTTAACCCATACAGCATGGAAGATAAAATAACTGAATCCGCATTTGTGAAGGTAAAGTATGCGTAATCGCCAGCTGTTGTAAGGGCAAGTGCTTCAAACCCTCCTGTGTTGCCAAGCCCAACAGCACTGTAATTTATTCTGCTGTGTACATTCCCTCCGGGGCGCGTCAGAAAGTAGTCTTCAGTTAGGTTGTTGCCGGGCGTTCGTATGAAATTTATTGTGTACACTTGTGTTTGGCCATCATGGGCAGTTACTGTTATTGTAGCTGTACCGCCAGTTGCGTCCGGGGTTGCAGGGTTAAATACGATGTTATATGCGGCTCCGCCCACAACTGGAAGTGGTAGAATTGTTGGATACGCGGTAGCTCCCTGCGCAAGTTCTATTGTATAGGTTAATACCGCACTATTGAAGTAGGTATCATTTGGCGGGTTCTCTTGTACAGCATGAATCTGCTCGCCGTTAATAAGAATGTTCAGCAAATTTGCATTTGTGCGCCACCCAGGTAGCCTGTTATCGTACACATGCGGGTTAATGCGGACAAGTTCAAAAAACGACCATGTTTCGTCACTGTCATTTGTAAATGTAAGGGTGTATGTTACAGCCGGGTCAAGCCCCGTGTAGCTGAAAATAACATTACTCCATGATGCGCCATCAGATAAATTTGCGTGACGGGACGTAACTTGCCTTGTAATGGTATTGCCGTCGCCTTCAATTGTCACTGTGGCTGTACCAAAATCGCTACCCCAAATTGCTTGTAGTCGTCTGGCTTCCAATATAATAGAATACACGCCGGAAAACGAAAAGCTTGCAGATGATGCGGAATCTCTTAAGAAATATCCGTCAATCCAATATCGATAATAATCGCCTTGATAGTTTACAATATTATACTGATGACGTTCACTATAGATTGTCCTCTCTTGTAGAACAAATATTGTGTGTTCTTCGCTTCCCGCTGATATTACGAAATTATGGGCATGTGCAGGAGAAGTGGAAATATTGGTTTGCGTTGTTGGTGTTGCTGATCCGTAACGCATAACCGGCGTAGCCTGCCACAAACTTTGGTCGTCAGGCAATCTGCTCAAATTGGTATGCAACGAATGTGTTCCTGCAACTTCGCTAAAGGCAACGCCGCCGGAAAATTCGCGATAGCGTTGATAGTTAGTATTGTTGTAATACCTGGTTAGGATGTATACATCCTGTATCACATCAGTTGTGACAGGAAAAGTCGGGTTAAGCATGAACCCACCAAACTCTGGCAGGCCTACTATGCCAGTAAAGCTGATTCTGTATTCGTTGTTCGGGTCAAGGTTTGTTTCTTGAAAAATAACATCTCTTGTATAAATCTGCATGTCGTATCTGAATGTACCCACAGGTCGGTCTTGTACAACATAACTTCCTTGGGTTATGTTAAAAACAGATACACTGCCAAGTCCTGTATAATTCGGATTGTCTCCACGAATTGTACCAAGCACTTGAATTGCGTCCACATCTGTAAACTCGAACGTGGCGGTACCGCCAAAGCAACGCCTATATGCCGCGTGCGTCCATACAGAATTAACAAACATGAATCTCCCCCCGACACCTCCCCAGCCCCCTGTAAAGTAAATGGCAGGGTCGCCTGGATAAACAAATTCATCTGAACTAAAGGGTACGACGATGGGCATGTTGTCATGCTCTTGTACATATGAATCTGCCCAAGCAATTGTTGAGCTAAAACCAGCCATAACGGATAACGCCATGATTAGCGACAGAGCCAATGCAATCGACCTTTTTGCAATATGGCTATTGCGGGTTTTGTGATAACCTTTCATACAAACGCCTCTTTTCTTTTTTTGGTAGTGTAAAGTTTTTGCGTTGAAAATTTAGTTTATCGTTCAAAAAGCTAGGCAGAATCGGGATTCTGTTTTCATGCAGGGTTTTACCCCCTATTTACAGAGATGCAACCAGTGGTTGCGCCTTGTCAGCCCGCTTGTTTACTGGGTTTAACAACGGTAATGCCCCGAATGCGATAAACCTTCTTTCATAATCACTTTACACTACCCTTTTTTTGTTCCAGCATAACGCAAAACACCCTAATAAACCATGCAACTATGTGATTAAAAATACAAACATAAGACAGACGCAATGCTGTGTTGTTGACATGCAAAAAACCGCCAAGTATAATTTCGCCAAGGTGATAAGGTATGTATAAAATTCTAGTGGTGGAAGACAACAAAATCCTAAACCAATACATAGGCGACATGGTGGATTGGCAGTCTATGAACATGGAAATTGCAGGCAATGCATTTAACGGCGAACAAGGTCTTCACATGGCTATGGAGCTAAAACCGGATTTGGTAATTGCGGATATTGACATGCCAAAAATTGACGGCCTTAAAATGTGCAAACTTATAAAAGAACAACTTCCTGATGTACGCTTTGTATTTATAAGTTGCTTCGACAGTTTTCAATATGTACGTGACGCAATGGACCTTGGCGCATACAAGTATATGTTAAAACCTGTAATGCCATCAGACCTTGTGACGGCCGTACAGGAACTGTCAGACATAAAAAGCGAGCATCTGATTACAAAAAAGACTATAGAGGATTTGCAGGGTCAAATAAAAGCCAACATGCCCATTTTACAGGTTCAATTTTTTAGGGAAGTTATTCATACATTGGATTTGTCTAAGTGTGATGAAATCAGAAGCCGTATGCGGTTTTTGCAAATCCACGAAGATAGCAAGCAAGTGATTATTTCTATAGAAGCAGATAATTTTGAACAAACCGCTACAGCAGAGAACTGGTATTTGTTAAGAGCCGGTATTGAGCATGAACTCAAACAACTAACCGATAGTGGGCGATACTATGTTGTAGATAGTCTGGTTGGCTCATTGGTAGTTGTAATATGTTTTCAACATGAGAGTAGCATTGGCGAAAATATTTTGTTAGAAAAAATAGATGTGCTTACCCGGTCTGTAAAAGATAAGTTTAACAGGCCACTTACCGTAATTTTGAGCGATTTTTGTTCGCTTTTTGACCTAAGGGAGCAGTGTATTAAGGTTAGAAATGCAGTTGCGTCACGGTTTTACAGCGGCGGAAATCATGTAGTTATTGCCGGCAAGCTTGAAATGCAACCGCCGGAAATTGAGTTGTCTGTGGTCTTGGAAGATGTGAAACAGGTGTTCAACTCGCTGTCTAACGAGTCCATAGAAACTTTCATATCCAAATATTACACGACAAACAGCCAATCTTACTCCGAATATATGCGGCTACAATCTATTGCAATTCTTACTTCTATGCAGATTATGCTTTTGGAAAAGAATTTTACATTTGAAAGAATTATGGGCAGTAACACCATTGCCTTAGAAAAACTAAACAAAGCAAATAGTATTTTAGACTTGCGGCAATGGATGCACAATATTTTTAATGCAATTAAAGAAACATTGACCAAAAATGATGAAAGTGGTCGCAATGAAAAAATAGTATTCGAAATTAAATCCCGCATTGAAATAAATTACTCCAAATATTTTGGACCCAATGATATTACAAGTGACTTGCAAATAAGTACAAGCCATGCCAATTATATATTCAAACAACGCATGGGTATGACTATTTTTGACTATCTGGTTCGCACAAAAATGGAGGTGGCTATGTCCATGCTAAAAGACCCCTTTGTCAGAGTTTATGAAGTTGCCGCTGCGGTAGGATACGAAAGCATATCCCACTTTATTTCTGTTTTTAAAACCCACACAGGAATGACTCCCAAGCAGTTTTCTAATAAAGCATGACCGGGCTACGTCGTTTTTCACAACAATTTTCAAAGCAAAATAGTATTCAACACAGGGTAAAACGTATTTTGTTTACCCTTTTAGTTGTGTTTATATCGCTGATGCTGTCTGTTATATCTGTTTTTGTGGCCAACCAAAGGGTTACACAGCGCGAGGTCAATCTTGCAAGGGATGTGGAATCTGCAGCTAGCATGATAAACTTAATGAAATCCCAATACATCTACCGCGGTGTAAGCCTTGTTAATAATGTAACTTTAATGAGCCTGCTTAGGGACGCTAATAACCACGACATCACAGCCGTTATTCAAATGCGTCATTATATGAACATGCTGGTAAGCGATTTTATGTTTAAAAATCCAAATCACCAAACATTCACGTTTTACTTGTACAATTTTTTTGAAGGCGGAAGCGAGCATATTATGCCAATGACGGCGTTCCCCAAACCGGAAATTAAAGAACGTCTGCTTGAAAGCCCTGTTGCGCCACTTATCAACGAAACCGCAATTGTGTACGATAGCAATGGCAATCGCTTTATACATATTTATCGCAACATCTCGTTCGTAGACGATTTCATCTGCATTTTTCAAATAAGCATCCCATATGAATGGGTGGAACTTTATTTCAGCGTTATTTACGATGCAGCCCCTAGAATGGTACTTTCCCATGTGCAAGCGAACGGAGAATTATACAGGCGAATATATTCCCAGCAAAGCACACGAGAATTTAACGAGTCAAATTTTAGTATTATAACGTCCGAACCTATGATGGATGGTAGCCGTTTGGTATTGGCATTGCCAAGAACATATGTAGTTGCTGTTTATGTACGTAGTTTACTAACCTGGGTTTTGCCTGTGCCGATCTTATTGCTTATTGCACTATTCATATCTACCCGCACCACAACGTCTATTACAAACAGTTTAAATACCTTTGTAGCTTCCCTTAACAGCGGAGATTATAGCGACCTTAACGTGCAGCCTCTCGTTTTGGATAACGAAATTGAAGTTATTAAGCGAGAATTTTTGAAAATCTTAATTCGTACAGATGAAATTCATCAAAAGCTAACCCAAGCCAATATCCAAAAAAACCACCTAGAGTTGCTTTTGCTTCACGAGCGTTTCAACCCACATTTGCTGTATAACTCGTTGGCTGTGTTGTGCGTTTGCGCACAAAAGCGAGGCGATAAAAACGCTGTTGATATTCTGCTTGCGTTATCCGATTATTACCGAAGTGTTCTTACCGACGATAAGGACATAATTAGCTTGGAAACGGAACTGCATATACTTTCGCGTTATCTTGAAGTTGTAAACCTAATTACATTAAACAGGTATTCGTTGGATATTTATATAGATGAAGGTATAAAAGCACGGCCGGTTATAAAGCATATGCTTCAGCCACTTGTAGAAAATGCGGTAAAGCATGGGCTGGCCGACAAAGACGAAGGTGTTGTTACTGTAAATTGTCGCCTGGCAAACGAAAATATTATTTTTGAAGTTATCGATCGCGGCGAAGGTATGAGCATGGAAACGATTGTTAAAATACTATCCCTACAAGACGAAAAAAAAGGCGGGGGATATGGTCTAAGAAACCTTATACGCCGCCTTACACTGTATTGTGGTGATAATTATGGGTTGCATATTGAAAGTGAAGTGGGGAATGGAACAACCGTTACGATTGTGTTGCCGACTTTACCTTAGCGGTACAAGATAATTCCTATACAGCCGCATCCATTCAAAATACAATCGCATTTCTTCTGACAACACCGCTTGAAACCTTGGAACATCTACAAAGCGGGTCATATAATTTTGGAAGTTTGAATCGAAGTCTGCTACGGAGCCTACGATAGACGCTATAATTGCCGCACGTCCACCAGGGGAGTCAAAGCTGTAGTCCAATTTTATATCGGCAAATGCAGTGGTGTTATGGTACTCGAATGCCGCCCTTGCCGCAACCACAGCTTCACTTACAGGCCCCTCAACATAGAAGCTAAACAGCGGGTAGTAGTGCTCTCTGCGAACCTGCTCTGCAATAGAATTTATGTCAATCGCATCTGGGTCTGAAACACTCCTTGGATATGCTTGAAGCGGTGACGGGAAGTAATCCCATCCGCCTGCAAGTACAACGGTGTTGGTTTCAGGGTTAGACCTTGTAAAAGCTCCACCTCTGCTCATGCCAAAATAAATACCGTCTCTAAACTCTGCACCGGACTGTCCTGTAAGCCACCATAGCTCAAGGTCTCTGTATTCTGCGGTAAAACGTCTGTCGCGACCGGTGCCCGTAGACATATGTGGTAAACCCCATGCACGAAGTTCGGCAGCTTCCAAGCTTTGATTCCAGTCTATCCAGTTTAAAATTTGAGGAACCCATTCTTCCGGTGCGGCATTGGTAATGCCATAGCCATGTCCGTGGCCTCTTAAACTAACAACACGCATAGACGCGTCTTGGTACGGATTTACAAAATTGTCCACTGTAAATAGGTGAAGTAAACGGAAACCATGTTCTTCGCCTCTTGATTCTGCTGTGGCGCGTGCGGAGTCAACTCCATGCCAGGCTTGCCACATGGCAAATTGTCCGTTGGCTACCATGGCACTGCGTTGGTCATCACGCATGATAAATGCCTCAGGGTGAATAAGCCTTTCATTAAATGCAGTATTCATAAATTGGATATAGTTTCTCCAATAAGTTGTTCCTGCGAAGTAAGCATATGTGTTTCGGTTGAAATCGTAGGTTCTGTCTGCCAATGTATGCCAAAACAAATCCATCATAGAAAAAGCAGACCACATTAGCGAACCAACGTCTTCGTTCAACTGAATTTGTGCAGGCACAACAGGAAGTCCGTCTACCGTTATGTCAAGGGCTTGCACCGCACGCAGAAAATATAACAAATCATCTAAATTGCGAATAGGAACGTCGTCAACCTGCTCAAAAGTAAGGTATCCGCCCTGTGCAATGAAAAGTTCTTTCAGTTCGCGCTCTGTCCTAACTTCCGGGAACACCATTTGCAATATATCGTCACGGAACCACCATGCATATTCGCCATAAGAATTAGCTCTCATAACTTCCGGCTTGTGACGCAGGTTTGTTGCAGCAAGGTTTGGGAAGTTTGGAATGTGTGTAAGAGTGCCCGTAACAGGGTCAAGATTTGCTTCGTACCATAGCCTTACGTCTATTCCAAGGGATTCAAGCCTTTCTACAGTCATTGGCATGTAGGTTCTAATCTCTTGGTATGTTATTGTGCGCATAATCTCAAACTCACGCTGAGCCATTTGGGCCTCTGCATGGCCAAAAGCACCCGTTAATACCATAGGCATTGTGCCGCCAAGGTGATGCATTTGGAAAAACTGTGCCCAGCCAATTGCACCCTCGTCATACTCTACAATGTCGGGTATAACTCTTGTTCTTTCGCGCCAGATAGGTTGCAGAATGTCGTTGCCCGGTGCTCTGGGGTTGCTTTCAATAGTGCCAAGCACGGTAATTGTGATTTCAGGCGCATTAGAAACATCAAACCCACTGCCGGCCGCAGGTAGCGTTGGTGTGGTTCCACCTTGGTTGCCTTGATTGTTTTGATTAGCTTGGTTGTTTTGGTTAGCCTGGCTACCAACATCTGGTTCGGGGGCATTGTTGCGGCCACAAGCTGTTAAAACCACTAAAGCCATGGTTGCCATCAAGGCAACTACCATGAAAATTTTCAACTTTTTGAACATTGTAAATCCTCCTGTTTTTTTTATTTTAATCAGGCCTTTATTGCGCCCGAAATGACACCTTTGACAAAAAATCTTTGAAAAAACGGATAAATAACTAACATTGGGAACGTGACAACGACCATAATTGCCATGGAAATGACTTGTTGTGTAGGAGGCCTAAACTCTTCCTGTCCCTGTATTAGCCTTTGCAGTTGAATCTGTGCGGCTATGGGTGAGTTTAGGTCAATTATTACGCTGGCTTGCCCTGCACGCAATACTCTTTCCATCAAAAACTGTAATGTCCATAAATTCCTGTCTGTTATATACAAGACATTTGTCTGTACGTCTAACCAGTGATGCACAACACTAAAAAACAAAAATGCGGCAATAGATGCTTTCATTAAAGGCATTATTATTTGTGCAAATATCCTGATGTGCCCAGCACCGTCTATCATTGCACTTTCCTGTAAGCTATCCGGCAAATTATCTATGAAAGAGCGCAATATAACCGCCGTAAAATACGAAAACGCACCCGGAATAATAAACACCAAGAAATTATTAATAAGGCCAAGATGTGCCATAACAATGAATCTGGAAACAGTAGTACCTCCAATAAACAACGGAATAAGCAAATAGAAAATTATAACTTTACGCCCCCTAAGATACCTTTTCGACAATGCATATGCCGTCATAAGACACACAAGCACAGTAAGTACAGACCCGCTTGCCGCCCTTATAACCGTAAGCCATGCGGCTCGCCAAAGTCCGGGGTAGTTAAGCACAAAACGAAAATTATCAAGTGTAAACACACGTGGCCAAAAATATATCCCGCCCAGTCTTGCATTTTCGCCGTCGTTAAATGCAATGATTAAAATATACCAGAACGGATAAATCATGGCCAAGGATAAGATGATCATAAAAATTACATTAAATATATCAAATGCCCTTTCTCCGCGTGAGAGACGTATTTTCCTTCTTCTCATAACAGCCTCCTAAAATATCCCTGTATCGCTAACCTTGCGTGCTACTTGGTTAACAATTATAACCATTGTAAACGACACTACACTTTGGAATAGTCCCACTGCCGCCGCCTGGGAATATCGTCCACCAACAATACCCCTCTGGAATGTGAAAAAGTCAATCGTTTGAACACTTTCGCGTATAACTTGGTTTTCCAAGTTGAAAATTTGGTCAAAGCTCACTGAGAAAAGGCTCCCCATTGCAAAAATAAGCAAAATACAGAAAATAGGCAATAGACCCGGTATGGTTATATGCAAAGCTTTTTTGAAACGACCTGCACCGTCTATGTCGGCGGCTTCGTATAGTTGCTGGTCGATACCGGCAATGGCGGCCATGTACATAATCGTACCCCATCCGACACTTTTCCACACACCTGTCAAAAGTAAAACCAGTAAAAAGTATTGAGAATGCATCATGTAAGAAACACGCTCGCCACCGGTTATTGACGTTACAATATTGTTGATGAGCCCTGTAGGTTCTACTGATAAAAACAGGTAAACAAGACCAGCAACAGTAACCCATGACACAAAGTTTGGTATGTATGAAATTGTCTGAACCGTTTTCCTAAACGTCGAATTCCTAAGCTCATTAAACAGCAGAGCTAGAATAAGTGAAGCGGGAAAGCCAATTATTATGCCAGTGAAGCTGTAAAGAACTGTGCGGCCTGTCATTTCCCAAAACCATCTGTCTGTGAGGAATGACCTAAAATGCCTAAGTCCGGCCCATGGGCTACCTAATCCAAACCATCCGGCAAATATGTTGTAATCCATAAACGCAATGGGAATAGAAAAAAATGTTAAATACCCAAACAAAAAAGTTAGTACGATTGCCGGAGCCAAGAATAAATATAGAATCCATGAACCCGACCGTTCCAAGCTTTTGTGCTTTTTTCGTTTTGTTGACATGTGCTATCCTCCCTATAAAACTAATAGATACAGGATATATGTAATCTACCAAAGAATCTATAGCGGGATGTTATGAAAAATATCATTATTTATATGCGAGATTGCAGAAAGATCTACTAAAATTCATATTAAGTTTTCACAATCAAGCAATCGTAAGACACTGCAAAAGCGAATTTCTTCCCTTGTTTGACACACCAGAAATATCTAAACATGCCTATTCGGTAAGTTGTATTTTCCGAAATATAGGCGGGAATAGAATAAAAACCCACAGATAGTTTTGACTGTTCTCGCTTTTTTAATGCAAATAATCATATTTACACGGCTTTTAAAAGGTATGGGGCTAGACCATACCACCGCAATTGATATGTATTACCGGCAAATTATTGCAGAGTGTAGGTTACCATTCCGGCCATCGCTGGCGCAAACCTATGGCAATCAATTGCGTGATTTTTTTGAACAAAAGGGTATACCAAACGTAACCCTTACTGCTGATGAAAATGGCCATGCTTTTATTGATAAAGAAAAGCACCCCGATTTATATGATTGGGCGGTGAATGGATAGTGAACTCTCCATTCTCTATGTGAACGCGAATCCACCTGCTGTCAACTCATACACGTGAATCTAATTTACCGAACCATGTCAAAGTGCTAAACTTATGCCGAGGTGATTTAGATGAGCATATTGAGCAAATTACAAGAATCAATGAAGTCATTGGAACAAGAAACGCAGCACGCAGGTTATTGGTACAGCATCCAAGAATCATTGATAATCTTGCTATGCGGCTTGCTTTGCAGGCAAGAAACCATAAGTGAAATACATGAATGGGCAGAATCAGCCCCAACGCAGTTATTTTTAGCAGAAGAGTTCGGAATTACAAGAATTCCATGCAGAGCGCAGTTTTACAATATATTAGGATGTATAAATGCCGAAAAATTCAACTACTATTTTACAAAATGGGTGCAAAATCTGCTGCCAAACAACCTATCAGGAAAAACGGTAGCCATCGATGGTAAAACAATATGCTCGACCGACAAGTTGACAAACGATGGAAGCGTTCTGCATATAGCCAGCGCAATCGTGTCAGAATACGGATTAGTAATCGGCTCTCAAGAGTGCGGAACAAAAACAGGCGAAATCACAGCATTTCGTGAACTCATAAAAATGCTGGAAATACAAGGAGCCATAGTGGTTGCTGATGCGTTGCATTGCAATCAAAAATCTGCCGAAGCAGTTATAGATGCGGGTGCAGATTATCTGTTTGTAATAAAAGACAATGTTCCCAAGATAAAGGCTGACATCGAACTATATATACAAGAAGAAACCGTTGGAACATTTACGACCGTAGAAAAAAACGGTGGCCGCATTGAAAATGCGTACTGCATATGCGACCTGTGATATTGCATGGTTGGATGGGCGCGAGCATTATAAAAACTTATCCTGTATTGGCGCAATCCACAGGCAGTTTGAAAAAGCCGGTCAAACATCCAGCGAGTGGCACTACTATATATCCAGCAAGACACTTACCCCCGAGGAATTACTTATCCATGCTAGGTTGGAGTGGGGCGTAGAGGCAATGCACTGGCTGCTTGATGTTCATTTTTCTGAAGATAAAACCCGTGTTTGGAACATGAATCTACAAAAGAACCTTAACATCATGCGAAAAACGGTTCTGAATCTGGCTAAAGTCTTTAAAGCTCATAATTGTCACAAATCTTCACTCATTGGTGTTTTAAGACGCAACCTTTTCGATCCCAAGGTGTTCTCTGACTTCCTTGGCTTTTTTAGGAAGGATGCAAATTAGATTCACGTG
>Ga0123355_10008791_pt1 | contig 15282 bp, 12 predicted proteins | sample TergutEmb28metaG_3_FD_89872 | JGI IMG/M metagenome (GOLD analysis project Ga0123355, IMG submission 89872) | Embiratermes neotenicus P1 segment gut microbial communities from Petit-Saut dam, French Guiana - Emb289 P1 | ecosystem: Host-associated > Arthropoda: Insects > Digestive system > Gut ... | reverse complement strand
GTAGGCGGAGCCGTGGAAAACTTGGCGGGGACAACCTAGGTACCTCCCGCCCAAAAGAAACCGGTGGGGGGGGGGGGGGGGAGCTACTGTAAGTTTTTCAACCGTTTTTCTGCCATACAATATAAAAGTCCCTAAGAATTTATGACAATATACGTCATTAGATCATTGCTAAAAGTGTTCGTAACTTTACAGCTTGATGTAAAAGTGTTGAAAACTATGACTCATCACTTATCTTGCGGTCCGAGCAGGGCGTTGGGGTTTATAAACAAGAACTCCAGTAAAAACAAGAAAAAGGTTGCTCCTCTCTGTCCTAGACCATACCAATTTCACGGCTATTAATCTCCGTCATGTTCCCATTAAAATGTTTCCATCACCCTCTACCCTTCGGCCTATACCGATACACGGCCGTCATGCTTCCCTTTGCTGCGTTACTTCCATAATTTATGGCCACTTCTGACCGCTTTTAGATACGTTCGCATAACGCGAAAAAAAAACTGCTAGTTTCTTCTATATGTCTGTTACTCCGTCCGCCCGCTCGCACGTTGTCACTACGCTACCGCTGAACGGATATTCGTGAAATTTTATATCAGGGGGTTTCACCACCATCTGTCAAGAATATTCAAGTTTCTTTAAAATCGGGAAAATCTGCCTATATGAAGACCTACGTACATTTATGATCAGTCGACGAATTTTTGTTTTCAGAAAAGAACTCCACAAAAAATCAAATGCGGAATAACAAGACAGGCAGAGATGCTCTGACACACTAGACCGGAAAGGATGTACACTGCATACCAAGTAGCAAGAACAAATACAGTCATAATATTAACATTCCTCTACACTTACTAGTGCCTGATCCGATAAAAGAAATTTTGAGTCAGACTTATGGAAAGAGTTAAATTAGCTGGAATGCTTTCCTTCAAACGTAGTACGTATAATTAGCATAAGTGTTACCTGCTAATTGAAAATGTGATAAAGCAGACAAACGAGTAAAATCTACCTGCACAAGCCTATAAGACCCACTGTGGTGAATGTAATTCAATTAAATCACCTCGATATTACTAAGACATGAACAGGGAATTATTCAACTTTGATGGATTCTTCAATTTATTAATCGATCATTAGTTTAAGCAAACAGATACAGGCACATAAAAACTATGACTATACCTACAAGTTGTGAATTAAATATTGTTTGTAATACAGAAATCGAACAGAATTTCGAGGGTAAAATTCCGAGGTTATGACCGACGCAGACAAAATCAACGCACGCACATCAATAATAAAATTTAATACCAGACTGTAACAGCCGTTAACTGCATTCCGTATCACAACAATATTGTGACCAACCAGTGGATTAAACGCCGTGGCCATCTGAGAAGGGATCCGGATACAAACCACCGAACACGCCTCAGCGTTACGTTACCTGTGCGATTCCTATCTTGTTTACTATACCACTAATGGCATACGCCCTATTCCGCGGACAGTATTTACACGCAATTTTTGCAGGTTTTCACAAGACACAGTTTAAAACACTATAAATACGAAAATATTTGGGCCCTCACCAACAGCTATGAAAGACATAAATAAACGTACTGCAGGCCGAAACAATAAAACCCGAATTCAAAACCATTAACATTAAAATTGCAAACAGGATTAACTGCTCCATTGTGCCGGGAAGTAGATACACCATCGCTAGTATATTTCAGTATATAAAGAAGAACATCATCTAAGAGAAGAAGAAAAAAACAGTAGTCCTAAACAACCCACAGATTAATCATAGTTCTTTTAGGGTGAATTGCACAAATGAACGCTTTTAACTTGGGGCATCGGGACATATCCACTGTCGTCACTCTGCAGCAAACAAACACTTGTGCATGGGTGAACAAATCCCTGGCACCAGGTTGCCTGGGAAGCTAAACAGTGGATCGTAGAGCCCAATGATAGTCGGTCCTCAAGATGGAACCTGCTTCATGTCACCATTCTGAAGCTTCGAATTTTGAGATGGCTCCTGGCGTTTTAGAAAATCTGCAGACACCTGAACCTATTTAGGCCGACGTCAAATAGGCTTCGGTGTCAGCAGACCAAAGTGCACATCACCGAAGGTCAAATGCACGAATTCAATGTTGCCACTATAACTTCCACTGTCATAAGCAGGAAGATACGTAAGAATTAAATTAAAGCAGAATATACAACGTGCGAGTAACAGTTATACCATATGACTCTGCATGAATACAATACACTGATACACTACATAATGCATATGCATCCACTTGACAGCCACCGGCAAATATTCGGTCGGTCCTGCAAACACAACCACACATCCCATACAAGGCTGACTAGCATCCCGCAGTAATAAACCACTTTTCTCTCACATACTGTCTTCTTCTACGTTTCTCCAATATATTAACTCTTTAAAGGAGCAGGGTTGCGAGGAGAACAAGGGCAGGGTATTCCATCGGCATCATGTGCGGCCTTTTTCACACTGTGATGGTATTCGTACTGACTGAAAAGTATTATTATTATTATTATTATTACTACTACTACTACTACTACTACTACTACTATCACCACCTTTACGCTGGGTATTTACAATTATACACCTCAAACGAACAAAGTTTCTAGTGTAGACATCAGTGTTGCAGCTGTGTCGTATTTACAATTTGTGATACATGTACTGTTATTTCACATGTGAAATATGTTTTGAACTTAGTACATTAGAACTTTCCGAAATACGCGTGCAGTACCCAAAGTGGCTGTTTTTTGTATTTCCTTGATTTCGTGCTTTCCCAGTATAATGCTCAGGTATTATCCGAATGATATTCAGATGGTTCCAGTTTCCCCTATTATAATTATAATAATAATCATTATTATACTTATTCCCAAAGTACTAAGTCTGCCGGTGTTAATTTTTTTATATAATCTCAAAACCTTCATAGTTTCCATGCTTGTAACAGCTTAATTTAACGAGCTACATTTATTTTATGGAACAGAGTAGGTTAAGTATGTGTATAACATACGTCCTTATACAAAAGGTGTATTTCTCTGCCACGTGGCAATAGCCATGCAAAGTCGCATGCCTAACTCTGATACACGCACTGCAAGAACGTGTGTGTGTGTGGGAGGGGGGGGTTGAGGGAAGTTGAGTTTGCAAAACAGTAGCGTGGTTCGAGCACGCCCAGGGCCAAACAACAACAAATGGGAAAAGGTAATTTAGAATACCATTGCAAGTTCGCCGTCGTATTGCGCTACTGTATTGCGGCAGAACGTGCACGTATCTGACAATATGGTTCCTCAGTCTATCACAACCAAACCCGATTAATAACACACATTTCACAGGGGTAACAAGATTAGGGCCACCTGTCATAACTTCAATCTATCTATGGTTTACTAAGCAACGTTCCAAAAACGTCGCATTATAAAACGTTGGGTTGCAAGCTACTTGTGTATAACGCACGAGGTGGTGGAAGGATGTGGTCATTTCCTAGTTTGAGGTCGTAACATGGAATCTGCCGAAGGAACTGAAGAATGCCACAAAAATACCGTCAGATATGCGCTATCCCGGCCGGCGCTAGAAGCACTAACACGTGAACCAACTTGCTGGATTCGGTACAGATATAACGGACGCAGACTTCTCGAAGATCTGCTACTACACACCACTCCGAGACCCAGCTTTGCGACTGTCCGCGACTTCCGTACAGTTCCCCAGCTTCCGCGATCGAAGGGCTCAATACCGGTCTCTAAGTGGCACTAGCGCTACCTACTCAAAAGTCCGTGGGCCATTTTTCCTATCGCTGGTTCCAGGAAGTCAGAAATATAGAGGGGGCTCCCTATTGCAGTGTTTCTCAACCGTCGGGCCACGGCCCGGTATCGGGCCCTGGCGTCAATTATATCGGGCCGCGAGAGGTTCTCCTGGAATTTGTCATTTTAGTTTTCTAAGCAATTTTCATGAATAAATGTTTTATAGTGGGAATATTCTGAGGAGAAAAATATTCGTGAATGTGCCGAAAAACTCAGACCCAGATGTTGGCCAGTCCAGTGATTGATAACTAATTTAAACGTAATTTTATATTTGTCAACATGCCACAACGTATACATAAGTGTACTAGTACTATTTATAATTATATCATAATTAATTATTTATACTTATGTTAGTTTAATGTATGAATTTAAAAAAATGGAAAGGTATTTACGAGTAAATTTGTTGGGACCGGGCCCTCGTCTTATGTAAAAAAGAATTTACCGGGCCGCGGTCTCACAAAGGTTGAGAAACACTGTCCGATTGTAAAAAGTTGACATCAAGCTCAGTTAACACACTGGCTGAGAGGTCGACGGAGAGACCCACCGACAGAAGTCACCTCGTTAAGTTTACTGTCGTTAATTAGGAAGAAAAGTATGATAAATAACGCGCATAACGCACATGTGCAAGTGATAAGTTGCTTTTTTATGCACGCTACGTGTACAACTTTGTTTCGGCTGAAAAATGGAACTTCTCTGTTTACACTCACACCACGGGGTTAACAAATTAAATTATAGGGGCCCAGTGTCAGGCCGAGGGGGAGGGGGGTCAGTGTTTGCCCGCAACACCCCACCATCTGGCTGTTTAGAACATCCGTCGGCAAATGCAAGAGGTATAACTAATGCAACAAAAATTATTCGCAAAAAGACTGCTATATGTATAGACAAAACGTCTGAAAAAAGAATTACAGTCCGGAGTTGCAAGAAACTACTAAATGTAGTAACAACACAGGCAACGCCATGGGTTCAAAATAACCAAACACTATGAACGAAGCGCAACACCAAAGTATGCAACCCTGTGAACTAGATTGTGAGGATCGAAGTTGGATGCAGTTCGCTCAGGACTGTGACAGGACGACACAGGCTGACATTACGTTGTTCAAACTACCGGCTCCGGCCGTGTATACAAACAGAATCTAGGAAGTGTATCATCCCTGTTGTGTGTATGAAAATAGGAAAATGGCATTTAGTCAAACACAACTGTGTCCCAATAGGTGTATTTAGTGACTATAATGGGCAACTACATGTTTCGGCATGTACTGGCCATCTTCAGGTTGTCTTAGGAGAACTTAAGATAACGCGCTCACGTGGTGTAGAGATCTCTACACCATTATAGTCACTAAATACACCTATTGGGACACAGTTGTGTTTAACTAAATACCATTTTCCTAAGCCAAACAGAAACACAGGAAATGCAATTAAAGGTAACAGTGTTATCAGTCCGTTCACATTATCTCAAAAATCGTTAAAAACACCAGAAATAATCTTCGTACTTTAGTTTCCTCGCAACGTTTTGATCACAATGCCTTGAGCTCTGAATGTCGAGTGTAATTAGACATTCGCCGACATACGCATGATTGTAATATAGTTACTACCTACTCAGAAATTTGATGGCCCTTAAGCAGGCGAGCTGTTACATGCCAAGACATATGGAGAAACTAATGCGCGCTCTACTGCAATGTCGAGTAGCCAACGATGCAAAAACTATAAACTCCAAAATCATAGACTATACACACACTGGTAAATGACAATGAAACACTAGCACAATCGTTTCATCCCCAATTAACGTCTCTTCACATTCAACAAACAAGTGTCCACAAACCGGTTTTCTAGAGAGCGTTCTTAACCAAATATACTTGTTGCCTACGTCTTCATCCTGAATGAAGCTTTGCAAAAAGACAGTAGACACTACGCTTCGAGGTACCGCGACTGTGAATAAGAAACACCCGGACTTGCGTTTTTAAAGACAGTCAATTTTACAGCTCAGAGCTACACATATTTGCGAACAAGTGCTAAGGTAATTATATGGATCTAACAAAGATTAATTGCCTGAGGAATGGAGAATATTACACAACGTGCAATACACGGCGTATGCACCTCGACAAGTACTAATGATACAGTTTATCAATGTTACGATAAGGAAAATCAATGTATACCGAGTGTTGGTACAAAAAGACCTGAAAATATGGGCACTTAGAATAACCGCGGGAGAGAGGGGGGATGGAAGGCTGCCAATGCTGTGGTGATTATGTTCAGGATAAACACGCACCAAATGTACAATGGCCAGAAAACAGGTGACCAGTCTCAGGCCACCACCAGCATGGTGACCAAGTCCAGGCAAGTTATTGCGCCTACTATTTTTCGATTAGGGTGTGTGATTTTCTGTGATTTTCCTTTGTTGCAAGGCAAGCGCCATGGCTCTCGATCGCCCACACCAAGCAGGCACATAGCCTACGCAACTGAAACACTCTGGCTTCAAATCCCCGACTACCACACAACCATCCCCACCTCCACCACTCCATCCCACCAACATAATGCCGCAAGGAGAAGAACACGCCAAGGCCCACAACGAAGACAGATAATACATTGCTTTAAGCACAACCGCTGTTACAGTTACGTATCCACGTTATCGGCTAGCGATGCGTTCAGTGTGCAAGAATGGTCCAACGAACCAAGGACTAACGGCCCACGGTTAACTTTCTGGTTGGTGAGTGCTCTTCAAGACAATAACGCAGCTTACAAAACGCATTAATACATGTGTGTGGGAAAAATGCGGAGCTTCTTAATGTCAACGATGGAGGTTATCGTAAGTTACCTTACCTACCTATTTAAACTCGAAACAAACACAGGGACTCATAACTCGCCATTTGATAGATTTAGTTTCAGTTCTAAGATCCATATACTATACCTGCTAACCGTATTTTCTCTTCTTCTAGGCCTTCATCTTGCCGGGTTCCTTCAATTCTCACCACCTTTACCCCACTACAACCACGTATCGAGTCCACCCCAGTCTTTTAAACTTCATAAACACCAGAAGTGCAGGTCAGTAGGTTCCGCCTCATCTCGTAACCTAGTTACTCTTTACTACATATTCTTTACTCCAAAAATAACCACGAGCGCACTTTCACTACAAACGTTTGTAACTTATATTATTCTTCAAAACTACGTTACGCCGTCTCAAGCGCTTAAAAAGTGTGGGTGGATTCGCTCTTCCCTACATCCTATTCTTGTTTCGAAGTCACACAGAATAATAATTTTCTGGCTTAAAACATAAGGCGCTGTTGTAAGAATCAACTCCTATAATTTACTCTGGAACCTCACCTCAACTTCGAAGTGTTCTTCCTAAACATTGGGCCTAAATGAATTACCCAAATGACGACATATAGCGCAAACTAACAAGATCAGACCGTATGAAACGAAAAAAAAAAAAATGGTCTGATAAACCTTTTAAAGAGGAAGCGCGGACTGCTTTATTTAAAGACTCAGTTCCTACCATGCAGTAAACACTTTTCATCTCGGTTTTAAAAACCAATCAGTTTATGCTGTAAGTGACACAAATCACCGGTTGTTCTCCGATAAATACAAAACACATAAATACAGTGTGCACAGGGCGTGCAATTGTTGAATGTTAAAATTGGTGGCGCATGACGTAACCAGTAGGCTTTAAAAGGTTAAGCACGATAATATTTTCAAACTAAATACCACTACAAACTTACATCCAAATGCCGCGTAACAAATCATTACTCATTTGTGCGAAACCAAACAATATAAACGTACCAATTGCCATATACAAAGGTAAGAAAAAATAAACATCTTGGACTTGAAAACAGCCCAACGGTACGGACTGCTGGACGGAGGGATTTATACGAATTTGTGAGTGCAAGCGTGAAAGCAAATACAATGCAGATGCCAGGTATCGAATGCAGGTATCGCCGACGGTAAGGTCGCTTTTCATTAACAATTGTCTTGCAAGCAGTACCCTTGAGCATTACACCCACTGACACCCATAACACTCCTAACACAGTAACAGTAACTGTTGTAATGCGGCACAAGCAAATCCCACGTTCCTTTCACGAGGACGAAGAGCTGACAGCCTACTCGCTTTGTGACGTCTCGATTATGCAACGAGGCTCTCCAAGAGGCCAAACTTGAACCCGGAAGGGAAAACGAATCATGCCACACATAATGGTGCAAATATGGTACTGAGGGTGCGAGGAGGTGGTATGTGTATGGCACAACGCTGATTGATTCCAGCAGTCTGCTAAATGTCAAGCGGCTGCCTGACGTGGTACTGGAATTTGATACACATGCCAGGTGATGTACACTCCGAGAACTATACTATTACTGTCACAACAGGACGGAAAATCTATTCAAGAGAGCAACGAAAGTATAACTACTTTCACTTTAGCAACCGCTATGATTTCTTGAGGTAACGGCGTAAGCGACGAACTAACGCAAATGGCATAGGCCCAAGTGAAACAATAAAGATATGCAAGTATGGCACAAACACAACGAAATATGGATACGGTCCTCGGTGGTCGCATTAAATAGCACAGGTCCTCGGTGGTCGCATTAAATAGCACAAACTTGCAGCTGCGATAAGATAAGTGATTAGGTCATATACGGAATCTAACAACGACGGGTTCAGATCTGTTAAACCAGACACATATACGACAGAGCTCAAGCATTTACTGGAATTCTGAACTGCAGAATTGTCACATAAAAACATATACATTGAAGTACGGAAGACAGCTTCACCATTCGGCTTCATCCTACACAGCAAATGCACTGTCCAGTGCTCTTGCAGTAAGCGTACCACCATACACCACTGGCAGCCCAGCATTCAGAGAGCTCACAAGCATGTATCAGACACAAACAGGCTCAGTCGAAATACGACTCCAGATCCCAGGACACAACATTTACATTACGTCGTCCCCCACATAGAGTACTGCTGCCTATATGGACCCTTCTTCAGTTGTACAGTATCACACGTGATTAAATCGGTCTACGCAGTCGCTCAAATCTAGGTACCCACGGTGAAGTGAGACAGTACGGCCGCCCGCATGACACCAACACTGTGACGTACATATTAGCAGCATACAGGTGGTGTAGGCACATTAAAACCGCAAGTTTTCGGCACCAAAACGCTTCCAAATAAGTACCTCTATTAATCAATATATCACATAACAAATACACTCGATAAAAAACAATCCACAATTACCAAATTCCTACATATTTCGGCAGCGGGATAGCATCCTTAGGGAGCATTCCAGAGCAAACGAATACCAGTCCTAGGTGCTCATCTAACACTGCAGCTCCCTCGATGGAATGATTAAAATATTAAAATATTACACTCATTCCAGAAGGAGTTCAATACTTGTCATGAACTATACTGTACTAAGTGCAATTGTTCTTTCATATAGTAACATAAAGCTCCTCTATTGTCTCATCGGCAACCTGAGGTGGCATTGTTGTTAGTGAGCAAGTGGAAACACGCAGAGGCACGTATCAGCCCTGTTTTAGTTTCTTCCACAGATGTTACAGAGAAAGCAGGATTAAACATGGGAGTACCTGCTCAAGGCCTTAAACACACGCGATATGTGAAACCTTTATTGTAAGAATATCTGCAGTCGATGCCGAGCGTATTTAATTAATCTATACGGATAATAAAGGCAAATGCGTCATGAACAGGGAAATGGCAGGGACTCATAAGTCAATCTGTTCCACCGAAAGCAGTAAACACAACACAAATAAAAGAACCACAATCCAGAGCTGTTTTATATCCAATTAAAACAGAAGCCAGCACGACTGCGCTACAAAGTGTCAATTAAAACGCTGCACCTCCGTAATTGGAATTTACAATGTTACCAATCTCAGTGCCGCAATACGAGCAAACAACAAAGTTTAAAATGCAGAGGAAACGTCGACGCTTGTTGTAACTCTACAATACTGACTGCACATTTGACTTCCCTACAGTTTCAGGGTCCGCTGGGTAACTCTTAAAACCAAATGCTAAAGGGATCCCCTTAACGACTAATTAAACTGAAATGTCGTTCGCATTCCTCATACACTCTTAAGAGCCCTCTTAAATTAGTTCGTGAGAACAGATAATGTTCCAAACACGCCCTGTACATTAATTAATTTGTAAATCAGCCCCATCGATCGAACTACAGAGCTTAGTAATAAAACAAAGCAAAGGAGTGAAGCGGTAATGGCTTGACTGTTGTACGGAGATGCCTGGCTCGAACACCCTAAGGAGCAAAGGAAACCCCTAGAAATGAGCCTATTCATAAACACACAGCACAGCGCAGTATGCTCATGTGAACGGCAGCTCGTTTGGACAAGAAGCCCCCACTCGTTATGCAACCTGCAGTCTCGTCGTGCTGTAACCAGCGGCGCAGCTTGGATTCTTGGCGCCCGCGGTGAGTATTCAAAATGACCGCCCCTAAGAGAAATTACGAACTTTACACGAAATTAAAATTACATACTGAATTTCCTCGTATTTTACTCAAACCAGGTTCTTCATTTAAATTATTCATTCCGCCGCCCTTTGGGCTCTACCGACCGGACTAGCCATACCACTCCCCATCTGCCACCACAACTACGTAACTAGCTGTATTATGCCCTGAACCTAATGAATCCAGCCCACATAGTCACATACGCATAAACATAAGCACGCAGGTTTTTTATTTCGATTTTAATATTACCCTCACTCCGACGACCAGATTCCTTGAGCCATCCCCTCCAGGTTTTCTGAAAGAAACTTAAGAATACGTCACGGCACTCGTGCATGATGCCTGACCTACCTCGTCGATAACTCCAAAATACTTGGCGTACACAAAAGACTGTTTTATTGCTATTTTTTAAGCGCGTTCACGTCGCTACGGAACGGCCGATAAGGTCCCTCGCCTGCACACATAAAAGAACTACTGAAATTTGATACTAACGTATTTTGCGAAAAAAAAAAATGTTGGGCCATTTTCTTATTCGTTAAGGTCGGCCCCAAAAAAAAAGGACACTTCACATTAAGACCAACGTGCGTTTCTGTGCGCATCTCCTGCGTAATTCGATATGTACTGGAACAAAAAAGTTTCAAACAAAAGATGCAGAGGGGATTAAAGCAAACAGCGAACCCGCCTTAAGTTCGAAGTGTGCTTTACCAGCTCGTATACTACAAAACTGTAAACGCCAAGGAAATGTAACCCAGTACAGCACTACATCACTGTCTACTTGCCAGTACTCCTCTTATTACCCCTGTACTTGCAACATCTAATCGCCTTAATTAAAGTTTCATCTCAGACAAAATTTATTTCAGCGACAAGGGAAGTCATGTTGGATATTTCTCTGAGAAAGTTAACAAATATGTTTCAATTCGTACACAAGGTCTGAAATATCATCTGCTGGTATAAACTTCCCTCATACAGTTTCACCATTCACAACCACAACAGTTTGCAGCACAATTTCCTACACAACTGCTGCACTATTAAAATGACGAATTTTTTTGTTTAGAAAGCACACACACACACGTTAAAAAATAAAATTAACTGCGCCTCAATCAGGAAACCTATAATAACAGCGAGAACTCGTCACAAAAACCTACAAGTAATCCCCCCCCCCCCCACCACCACCACCACCCTCTCCAATGACAACTTGTTTCAACAATGACCGCCGACCGACAGCCGTTGACATCCAGTTACGAACTGGACAGTGTCATAACACATGTGCCCACATACACATTATGCCGTTTCTGCAGAGTGCCCACTTTCAAACACTGGTAAAATAACACAAGACACCCGCAACAAATAAAAAATAAATGGCGTCGTTACTACACAACTGGGTGACAACAGCAAAATGACGTCTGTGACAGGCAGACAAGACTCAAACGAAACAGCATCTGCATCAGCACTTTAAAATGGAATTTTAGAAATGAGGCCAACAAACACTGTAACCGGACGCTAGAGGCTTTCAGACCGTCATTTCGTAACCATGTCACGCAGTAAGCAGTTAAACTGCCCTCAACCGCATGATTCAAGATTTAATTCAATTACCGCTTCCGACATGTACTACGCCGCGTAATTTGTTGGGTGTATAACACGTCGCTGACTTTGCTAAACCTGGCGGCTACCAAGCAAGTCTCTATACACACTGTAAATACAACAGGTACATGAGTGTGCATTTCAGTTCGGCGCTACTATCGAATATGAATTTATGTATAACTAATCTGCAACACACGCTCATGCATTCATTTGTAAACCTCCCTGCCCTTCGTGTGCCCTCCCCACAAAACTGCAACTCTATTGCGCCACCTAGTATCTTGTCTCGAGACCACATATCAGGACAAAGCATAAGATATGTAACAAATTCTCTGAGTCGAATAGTTCAAATATTTGGCAAAAACCCCCTAAGACATAAAAATTCCATTCATGAAGAAATTAAGTGCAGACTGAAGCGAGGATATCCTCGTAATCATTCGCTGCAAAGTATTGTCTTCCAGTTTCATCTTCAAAAATATATCAAGATATACCTGACTACAATTTTGCCCGTTGTTTTGTGCGGACGTGAAACTTGGTTCTATAACACACAGGATGATTTTGTTCGGAACAGAATGCTGAGGAAGATTTGGGCCTAAGAAGGACGAGGTAACAGGAGTGGGAAAGGCACAACGGAGACCTTTATGATCTATACTCCTCATCAAATGGAGGAAGTGTGACGAATATCGTCCCCATTTTTTAAATCTCGAATATCGAAGAGACGATAAAGTAGAAAGAGGTGAAAATGGTGTGAGTGTAATTTGATGCTTAGGTACTTAGGCTCCCAAGGACTTATTTTCCTACAGTCCTTCTGGAATGGCGATTTAAAAAAAAATCAGTTGGCGATATTAGGAACACTGTGTGCCTATTATCGTCCCCACCAATAATTATTTAAAAACGCTTAAATATGGCACATAACACTCAATACAAACACAGTTGGCTTTGAAATACAAACTGCAACCAAAATTCGCCAAAGTGAAATCAAAATCCACTATTTTAACATCGGGGTCTGGAATTATTGCATCAAAATGCCTGGAGAGCACCCCCCCCCCCCAAAAAAAGAGGGGGAATTAATGACTATCAAAGGGAAATAACTTTTCTGAAACGTCGGTACAAATACGTTTTTCCAAGCATTGTAGTTAAGGCCAACGGGTAGAGCATTTATTCAATGTTCCAGAAAAAGCAGAGAAACGTTTTCCAATCGTCCGTACCTGAACACTCTTCATGACACCAACTGTAGCGTTTGGTGCATTTGATACACTTTTCTCCGCGTCTGTCTCTAGCATACAGCCCTGAAAAGTACAAGCACTCCGCGTCAATATCTGAATTTTCTTCACCAGTTCCTGCGAGACTGGGTTCCTCATAATCTTCGGGGTCTAAGAATGATGACTCTCTGCATTTCATGTTCACCACTGATGACTAAACAGTTTCGTCACTAGGAACGGACTGCATCTTCTTCTGCAACCGTATTTTGGTGGAAACCTCTGATTTCTTTTCAATTCCTTTTTCAGTTTTCTTGCAGCTTGTTCTTGTAAGGCGAGCTCGTCAAAACAGCAGCAGATTCTTTCCGGGAATGCTCACGTTTTGTTGGCCTTTTTTTGTTTCTTCCCAAATGTATCTGGAACAGGGCTAGCGTCAGAGGACAGAATAAAAACAGTAATGTTTTCTGGGGCAGGCGGACTGAATCTTGGTTAGGGACTGTGCCGCTAGTGGTAAGCTATTCTTCTGCAATCCTGCAAAATGGCACAGAAATTTCAAGCAAACAACTCGTGATGTTGCGGTGAGATTCTTCCAGGATCAATGTACGTCAAAATCGTGACGGTTGCAGAGAAAGAAGCATGTTTTCCGGAACCCGTTCGCAGCATCAGCTAATGTGGACGATTTCAAAAAAGCTTTTCCAACCAGTCCAGTAATTTGATTATGTGTGACAACTCTGTTTGGATGGTTTTACAGCCAAATTTCTGAAACCTGTGAAGGGAAACTCCCAAAGGTTGCAGTTTATGAATGCTATGCTGGGGAAGGCAAACGCTGTGCACCTCGTTTTCTCGAGCACAGTCTATCACCTCGATATTCCTCGAATGAAAGTAGTGATCATCCAATGTCAGGATATAGGGATTTTTTTATGATAGCTCCATAAAACGGACAAAATATTTGAACCTTTGCGTAAAGTTCGCTTTCTGGATTCATCCAGCCCTGCAACAGCTGTTATTGAAATTGACGGAGCGCTAACCAGCAGTTCAGCCTTCATGTTGCTCCTAGAAAACACCAGAAGAGGAGTAACATATGTAACGGTAGCATTCATGCAGGTAACAAACAACTGTCACGAGTGAACCTCTCTCTGCTGAAGACAGAGAGATCCTTCGCTTACCCTTAAGGGAGATAACTTTGCATACTTCACGCTGAACGACACTGAGACCCGTTTCTTCATAGTTAAATAAGCGAAGGGAAAAGAAGTTAATCAGCCGCAGCAATGGCCAAACCTGTCGAAAAATTACATGACGTTTATTTGCGTAAATCCGTTTACTCTTGCTGCCGAATTAGCTTGGAGCCTGCGCAACCTCAGTCGAGGACAGCGGCACATAAAGTTACGCATCCATTTCCAGCCTGCTCTTCCTTGTTGTACTGACAATGGACTGGCAAGACAATTTCTAAGGCATGTTCAAAACTTGTTGTTAGCCCAAAAAATTTCCGCTACGTCATCAGACAAGTTTTTCTTAGACGGCAGGGCAGCTCTGGTTTCCGAACAAGTCGGTTCAGTTTCTTTGTATGTTTCCTTGCTGTTAATTTATCTTGGCACTTCCAACACCTTCGATGTTTTTTTTTTTCAAACCCCTTTCATCACTCCTAACCGCCTTTATGGCATTCGCCATTTTCTTTTTGTCCCACATTTTACTCTCTCTTCGGTCCATCTATAACGAACAATTCAGAGTTAATAGAAAACCGACGTGGTGAAGTGCTGCGCTTAATACCGTCCCCGGACGAATTTAGGACTACATGTAGGGGCGATATTCGGGACACAAAAAATATGGCGGCCTGCCAACTGTTAACAGTCGCTTTCAGCTAAACTGCATTTAATACCAACTAAATTACGTGTTATTCTGGATGCATAAGTGATATGAGCTTATTCATAAAGCAACTTTGCTTGCTGCAACAAGGATACGAAGAGAAGTCTTGAGAAAATTTTGATATTGCAAAACAAAATAAGAGGCAAAAACAAACCACTTTCCAATACAACACAAAGTCAACACAAACAAAAGATAATTTTTACATCACGTGCTACAAGTTTCATGCCCAACCGTAAAGGTATACACGTCACCAGCTTCTACAGCAGGGGGGGGGGGGGGGGGGTTTTGGAAGGGGGGGGGGATTGGCTGCCACTCCCATCATTTTTTGGGGTAAAAAAAAAAGTTGGGGTGGGGAGGGAAGCGGGGGGCGAAAAGAGGAGGGGGAGAGGAGCCTG
>Ga0123355_10008790_pt1 | contig 15282 bp, 3 predicted proteins | sample TergutEmb28metaG_3_FD_89872 | JGI IMG/M metagenome (GOLD analysis project Ga0123355, IMG submission 89872) | Embiratermes neotenicus P1 segment gut microbial communities from Petit-Saut dam, French Guiana - Emb289 P1 | ecosystem: Host-associated > Arthropoda: Insects > Digestive system > Gut ... | reverse complement strand
TACTCCCTGATGATGGTCGATATATGACCGAAACATGTTGGAGTTAGTAATTTTATAACATTTTATATTGTTTTAACGAATGTATAATAAAATTAAATGCAATAAGCTGGCTCATTGGTATAAATAATGTGTGGTACATATTAAATTATACTGAGGTTTGTTCTAGAAACTGCAACTAAACCAACAATATAATTTTGAATTCAGTTTGTGTCCCGGAGGAATGAACAGTTGGAAACCAAACTTTGATTTGTAACAGCATCGTTGAAGAGCACACTTCAAAATATGCAAGCACCAAATGTCCCACAAATGAATATCATTTCCTAAAGTGTTCACAAGTGGTTCAAAATAGTCCTTTCACAGACCGCACAGAAATTTACGAAAAATTGCTGTATGTTATTGTGGGCGAATTTTTCGAACTGTTGATTCAAAAGGCTTCCGGCTATTTCGACGGTCGCATTCCAGAAACTCCGGCTTAGGGTATTACTACAATGGACTCTGTCTGCTGTGCTTATGGCCTGTGCGAATGATGGTGGAATTTTTTACAGCAGTTTTTTTTTTATTTGGCGCGACAGCCCCCAGTGGGCCATGGCCTCCTCATTCACGAGGTTTCTAGAGCACACACAACAACGCAGCACACTCGGTAGGACTCCTCTGGATGAGTGATCAGCTCGTCGCAGAGACCTCTACCTGACAACACGCAACACTTATTACAAACATCCATGCCTCTGGTGGTATTCTAACCCACAATCTCAGCAGGCGAGCCGCCGCAGACCTGCACCTTAGACCGTGCGACCACTGGGACCGTCTTTACAACAATTTACAGCAATAAATTATCGTACGTGATTTATTTTTATTTCTTCCTAGATGTTTCCACACACTAAATCAATTCTGCCCGTTCTTGAATAATCATGATCTGTCTACTCATACAAAATAGGGTGTTCCTCAACCGGCTACAAGAGTTTAATATTTAGTTGCTCGTGATTATGTACGTAACACGGCACGGTAAACCCCCTGATTCTTCCGTCTTCTGCGGCACAGATCACGTGTCTGTGACGATTTGTTTACGTCTAAGCGACAAACGACGGTGCATGTTGCGTCATTGTCATATTGTGTCAGCCCAACGTGAACGTTCCCTTTTGAAATAAAGAATACAGTCATGACGTGAGCTGCTCGTATCTCCATCCTATCTTAAGCAACGTCCAATGCGAGAGCCCCCTAGCAGAAACACGTAATGGTAGTATTCCGTGTCTGTTCGACATTTTTCATGTTCGAAATCTCATAACGGATGATATATAACTTCAGTTAGACCCTGCTGGGAGGTACAATAAATGATGGAAGATGAGATGCGCAGGACATGCAGCACGTAGAGCATAGGACAGAAGTGCACATATATCGGTCAGACTACTCGGAATATCGGAAGGAAAACAATGAATGAAGTGGGATGGATCCATAATATACAAATAACCAACAAAACGCTCTAGAATGTTTATGATATATTTTATTCATTATGCTCTCATCAACATGTTTCGGCCGCTGTTGCTTCCACCTTCAAGGTGATGTTATTATTAAAAAATTACAAATATTGTAGTTGTGTTGCCGTCACTCCTTAACGATTAAAAATTATTATAATTTTTGTTAAAATTATGTAAGTAATATAAATGAAGGTTAAAATTGGTGATGATTAAAATCTTGAGAGCTAAAATTGTCAAATCTGTGCGGAGTGATACTTGATTCAGTGATGTGGTGAGTTTTAAAAGCAGCATGTAGGTGATGTGTAGACGGTGGGGTATACTGGTTGGAACTAGCTGTAGGTGATGTGTAGATGGTGGGGTATACTGGTTGGAACTAGCTGTAGGTGATGTGTAGACCGTGCGGTATACTGGTTGAAACAAGCTGTAGGTGATGTGTGGATTGTGTGGTACACTGTTTGGAACAACTGTAGGTGATGTGAGGAAGGTGCGGTATACTAGTTGGAACTAGCTGTAGGTGATGTGTGGACGGTGCGGTATACTAGTTGGAACTAGCTGTAGGTGATGTGTGGACATTGTGGTATACTGGTTGAAACTAACTGTAGGTGACGTGTGGACGTTGTGGTATACTAGTTGGAACTAGCTGTAGGTGATGTGTGGGCGGTGTGGTATACTGTTTGGAAGAAGCTGTAGGTGATGTGTAGACGGTGGGATATACTGTTTGGAACAAGCTGTAGGTGATGTGTAGATGGTGGGGTATACTGCTTGGAACTAGCTGTAGGTGATGTGTAGACGGTGCGGTATACTGGTTGAAACAAGCTGTAGGTTATGTGTGGACGGTGTGGTATACTGGTTGGAACAACTGTAGGTGATGTGGGGAAGGTGTGGTATACTGGTTGGAACTAGCTGTAGGTGATGTGTGGACGGTGTGGTATAATGGTTGGAACTAGCTGTAGGTGATGTGTGGACGGTGCGGTATACTAGTTGGAACTAGCTCTAGGTGATGTGTGGACGTTGTGGTATACTGGTTGAAACTAACTGTAGGTGACGTGTGGACGTTGTGGTATACTAGTTGGAACTAACTGTAGGTGATGTGTGAACGTTGTGGTATACTGGTTGAAACTAACTGTAGGTGACGTGTGGACGTTGTGGTATACTAGTTAGAACTACCACATTTTTACCTTAGGGTTCTTGTAATAATATCACCCTTAAGTTGGCCGGAATAGCGGCCGAAACATGTTTACGAGAAAATTGTGAAAAATCCAAACCACAAACATTGAAGTGCATTTTGTTGATTTTTTGTATATTATGGATCTGTTTGATGCACGGAAGGTGGGATATATTAAAATAGGGTGGACTTGTCTGGCCCAGGATACGGACAGGTAACAGGTTCATCTGAACATGGTGGTAATTCTGTAGGTTTTTAATCAATCAATCCATCAATCAATCACGCAATCTGTCTTGTGGCAGATCCATAGCCACTTCCAGAGCGAGTTCTCCAGAGAGTTCGATCTTGTGCTGCTTTTACACCGTCCCGTACCTTAATATGTTCTCATGTTATCCAGTAGCTTCTTACGTCTTCGTCGTCTTCCCATCCTTTTCTGTCTTTCCTTATGTGTTTTTTTTCAATACTGTGTGCTAGACCGCAGGTTTTCCGCAAGATGTAAAAAGCTTTCTATAAAACATAAAATTGCTTGTTTGCCCGATCGACCGTTAGCGTGTGAAGGTGATATCTTTTCCGTGGATTTAGTTATTTACTTATTTAGCGGTTAATATTTTATAAAATAATCGTACCAAACACGACAGTCGTTAGACTACATTTATTTTAAGTGTTTTATTAGAATTTTTAGAGCAACTCATTTCCTCTCGTCGTAAGTGGGGAACATTGTCTGTGTTAGACGGGACTTGATAGCTAAGAATTACCGAGAGTTCTGGACAGATAGAAATCAATAAATTGGAGCCTTAGAGTCATAAAATTACGAACATTAAACGAAGAAGAACTTGATGTGCGTTGGGGAAATAAGGAAAGGGTATACAATTTTAGCCGAAGCAGAATACTTGTAAGACCTAGCACAGATAGGAGAATTATATTAAAGTTAATCATCAGGGTTCAGGATCTGAAAATTTTGACTATATTTAAAGTTGTTTAGCAGGATGTCAAGTGGTGGGCCCTTGTGAACATGACAATATGCCTTTTATAGACGTGCGTTGTTGAGGATAATTAGATTACAAGAGAGCCCTCGTTGCTTGACGCTGCCTAACGCCATCTGTGCCCATTGTACACTATCAGGAGGGACTGCTGTAACATCTAATGTAGTCGTATTATTCCACGGACCTTTCCTCAGGTATGTGTGTTGTGTGCTAATGTAGCATATGCAAATAATGCACTGTACACCCATGTGAATGTGTAATTTACAATGAAAATCATACTTAGGAAATGTTGTGTTTAGAACTTGTCGCATTTGTGTCATACCATATTTGGTTCCACGTGAATGATATGATACAACAGATAATTTGCGTACAGAACTTTGTCAGGCGTCCCATCACATTGACACTTAGCTTATCAATTCTTTCTCTCGATATATGCGGTAAATCTTTCGTGCGTCTAGAACCTAAAGATAAAGTCTTTGTTTCAAGCACAGTCGACAGACGGTGGTCTGGTAACAAGAGGATTTGCACTACCAACAGTGTGTGAGCGATTCATTCAGACAAACATTAATAAATTACTAGGCTCATTTTTCTTTTTCTCCTCTGACGGATATTGCTGCCAATTACTTTATTCTGTGCGACGTTTTGGATTCTCATAAAGATGACGCTAAAGACTAAAGCCTTCTGGTATATCAAGCGGTCTTGACTGCTAAATATATACCGACATTTAGAAGCGTCTCACTGCCGTTGATTTCAGGGTCAGGCATTTCAACACCCATTAATTTTTCTTCGATTAATCGACATTTCTTTGAATTGCTTTGTCACGAAGCTGAAGGTATCACGATCTATCGAAATGTTTGTTAAATACTGACAAGTTAACATCCCAGAAGGCTTGAGTCTGCTACATTCAAGTATGACGCGTTCAGCTGTAGCCTACCATGTACTGTACTTGCAGTCTTGATATTCACAGTTCGTTCACTGGCAAGAAATCGACATTTTTATGCTCTACAGCTTATCGAAACTTTGGTTTCTTGTTTTATTTTGCAGTACTCACGGGGTAAAACGGTCGAAACGCTCATTAATCATATAAATACAAACTCAACAGCTATATGCTTCATCCTAATTACGCATTCATTTAGGCCTGCGTTTTTAATATTTAATTTCACCCTCAGCAATGCAGTTTTAAATCAGCCCTAAAAAAACACTTATTGTAGACCAATGCACAGCCTTCTTTGACGTCACACACACACACACACACACACACACACACACACACACACCGCATTTTGTGCACACAGTGTACTGTTGTTCTTAAACAATTCTCACAGAAAAAATGCGTGTTGCTCCAAACAGCATTATTTGGATAGTATTAGGTATGGAGGGGCAGAATGTTTACGGTCAGGTAAAAATGGATTTTTAAATGTCATAGAGACAAATTGCAGTCTTGAAGGCCATACCTTGACTATGGTCGTTAGTCTCCGGCTTCTCATGATGAAGGCACGATTTTGATCTGGAACAATTCCACCTGAGGTTTGTGGCGGACAAAGAAATAAAGAGACAGGTTCTCTGAGGCTAACAGGGGCTTTCCCCTAACAGTATCAATCCAACAATGCCCCATACTCATTGTTACCCTTAACTTAAGGACAAGCAGGCGAAGCCTGAAAACCTTAAAAAAAAAGCAATGATTTTTCTGATATGAAGCATTGGACAGGAAAGTACTTTCACATTACTGTTTGTGGCTTGAAAGTCTTAAAATTGTTATTCGAATTGAACTTGGTTTCCCTTTAGCGGATTTACAACGTCAAAGTACTGCACAAGTGATTTTTTGGAGCTGAAATATCCGATTTCCAAACTGTAGCTGCAATGAGCGGACTAAACTAAGAGCGGTTGCATGGTTCCGATGTTCCTTTCCATCTGATTTCAAGAAAAAAAAAATCTGATAGAATTTGGAAGTTTAGAACACAGCTATGCAGTAGCGGGTTTTGCTTGATGATTTGAATAAACGCAATATTAAAAGAGTTGCTGGTTCGGTAGATATGAAAGAACGTTTTGTATTAAAAATCACAGCGAGTCACTTCTCTGTCAATGGCATACCGAGAGCGTTGTGGTTTTGAATAGAGTGGAAAACGTATGTCCACCCAAGTGTATGTCATTATTGGAAACAACTGTGCATTTAATGAATTATTACTTTATTTTACGCGCACTTTTAATTTATTTCTGGTGGAATAATTTTTAACGAATTATTCCAAACCGTAGTTCAAAAGTTTTGATATCATGATGCAGGGATATCCCCTGGATATTTCCATTGCTGTAGAGACAGTGTCTACAGCGTTTTGCACCGTGACTGAATATTTGTCTTCAAGCAAAGAGAAGGAGTGAGAGGGAATTGAAACTCAAGCCATGCGTATACATTGTATACGTATTGCAACGACGTAACTTACATAAGCCTGGGGTTGTGGTATACGAGGCTTGGTTAAAAAAAGAAATTTACATGGCGTCCAATTTTGTAACTAAAGAACATTGGAAAGTTCTGCTTACGAACCTGATCTAACGGTCAGAGTTTGTCATCCGATTCTAGCGCTGACGCAGAGTCCTGGTGACCACAAATTCAAAGATAGTTGCAGTGTAGGCAGATTTATAAAACGACGAGTTACAACGGAGTACACGGACTTCTGTCAACAGGAAAAAAAGGTCGTAGCGTGATGAAGTAAATGCGTTAATTGTTGCGGGGAATCTATGGGAAATTGATAGGGTATCAGTACAGGTAAAGAAGAACTGTGGTTATTGCAGCTGAAATTAGAGAGCCAAAAGGTAGCATATGCTTCGTGAAACGTATTTTCTGTCCGACTCTCACGCGTGCTCATAAAAGTGATAAATTCACACTTGTCAAATTTAAATATCGATATCAAGGTATCGATCATAAAGTGTGGGATTTCTGGCCGACAATTTTATTAGTTGAGTCAAGTGTACATACTCTTATAGTATAATACATATGGCGCCGGGCAGGTGTTTTGCAGTGCATAGCCCATTCAACAGTACTAGCTAGGGAAATGTGTGACTAGTATAGCAGCAGTTACAGCCGTCACAGTACCTCTTTTTCTCCCCTGGTTGTCTTATAGGCTGCTCCCACTGACACCTGAACATACATAAAAATGTCCTTAATTGCCCCAGCTCTGCAGCTTTGCAGCTTTTCACAGTTTTTTTTTCAAAGCTAACGCTTCAGTAATTGTAGCCACATATAGCTCAGAATTTCTCGCTCCATTATGAAGACATGTGGGTAGGAAATCAAATGAAATGTAATATTCAGTTGATTTAATTCGTCTTTCAAAATATCATGTTTTAAAATAACGAGTTTATGGGTTGAGCAAATGTGGAAATAATATATTTGATAAACACTGATGTTTTTCGTGAGATTTTTGGTCTCTGGAGTGAAGGCGTTAACCAGCGGAGGAGCTCTCGTACCTTTGGTTTCTAGCTAATGGTTAACGATGCCCACACACATAGTCTTGTTATGGAGTAACCATGTTAACTGGTGAACTGTAGTTGGCAATTGTTGTTGGTTTTGTAGCGACGCTCTCTAAACTGTATTTGTCATGTAACGTCGAAAAATAACGTGCTGCAAAAGATCTAAAAAGAGAGGCTTATATGTGTGTAACGTAATATTGAGGTGTGTTCGTTCAACCATGGTTGCAGGGGAAAATCAATAAGTATCACATTTTCTGAGTGTGTGTTTGTAGCCTTAGGTATCCAGTGTGGCAGTCGCGTGCGCCACAATGTCATCTGTGGCATGCACGTCCCTACTATATTTTTCCACATTATCTCATAAATGACACGATTTGCGGAAAATAGCTACCGAGCACAAAATGTGCGTTTTGGTTTCATCTACAAGTGTTGTGAATCATTTCCCATTCTAAGAAGAACTGAGCGCAATATGATAAAATACGTATATTAGTCTACATGTGAAGTACCCGTTATTTTGTCTGATTTTAGTGAAACTTGAATTTTCTGGACAGACTTTCGAAATAAACTAAAATATCACATTTCATTAAAATTTTGTGGGACAGACGGACAGAAACGACTAAGCTAATAGTCCTTTTTCGCAATTTAGAGAACGCGAATCTTAGCTTCGTCATTTCTGAGGGATCATGCAACACATGTGAGACAGGCAAGAAATGCACACAAAATTTTTGGTCGGAAACTGTGAAGGGAAAGTTAGAGCTGTTATGTATGTGTGTAGCTAGAAGGATGGTTGGAAGGAAGATACCCACGTATCATGTTCTGTGTGAGGTTGTGAACTGGAACAAAATGGGGCTTTAACGAAAATGTCAATATGTCGTAAGATTCTACAGGATAAGGAGAACTTCTTGAATAGCTAAACGACTTTGGACTTCTGTTTGCTACTTTTGTCTTCCAGTTTGCTATCCAAAAATTTAAAGATCAAGACATATAGAACTATAGTTTTGTGTGTTGTTTTGTATGGGTGTGAAACTTGATCATTGACATTGCAGGAGGAAAGGAACCTGAGGGTGTTTGAGAACAGGGTGTTGAGGAGAATATTTGGACCTGAGAGGGAAGAGGTAACGGGGGAAGGGAGGAGATTGCATAACGAGGAGCTAAATGATTTGTACTCCTCACCCAATATTTTTCAGGTAATAAAATCGAGAAGAATGAGATGGGCTGGGAATGTGGCGCGTATGGGTGAGGAGAAGGGGGTGTATAGGGTCTTGGTGGAGAAACCGGTTGGAAGGAGACCACTGGGTAGACCTAGGCGTAGATGGGTGGATAGTATTAGGATGGATCTCCAGGAGGTGAGATTTGGGTATATGGACTGGATTGGGCTGGCCCAGGGTAGAGACAGTTGGCGGACGCTTGTGAGTGCCGTAATGAACCTTCGGGTTCCGTGAAATGGGGGGAATTTCTTGACTAGCTGCAAACCAGTTAGCTTCTCAAGAAGGACTCTGCACCATGGAGTAAGTAAGTAAGTAAGTAAGTAAGTAAGTAAGTAAGTAAGTAAGTTTGCTACTTAATTTCATGTGTGATATTAGGCTTCCGCCGCCATGTAGATGAGATCTGCGCTCTTTTGGGCTATTACGCAGCGTAGAGTGGTTATACAATACCGTCGTTTCGGGATCACCTATTGGTCCCATTCTCCATGGTCAATAAGTCCAAGAAGTTTCCTTGGACTTCTTGATCTTTGACGATGGGACCAATAGGTGGTCCCGAAACGCCTGTTCAGAATTGATACTTTCTACCGCATAGTTTCCCAGAAGAGTGCAAATCTTACTTAATTTCGGTTTAAATTTTAGGGTATGTACGAATATTTACAGTTAAGCACATTAGTTTGCGGTTTAGGTAATCTAACAAGCTTTTATCGCTTGTAGGCTGTTCATTGACGCTCATTCAGTTGCATAGGACTGATAATCGTGAATAACGAGGGGTTTCGAAAGAAGAGGTGATGACCCCAGTGAACTCAGTATCTCTCCACAAATAATCTGAGGGTGCGCAGCCGGCAGACCGGTCTGATTTGAAATGGTTGCCACTCTAATTTCCAATTCACCACTGCTGCTCCAACCAGGCCGGTGTGAGCAGTTTCCTATAGCAAAATTTGGTTTTAACAGTGGCCTTGCATTGGGTTGTGCGTTCTACCCATCCAGCACTCGGTGTCTGGGTTTGAATCCCGTTCTGTGCCTGGATATATCTGCGTTTGTGTTTTCCTTTATAAGTAGAGGCTTTCTCATTGGCCGATCAATAACCCATATGTCATAACAAATGTATACGTATCTGAAGTCACTGGGCCACTTCGACATGCAGCGCTGTGTAAGATGGATGAATGTACATCCTTCTGAGAGTTTTTCTGTGGAAATATAATTTATTAATATTGTTACAGTTTAAGAAAGTTAGGATTTGCGGAAGGTGACACCTTTTCGTTTAATCTATGTTTCGTAGGAAAATGCACCATATTCTAGCAGGTTTCTGCTTAGAAGATGGAGGAAGGAGGTGTATATCTACCAAACTTCACAGCATAATACCTCCGGAGGTCATAATCTTTGTATTCACCACTTCATAACTTTTGTTGTCACTGCTCTGAGACCATCAGAATGAGGAAACAGACAACATTAGGAAGAGAATTCTTGTGAACTCCATATGGGCCTTCGTCTAAGTTTACGTAACGTATTACATATGTTGTGTTTTTCGCAAAACAAGGGACCAATTCCCATTTACCGCCAGTTCTTCCTGTTTGTGGCGTTCGCCTACAATATAAACCTCTGGGACTGGTTGCGGTGTTTGACGTTTGCCACATTGAAGAATCTATTGCCTGTCGCAGTTGCGCGGTGTTAACCCGCTGGGAGGCACTGGGCTAATATGTAAACATCAAGACGTGAGGTAGACCCGTCAACAAATAGGCTCCTTTCTGTGACTTTAGACAAATTTGAAGTTAAATTGCAACGTTTTAAAAAACTTCCAAGTAAGAAAGAGATATATCCGATTTAGAACTGTAGTTAGAGAAAAGGAACCGTAATGTGGTGATACAGTAGAAAAGTCGCAGGCTCCTGATGATGGATGTATTAATGTCCGAAAGATGTTGAGCATAGAAGAAGTGAAATAAAACTTAATAAATTGTGACATCAAGTTGGCCTCTTATTTTTAAAAAATCTGTTAAATTTGATTGAGTGTGATGTCTTGATGGTTTCTCAGCTCATAGTTTACGCTAAAATTAAATTGCGTGCAGTAAATGCATAATATTGAACTGGGGACTGTGAAAAACTCTATCTATTATAAAACGGTAGTAAAGGTAAAGCAATCCCATTAGAGGCCTGGACAGGCCCTGAGGGTTCCAAGAAGTTGAGGCTGCCAGATTTCAAGACAGTCGGCACATGAAGTTGGTAAGGTTGTCAGCCCTACGCACCGGCCACCTTTCCTCTCCAGGAAATACTCCTGGTATTCATTTATGTTAAAGGCTGGGTCGATCGCAGGGCCATAGTGCGGCCGGAAGGATTATGTCAATGAAAAATTCCAATGACATCATCGGGAATCGAACCCGCGACCTCTCAACTTGTAGTGCAGTGCCTCCACCGCATATGCCCCACAAAATGTAGTATTTATGTAAATTTATTATAATAGTAACAATAGATCATTCCGTTTAATAGATACAAACATTTAACTTTGTGTGTTTGCTTTCCAATCAGAGTGCATATTTTTTGGATTGGGCTTTGAGGACTAAAAGACTGTCTTACGCGAAATTCCGATCTTAATCCTTGTGATATACTTTTGTGGGATTGGGCGAAAGGGTAAGTATATCGATAATAAACAATAAGCCTTGATAAAATAAAACGAAACATTAGAGACCCTGCCTTTCTTATTTCTGAAACCTGAAGAAGAACGGTTTAGGGTGCCTTCCAGGTTGTAGAAGTGTGTGAAAAGTACTTGGTCCCCTGGCGAAACCTGCCACTAAATGGTAGTGTATGGGCTTCAGAATGATGAAAGCATTATAGCCATAAAGCATTCCTTTCAGCAGACAAGCACCGTTCACTTTACGCATTTACTTTTCAGTCACTCTGCTTAGTGGTGAATTGTAGAGTGGCTGTGAATGATGATGGACATCAGCCGTGACCTATTTTCAAGCATACAATCTTTTATTTAGAAGGGGTAAGGAAAAACCCACAGAAATTTTTCATCCGAAAGCTGATCGAGATTCTAAACTCTTACGTCAGAAACCTAGAACCCTTACTTACGCGCTCTAGTACGAGGTCGTTACTTAGTTGTTTAGTTAGTTAGTTAGTTAGTTAGTTAGTCCTCTGAAGCACAGCAGCTTCACTGTAATTTACAGACTCTTCTTTAAAGATGAAAGAAACTGTGTATTTTCCCCAGGCAGCGTATCTATTTTCTTTCCACGGTTCTAAAAAAAACATTATTTCCTTATAAAATAACCGATTAACCTTTGTAATGGACACGCACTATGTTTACGGTATGAACTGCTTGCATGAAATACCTTTTTTTCGGGCTAAACGGCGAACAGGTACGTGAGCTGTACGTGTAATCTGAACCATGTCGTCAGTCTTCTCCAAATGCAGGCACGAGTGTACTGTTTTCTTTCTACTCCATGAAACAGAGTCCATTCTGAGAAGCTAACGGGTTTTCAACTAGTCAAGAAATTCCCCGCATTTTATTGAATCCGAATGTTCATTACCGCATTGACAAGAGCTCGCTACCTATCCCTATCCTAAGCCAGGGCAATCCAGTCCGTGTATCCCCATGCCACTTCTTGAAGACCCATTTTATTGTTGTCTTCCCATCTACGCTAGGTCTTTCAAGTGGTCTGCTTCACTCAGGTCTCCCCACCAAAACCCTGTATACACCTCTCCTCTCCCTCACAATGCTACATGTCCCGCCCATCTCATTCCTTTTTATGTTATAATCCGATTCATATTTGATGTGGAGTGCACATCCTAAATCTTATAATTATGTAGACTTTGCCACTCATCTGTCATCTGGTCCCGCTTAGGCCCAGAAATCCTCCTCAGTACCTTAATCTCTAAATCCCTCAGCCTTTGTTCCTCTCTCAGTTTGAAAGAAATCTTATAGCATACAAGAAAATAATTAATTGAATTCGAAACTCTGGTATTTACTAAGCAATCCTTTTCTCAGCCCGGAAATAGGCGGAAGGTCATAAGATTTTAAATATTAATATGGTTTTCTTTAGAACATGTCAAAGATTCTAATAGTAAGAAGCACAGTAGGAGAATGTGTGTTGGATCTACCTGGCTTTGGATAGGAACATAATAAAAATCTTTCACGTTTAAAAATGACGGGGAAATTCTTGACTTATTGAGGAACTCTCAGCTTCACAAGGAGTATAATTGCGTATTTTACTGCGGTAATGGTGGAACACCGTCTCCATTGTGGATTATATGATATCAAAAACAGTTGGATGACTTAAGGTATTTCGGCTACTAGGTAGCTTGAAAGTAAACAGTGCGGGATGTACATGTGGAATTAGATCCAGGATTACCATGGTACAAGCAGCATTCAACAACAAGAAGGCTTTTCAACGGTAAATTGGGCCGAATTTTAATAAGAAACGAGCAAAGTGCTACGTTTTGGCCGTATCTGAAACTTGGACTCTTCGAAAATTATATAAAAAATACCCCGACCGGCTGGACCGATCGTGCGAGAAATGAAGTATCACAGCATCAACGAGGATAGAAACGTTCTATGTAACATACGAAATTCGTAACACGAAGGAAGTCTAACTGGTTTGGCCACATCTTGCGTTGGAGCTTCAGTAAGTTACTTTAACGCGTCATTGCAAGAGAAGAAGACGAAGAAGATGTAAACAGATAATTGTTGAACTGAAGGTAACGAGAATGTACTGAAAACTGAAAGAGGACGCAGTAGTTCGCGCTGTCTGGGAAATGATTTTGAAAGAAGCTATGGACCCGTCGTGAGACAGACTGCGTGCCGATGATGTTCCGTGGGTCTGCTGCTGCTCCTACAAGACAAACTGTTATGGCGTTATTTTCGTTTTATTTATCAAGAATTTTAAATTTAATTAGATAGTGTGGTCTGTAATAATGATGTGACGTTCAGTTGGAGATTCGTAGAATTCAGTGATCTATTTTAAACAATGGTGTGATAGGACAATCCCCCGGACTCGCTCTTGTCTGATCCTACAGAATACTGGTACAAGGAATCTAGGATAAAATGTGACGATATTTTCAAGTTTGGAAACAAAGTTCGGTCTAAAAGACAACTGGAAGATAGAAACAGCTATAAGTAGCGGTCGTTTCCTACACTAAACTCTGATAGGAAGTTAGGACATCACAAAATGAATGTTGCCCTGTGCTGCAGACACGTTCCTTTGCCTGGTGCCAAGCGTTACAGGGTTCAAATGACTGTCCGTTTTCTGCGTAGGTATTAATAAGGCTATGAAATCTATATACGTTTTTGCAGACTCAAATATAAAATAACATTTTGCTTATGTTTCGTGTTTAAGCCGTTCCATGGAACCCATTAACGCATCAAGTACAAATATGCGAAAACTGAATTTTGTAATGTTTTTAGTGCATTATATCGGAACAGCATAATCCGTTTTTCTATCACTCACCTCATTATTTTACAGTTACTGACAAATTTTATATTTGCATTGGACCACCGCTTTTTGTTGCATTGTTACAAACTGGGAGATCACTGTGAGGGTAACAGAGGTATCGATATACTGTGTGCTGTTACATGTATGAGGAAATGGTGAGTTTAAAATACATACATAAAAGCACGCTACTTTCGGTATCAGCAGCGATATGTAGCTGAGATTTTGAACATATTCCTCCGTTTAATCTCTTTAGGGGTTGTCAAGAATCTGGAGAAATTAAGTATAGAGGAAATCCGTGTATTTGTACTGTACTAAGTGTGCGTGTGTATGCATGGGTTTTGTAATGTGCGGGTGTTTTGACAATTGTGTGGGTGTTTTTGGTAATATGTGTACTTGTATTTCCTGTGTTTTGTATCGTTTGTACTGTGTTTTTATATTGTTTCTTTAGGTATATTCTTAGTTTCTACCAGTGTCAGGACTGCTGCCACCGAGTGGAAGATGAATTGCAGTAAATAATATTAATATTAATAACAATAATAATGTAATAGTTTGTGTGTGTATTTATGTATGCATGTAATTCCAGCCGTCCAGTAAGTCTGTTTTCTTTTCTGAAAGTTGTTTAAAGACACTTACGTTTTCTCCCCTACATGTTTGAACATTTAAGGTAGCAATGGCTCCAGAATATACAGCATAGATTTTATCGTTTCGCTGAGCAAGGCAGTTGTTACCATGTGTCGTGAAAGATGTAGGCTTTCTGTGAAAAGATGCGGTATTGCCTGTTGCTTTACTGTTTTTTGTGGGAATGGATTCATTTGCTTTAAATTGCCAAAATTATATTAAAATTTGTCGTGTTTGTTAAAGGTTGGAGAAGTATTTGAAATTTTAATTTTGGCGAAATTTTTATTTAAATTATTCCGAAGGATTTTCTGGTTAAAGTAGATCCTAAATCATATTAACATTACAATCCGTTTTGTTCTTCTACGCTGCAATGTACAATTTTTATCCGATCTTTGCGTACTTGCGTTATTTGGTTTATAAAATTTAAGAACTGAAAGTTACTTTAATTTACTGGTGCAAAGAAAATCTGAATCTGTCTTATCGGTGACACAGAACGTTATGGTTTTGGCCTACTGAACGGTGTCTGTAGGCAGTTATACGCTTGAAAGATGTTGTACCGAAATTTAAGGATGTTGTAGGAAAGATAGTTCAGTACATTGCAACACGAGTAACCACAATTCGGAATTTAATAGGCAGTCAGATATTAAAATTATCACCGTAACATAATTATCCCAAAGTAATTTTTCAAAAGTGCAATTTTTTATTTCTACAAACGTTTATGTTAACGCATTATTGTGCTAAATTATTGTAGGCTTGTGTATTAAAGCAACTGTATTTATGTTATGCTAATAATGATACATACGTAAATCCTGCACTTGTGTCCGTACATGCCATAAAGAAACATGGGGGGGGGGGGGGCCCTGGGTTTTTCTCCCCTCTCTTTTTCACCTGGCCCCACGTTAGCGTGGGTTCTTGCCTTACCCCCCGCCCGCTTGTTTCGGGGGGCAGGACCACTGT
>Ga0123355_10008789_pt1 | contig 15283 bp, 15 predicted proteins | sample TergutEmb28metaG_3_FD_89872 | JGI IMG/M metagenome (GOLD analysis project Ga0123355, IMG submission 89872) | Embiratermes neotenicus P1 segment gut microbial communities from Petit-Saut dam, French Guiana - Emb289 P1 | ecosystem: Host-associated > Arthropoda: Insects > Digestive system > Gut ... | reverse complement strand
CACAGCTAGATTGCTTCGCCGTCATATTCTTTTAAGTATTTTGCAACAGCTGGCTCGCAATGACGGTCGCAGAATGTAGGTTTTTTATCCATATATTCAAATTTCGAAACAAGGCTAATGACGGTAGTCATTGGTTAGATTTAATTAATATTACGGACTTTTGAAACAAGGCTAATTAGGGTCATGAGAAAATATTTTTCCCTTATTTTAAATTCCGCAACAAGTCCAATTAAGCACTTGAACAAGTTTCATGATAAAATCATATAAAATTGGGTTTTGCTACAAACACCTAAAACATCAAAAGCAGTTCTCCCCCGTGTGCGATAATTTTGAATGTAACAAGCAAAACGAAATCAACCGCAAAGAAAAATTACTCATTGCGTTAGAAAAATCATTAAGCTCCATCAACTGCATCGCCGACATTTTGGTTAGCGACGAGCTATAAACCCGCCCTATTAACCTCTCCTAGCAAGGACAAGGCGGGCAAGGTCAGGCACTCTGCCTTTTGTATATTCGCCGATTTTTCTATCTTCCACTAAAATGTGTTGCTTTACCCAATCGTAAAGAATATTTTTTAGATTGTTAAAAAGCTCCGGAGAAAAGCCCGCTAAATATTGTTCTACTAATTTGCTTGCGGTAGCGACAAAATCCTCATGGATTTTTTTGTGCGCTTTATAGTCGGGATACTGGTACATAGCCTGCAGTATTTCTTCGTCTTTAAAATGACGCGCCGCATATCTTAGTGTAAAGTCCAAAACCTTTTTCATGTGGTCTTGCGTAGCTTTTTCTGCATCTAGCCTCGACAAAGAATTGACAAGCTCAAAAAGTCTTTTATGCTGAGCGTCAATAATGTTATTGCCTATATTGTATTCATTTGACCATTTTAATTCCATGATATTATTCCTCTTATGATATTTTAGAGCATTCCTCGACTACCTGTTGAACCACATACCTCGCTACGCTTGATAAATCACCGTATATAAAGGCAAAATTAATTCCTAGTTTATCTAAATCTTTTAAAATTTCTTTCTTTGCATTTACCGAAATTATCATTGTTTTTGTTGTATCAATCAGCGGCTCATTATTTAATCCAACTATACAAAAAGCACCGTCTTGAATTGAAAGCCTTTCATTCTGCACTTTATGAAACTGAGGAGACAGCATAAAAGAATTTAAAAGGTCTTGGGGGCGAGTGTTATATTTGCTAAAGGCGTTTCTTTCTCGCCTAACTTCACTGTAAAATTTTCCAAACGCATTTTGAGTTTCTAAATCTGCATTTTTTAAAGTGCCTTCGTTTATTCTAACATCATCCAAGGTCGCTAATCTTTCGGCAAATTTTTTAATCATTTGTTGTTCTTTAAGCGTCATTCTCGCTAAACAACCTAGCATTAAAGCTCTATCACTATCATAAGATAATGTACCCTCACCTTCAAGTTTGTCAGGATAACTGGTTATTTTGACATAAACAACGCCTTTTTCGCATTTATCATCGTATGCATCCTCACACGCAAAATATAATGCTATCAATGGTTTTCTGCTAAAATCAAGTAACCTTGTAGGCCATCCGTAGTGCTGCATTTTAGCAAGTCTATCTATACTAGACATTCCCTCAAACTCATGCGGAAAACGCGTTATCGCTTCATAATAAAATTTCTTTTCGTATTCGGCTTTACTTCTTTGCATTTTACCGTATTGTCTAAAAATTGATGCTTGAGGTTGATTATCACCAATATAAATTTTAGTTTGTCCTCTATAAAAAACAGTTTTATCAATACCTCTTTCAAACTTTGAAACGGTTTTGATATATTCCGTAATATTGGTGATTTCTATCATAGCTTGCTCCTTTTTACAAAGGCATTTTTTGGTGGAAGCGGCGAGGTACTGCCCCTCGCGTCCGACACGGTCTATTTGTAAGGTACTATATGCTTAGTTTACTCTAAGTCTTTGTCCGCTAAAGAGAGTAAACAGCCTTAGCGGGTGGAGATTTTTTTGTCCTTGCAAGGGGATAAATCCCGTAAATCCCTCGCAATGTTCACTACCTTGTTTGACAACGATTTTAGTTAAGTAGTCCAACTAAGTCGCCGACGGCTTTATATTAAGCCGCAAAGGCTAAAGCAGGAGCCGCGTAAGCGGGTGCTTTAACTGTATTAGCAGAATTGCCAGTTGTTTTTTTGCCCTTTTAAGGTGGCGGACACCACCGCATACACGCATACAAAATCTCCGCGCCGTCGAAGCTATTACGCCCCCATGGGCCGACTAGCGTCGGCAGTGAAGAGTGAAAAAGTTAATAGTGAAAAAGTGTCTGATAAAATGTGTATGCCCTTGTCGGCACAACTTTTTCACTATTCATTTATTCACTTTTCACTTTGTAAAGAGAATCAATGCCAACACATTATACACTAGAAAATATGTCTTGTCAACCCTCTATTTAAAAAAAAATTTTTGATACTAATTATTGAGTCTTGTTGGATTTAAAGAAAAAATGCCATTATACCGTAGACTATCAATGATGCCCCCGCAACTATGGGACCGACCATAGGCGGCAGGCGGCGCAGATACTTGGCAAGGAAAAAGGTGGCTGTACAATAAACAAAATGCGCAAGACCTACCGTTAGCGGAATTAAAAAGGTAGTAGTGTCTAATATAAGCGTAAGACCAATAGTTATAAACATTGCCTCTACACTCATTAAAACACCCGTTATTATTGTGTTTTTAGACGGAATATTTTTGTTGCAAGGTTTTTTTTGGAATTCAAATACTACATCGTTTATTATCTCATCGTCGGCTTGTTTTTCAGTTTTTTTAGCGCGCCTGCGCTCAAAAGCAAAATAGTAGATAATAGTCCAGCTTCCTAAAAGAATAAATAAAATGCCTATAACTATATCTAACTCTATATCGACCCTGTCGCCTATCCAAATGCCTAAGCCGTAGCCCAAAAAGCACAAGCCTATTAGTACCGCATTTATAACCAACAAATGCCAATAGCGGCATCTTTTTTGAGAGCCGAAAGACACGCCGATAAATAATGCGTCTATCGACACAATTAATCCTGATATTATTGCAATCCACATGCCCCAGTATATTAAAAACATTTGTTTTTGGTTCTTACTTATTTTTTTGGTGCCAGTCCCTGTCTTAGCGGCTATAATCACTACTTGAATATTTTTAATGCCTTTGTGGGGGTCGCATACATAATAGCCTTATTTTGAAATGTTTTTTTTAAATTATAGCTGGCGGTCAATGACCGCCCCTACGGGGTTGTTTTAAGCACAAAAAAAAGGTTTTCAGATACATTGTAGGGGCGTTCATCAAACGCCAGAATACATTTCGACACAAGGCTAATGACGGTCTAAGCGGTGCTGAACACTACCTATCCCCGACGTTCCGCACAAAGCTATCTCCTATTTTTCACCTTTTCTTTTTACGCTTCTTTTTATTTTTTCCGAAAATCCTTTGTAATAATTCTTTTGCAAAATTATCATCAAAAACCTCTTTGATAATATGGGGGGCTAAACTGCTCAAACAGGAGCCGTTTTGGTCGAGTTGTATAGAGTATAACTTGCAGGCGTCGTTGTCTTTGTCGTTGAATATACAGGCTGACCTTTTGCAGGGAGTAATTATTTCTCCACTATGCTTAGGTAGACTGTCTAATATTTGTATTAGATTTTCCATGCTGTATATTGTATGTCATGCGTTTCAAGCATGTCAAGCGTTTCATGACATGCTTTGATATACTTTAAAATATGCAAAATTCGTTTGGCACTAGAATAAAAGAACTTCGAGAAAGTAAAAATATTAGTCAAATTACTTTATCTAAAGCACTTAATGTAAGTAGGCAAACAATTAGTGCATGGGAAAAAGGTTTGCAAGAAACTGATTTTGATATGCTTATAAATATTGCAACCTATTTTTGCGTCCCTACAGACTATCTTTTAGGTTTAGAGGAGTGATAATAAAAAACAGATGTCGTTTTAATGATAAGCTCCGGATGTATGAAAACTATTTTTTGCAAAAGATTAAAGGAATTACGACAAGAAAAAGAGTTAACTCAAACCGATGTTGCTAAAGTAATGAATGTTACTTACAACACTATTTGTTTTTGGGAGAAGGGTCGTAGCTCACCTAACATTTACGAGCTTAAACAACTTGCTCAATTTTTTAATGTATCAACCGATTATCTTTTAGGCTTAGAAGATTAACAAATAGGACTTTGTTGCATTCAATATGATTTTTTCTCAAATATTAAGTGAACTCCTCCAAGAAAAGGGTCTTATGCAAAAAGACTTATCTGTTGCGCTAAATGTAAGTAAAAATCAAGTACACTATTGGATTAAAGCTAAGGCTGAACCAGATTTAGAAACTTTAACAAGAATTGCACTTTATTTTGGCGTATCAACAGATTATCTATTAGGCTTAGAAATATAATATTAAGGTGCGTTTATCATCTTTGATATAATTTAAAATATACAAAATTTATTTAGCACTAGAATAAAAGAACTTCGAGAAAGCAAAGGCTTAAACCAAATTTTTTTATCTAAGACACTCAATAGACTTTTTATGAATAGAAAATATGAACAAAAAAACACAGTCTCACGACCGTCATTAGCCTTGTTTCGAAATTTGAATATATGGATAAAAAACCTACATTCTGCGACCGTCATTGCGAGGCGACTTAACTTAAATATTTAATGCATTATGACGGCGAAGCAATCCAGCTTTGAGTGGTAAATATTTGTTTTTTTTTGGGTGTTTTCGTTTATTGTCTTATCAAAACTGGATTGCTTTGCCGTTTTTATTGACACGTTAATTTGCTTGTTGTCGGCTCGCAATGACGGTCGTAGAGGTATTTGATTTGCTTGGCTTTCTACATTGCAAACCAAGTCTAATGACCGCTCATACTATTTCCTTAATTTGCCTCATTTCTCATTTGCCTCATTAATTTATAAGCCATATCTGCTAATAAATTCTTGTTGACTTTTTTTTTGCGGTACTACATAATTACAAAGGTTGTGTCGATAAAAGATTTTTTAACTCAATATGCTAACAATGTACCCTCGCGGTGGCATACTCCGGGGCATAAGGGTAATTTAAATTCTTTAGACCTAACCGAGCTTGTATGCGACAGTGATTTAGAAAAGTTTATTGCTAGTGCCGAGAATAATGTCGCTAGTGCGTATGGCGTTAAAAAAATAAACTTTTTGACAAACGGGTCGAGTATCGGGATTAAGGCGGTAATTTTAACTAGCGTTGGTGATATACTTTGCTTTAAGGGTTGCCACCAAGCGATACAAGAGGGAGCGGAGCTAGCAAAAGTTAAAGCGATTGAATTTGATACTGGACTAACGGATAACGGTTTACCTATCGTTGCAACCGCAAAAACTATTGCCGACGCTTTAAAAAAGCACCCGAATGTAAAAGCCGTTTATGTCGAAAGCCCCGATTATTACGGCAGGGTTGTTGATAAAGCTGTAATAGACACTATAAAAAAAGCGGGTAAGTTTGTTTTTGTAGATTCGGCGCATGGTGCGCACTTAGCTTTTAGCGATAGGTTAAAAGGTTTATGTCTAGCACCTTTAGCCGACGCCACTAACCTTTCGGCGCATAAAACCTTAGACGCTTACACTCAAACGGCATATTTAGCGATAAATAGTGAATCCCTTTTTGCCTCCGTAGATACCGCACTTAAAAACCTTGGCACAACAAGCCCAAATTATATGCTGATGGCAAGTTTAGAATCGGCGGTTGAGTCGGCGATTAAATATGACTACGAGCAACTTTACCAAGATTGTATATGGTTTAAAAATCAAGTCCCTTGCCTAACTAATGACGACTTTACCCGTTTGGTAGTTGATGCAAACGCTTTAGGAACTAACGGCAAAAAGTTAACTCAAAAATTAATTCAAAAAAATATTTATGCCGAAAAATTTACCGACCGCTATGTGGTGTTTATCGCAACTCCGCACGAAACAAGAAAAGATTTTGATGCATTAGCAAATGCAATAAAAAACTATGATAAACCTTAAAGGCAAATTTATAACAATAGAAGGCTGTGAGGGAGTTGGCAAATCCACTCAAATCGAGCTATTAAAAAACTACTGCGCCGCTAATAACATTGACGCAGTTTTTACTCGTGAGCCCGGAGGCACAACTATTGCCGAGCGAATAAGACAAATTATTTTAGACCCCGAATGTAAGGGCATGGATAATTTGACAGAGTTGTTTTTATATGCGGCAAGCCGCGCCCAACACATAAAAGAAATTATTGCGCCTGCGCTTGCGATGGGAAAAACCGTTTTTTGTGATAGGTTTAGCGATTCGACTATTGCGTATCAGTCCTTTGGGCGGGGACTTGATTTAGAGTTAGTAGAAAATATTTGCGCTTATTCGGCAAAAGGTGTTATAATAGATTACACTGTTTTTTTAGACCTTGACCCAATAGAGGGTTTTAAACGGATAGCTATACGCAATAGTACCGATAGAATCGAACAAGCAGGACTAGACTTTCACAAAAGAGTATATAGCGGCTTTAAGGCTTTAGCTAAAAAATACCCCAAGCGGCTTATTGTGGTTGATGCAAGTCTAGATGTGGCGGCGGTGCATAAAAATATTGTTAGTGCATTAAAAATATAACCACCCCGTCCGCTTCGCGTCCACCTCGCTCCAAAAGGAGGGGGATTATAATTCCCTGCACCCTGTTTCTTCATGAGTAAACTATTCTCCAACTTAATATTAAACTCGTCGGCGTTTTTAACTTTAAAACGCGATTTTCAAGAAAAGCGAATGGCGCACACCTACCTTTTGGTAACGCCGGACTCTTTAGGCGCAAAGCTGGTAGCGCAGGCTTTTGCTTTGTTTTGCCTTGGCGGTGATTTTAAAGGGCTAGCCGATTTTAATGCGGATATGCATTTTGTTGGCAGCAAAGCCGCCGACATAGATGCTATGCTACAAGGACTTTTAACCCGCCCCTCTAAAGCCGACCAAAAGTTTTATATACTATCCGGTGCGGATTCTCTTAGCCCAATATGCCAAAATAAGCTATTAAAAACCTTAGAAGAGCCGCCCCCCGCCGTTACAATTATACTTTGCGCCAAAAATAAAGCTCAAATTGTTGCGCCCGTTTTATCCCGATCGCGCGAGGTTTTATTAGAGCCTTTCAGCTCTTATGATATTTTGCAAGAATTAAAGGCAAACTCCGGGGCAAAGCAAGACGCGTTAGAAATCGCATCATCTTTAAGCGGCGGTTCTTTAACCTTTGCAAACGATTTTATAACCGATAAACAAAAGCCCGTTATTTTTAATAAAACTTTAGATGCGTTAAAAAACACTCTTGGCTCTAAAGACGTTTTAGGTACAGTCGCAGACCTACTTCCCTATAAAGAATCCGTCGGATTTATAATAGATTTAATAGAATCGGTATTACGAGACACGCTAATGCTACATTTATCAGTGCCTGCACTTATAAAATTAAAAAGCCACAAAGAGAATTTAGAGCAGTTAAAGGATATTTATAGCATGGGTGCAATAGAAAAAATCATGCCGTTTTTAAATAAAATCCGCAAGCGGGTAAAATTTAATGCAAACCACAACAGCTTGGTGGACGAATTAGTGTTTACAATAGCTAAATTCCGCCACGAGGAAATTAGTAGGGGCTAGAGGTCAGGATTCAGGGGTTAGGGAATATTTAATCATTAAATTTGAACAAGATACAAAATTATAATAAACATTTCTTAATCATTAATGTTTGACCAACCCTAACCCCTGACCTCTAAATCCTAATCCCTCATTAACAACCCATTACACCCAAAGGAAGCAATATCAATATGAAAAAAGCAGTTGGAATAAAATTTAAAAAATCGCCCCGCGTTTATTATTTTGAAGCCGGGACACACGAATATACAAAAGGCGGCGGCGTTATAGTCGAAACCGCTAAAGGCATAGAATACGCTTATGTTGTTATGCTCCCTTTTGAATTAGATGCTAAGCGCAAAAATATGGACTTAAAACCTATTATGCGCTTGGCTACGGCAGAGGACGACAAGGTTTTAGAGGGTCATGCGGCTAAATACCGCGAAACGATGCGCCAAATGCGAGAGCTTATAAATTCTAGCGGACTAGATATGAAGCTAAGCGACATTGAATTTGGCTTTGAAGGCAATAAAATTATTGTTAACTTTACTGCCGACCAGGGTGTTGATTTTAGAGATTTAGTTAAAAAATTAAGCGGTCATTTTAAGGCGCGTATAGAATTAAGACAAATCGGTGTGCGCGATGAGTGCCGTAGCGTGGGCGCGTTGGGTGCTTGCGGACGGGTTTGTTGCTGTGCATCGTTTAGTTCTGAGTACCCTCATGTTTCTATTAAAATGGCAAAAAATCAGGGTCTTAGCTTAAACCCTGCAAAAATCAGCGGAACCTGCGGACGCCTTATGTGCTGCTTAGATTACGAAAATAAGCACTATGCCGAAATAAATAAAAAGATGCCCAAAATGGGGTCGCTGGTTAAAATCAAAGAGGGCGGCGAAGGCACAGTTGTAGGTATCACTCACCTAAAAGAAAAAGTTAAATTAAAAATTGTAGACAGCAAAGATAACAGCTATTCTTTTAACGAGTATCCTTTGGGCGAATTAGTGTTTAAAGCTAGAAACCCTAAAGAAATCGAAAAAGAAAAAGACGAGGATATTCCTAAAGAATTAAGAGAATTAGAATAACCAAAAGTCCATTATTTGCTAAACGCAAATAATGGACTTTTGGTTATAATGACGAATTATTAGACCTGTTTTGAAATGTTCATTTAATAGACCTGTTCTAAAAACTGGTGGCTTCCGACCGTCATTAAGGTTGTAGCTAAATGGTATAAAAGAGCAAAACTCAACCCTCGTCCACCGTCATTGCAAGCCGATGAAGAGTGAAGGTTTTAGCCACTATAATGGCGAAGCAATCCAGATATGAGCGGAAACTTTTTAATTTTTGCGATATTTTAGTTAATTATCTTGTCTTAGCCGGATTGCTTCGCCGCTTTATTGACACGTTAATTTGCTTTGCTTTTTTACATTTACAAACAAGTCTATTGGGACTGTTTTAAAAAAACGTACTATCTTTCTTTAAGGCTTATGCGACGCAAACGGGGACATTCTTTATTTGAAACAACAGCAAAAGTATGGTCGACTAACTTGCATAGTGTAATTTAGAAACAAGCCTAATGCCATCCTTACATCTAGGCAATCAAAAGCAGTTGCCCTTACAAATAAAAACCTCTATTTGCAATTTGTCTTAAGGTTCTTCGTTTGACGCGTCATCATTTTCGCTTTGGTTACCATTATCCGTTTCGCCAACACTATTGTCATTCGGTGGTGATTGGGATTCAGTGCGAGAGCTATCGCCTGCGATAGATGCGCAGCCAATGCCTCCAAAATTTGTGCCATGGATTATGCCAAATGGCAAGGATATTGCAAGCATAAGCACAATACTAAAACTGGTAGCCAATGCAAAAATATGACGTCTTTTAATTCGTGGTTTTTTAAAGTTTTGTCCATCGCTTGTTTTTTTCTTAACGTTTTGGTTATCTAATTCGGCATGAGCTTTAAATAAAACGCTGTATCCGGGCTTTTCGCCCTCTAATGTCGAGTAGATTATTTCTTCTATGTTTGGCTTATTGTTCATTACATATATAACTACAACTAAAAATTTGTTTTGTCCGAGAAATTTTAAAAAGAGCGGAAAATATTTTCCGCTCTTTTTGGAATTGTTTATTTTTTATAAACCACCCCGTTTGTTTTGTGCCACTAAACTGTAAGGACGGCACAGTGCGCCCATGTCAATCATACGATTTGCTTGGCGGGGCGCACAATGTGTATCCCCTACGTATTGCCAACCCTATGTCCTTACGTTAAAAGAAAGATGATTTTCAAATAAGAACCGCAACATCCGACCTTTAAATATAAGAATTAAACAACCAACAGTCTGCTTTTGGGGGCTATGCTGGATAAAGAAATCCACAAAAGACCCAAAAAAACAGAGCGTAGCCTGTATAAACTTAAGTTTAAAGGTCAGGACTAACGCTTCATGGCACCCGTCATAGCCCTCATCAATTTAATCTGTGTTTCTGATAAATTCTTTTGCTTTTCGGGAGTTTTATTTTCTGGCTTAGCGCGCTCTTGCTGTAATTTGAGCGCTAACTCCTTTAAAGTAGCCAACGGTGCTTCGTCCTCGATTGCACGTGATATTTTTTGCAACAACTCATCTGCGTTGCTTGCTGCACCTGCGCGTGTACGGGGAATAGTTGTTGCAGCCGCAACACTGGGACTGGGCTTATTATATGCGCCGGCTGTTGCGCCTGTCCTTGCCTCGCGCGCTTTTGCTACTCTATCGCGCATATCGTCAATAGATTGACGCTCACGGGTACGGGTAACATCTTCAATAATAGGTTTACGTTCACGGGTACGGGTAGTCGGGTAAGGTGTTCTAGTTGTTGAATAAGGCGAAACAGAAGGCTCTGTAGCAGGCCGCTCTGTAGTAATAAACGGGTCAAGCGACACCTGCCCAAAAGGACTATCTGCTATATTGATGTTTGAAAAATCTTGAGCTATAGGTATATCAGCGGGTGCGACAAACTCTTGAGGCTCTACCATAGGCTCTGTTTCTACCGTTTTGGGCATTGCTTGAGCAAATTCAAAATGAGGCATTTCATCCGCCGCAGGATTTGATGCGGCAAAGTTAAAATGGGGCATTTCGTCAGCCGTTTGGTTTTGCGCGACAAAGTTAGCAGACATAAACGGGACATTTTGTACAGCCGGCTCTATTTCTTGAGTAATAGGCATAGAGGCGGCTACATAGCTACTCTCTTTAGTTAGCTTTTCTAGCTTTTCGATATAATTGTTATAGTTTTTAACCGCGCCTTTATAAGCGAGTGTAGCGACTACAAGAGTAATAATAGTAAACAACAAACCTGCAAGCGCAGTAACAAGCGCAAAAACAATAGCCGATACTAATGCAATGCTAAGGGTAGCGGCTGTACAATAATAGTGGTGTAAATGATAAGAGTAAACGCAATAGTAGCAGTTAAGATACCTAGATATAAACGCACCGCCCGCAACAAGCATTGTGGCAAACACGCTTACGATAAATACCATCAGCGTAGCTTTAGGGGCAAAGGTTGCTTGATAAGGTCCGTAAATCGCAGAGTCAATACCAATTGCATCACCCGGTCTCTCGCCCGTAGTTTTATGGCGGTTATAAAGCCTGCCTACCTTAACAGGCATTTTTTTTGCGCTTGCATCAGCATTTTCGTGAGTAGGATTAGTTGTAAAAGACCTTGATACTCTTTTAAACTTATTAACGTCCCCGCCAACAAAGGTTAACACTAATGCGATAATAAAACTTAAAGCTATCAGCCCTAAGCCTACGTACAGCCATAAATCGTACCGTAGTATAGATATTATATTAGTAAAAATTTGAGTCATAGTTTTATTAGCTCTCTTGTTGTTAGACTTTTTATACGAAACCACTTTAACAATGCGTTTTTATTAGGTGGTAGTTATTATATCATATAGCATATGTCATTGGCAAATAAATTACTGGGGTAATTATTATTAAAATTCGGTTAAAATTTGGCACAGCCAGGCTATTAAGTTGTAATACGATTTAATACAATAGGTTCACTAAAGCACAAAAGATGCTATGCTTTACGACACGGATAGCGGGGTAAGAATGATTGTAAGGCTAAATAGTTTTTATGCAGAGACTCTCGTCATTAAGCATCCTGAGATATGCAGAGCGAAATTTTCTAATGGGACGGTACTACCTTCCGATTGACGGTGCATTAGACAACAAAGACGAGGTATACAAAATTCTTGATGCCGCAAGGTCATTTGTAGAAACTCAAGAGACCTCTAATAAGATTAAACAAATATAGTAAATAAGCTATAAAATAAAAAGTATTGAACAGTTTATTACAGCTGTTCAATACTTTTTATTTGTGCCTTAGAATTAGCGCTGCTTGCTGGCAGAATATTTCATGACCAAAAAAGCTGATTTCTTAACGAATAAAGTGGCATGGTCACCTTTTTTACATTAGGGAGTAGTATTTGTAGCAGAAGTAACTTCATTGCCTTCTTCGTCGAATACTCCAAATGTAAATTGTCCGTCCTCAAGCGGAGCGCCTATAGCTATTTTGTTTGCACAAAGAGTTACGCAAACTGCTTGTGGTTCGTATCTGTTAGTAAATTCCGGAATGCCCTCAGGATATTCTACACTGGCTGTCAAAGTACCGTTATCATCTGTTACTGTCACAATAACCGGATATTTTTTTTCATCCGTAATCCAGCCGTTTCCTGAAGTGCTTGTTTCGCGAATCGTGTAGTTAAAAACTCCTTCTTCAGTAAATTCAATGCATGGAAATTTTATATTTCCCTCACACTCATCTTCATTTTCACGAGTTAAATATCTAAACTGTGTTTCCTCAACGGGCAATGTTGAAGTGCTCATTATATAACCGGGCGGATAAATCACTAAGCTTTCATCATTGAAAATTACATCGTCCTTACCACGGTATCGACCGATTCCCGGGTCCACATCTAAACCTGGCTCAAGTATCAAGGTGCTTGCCAGTATAATTGCAGCATCGTTTTTCCCCCAGAAAGCTCCGCCAAGAATTTTACCTATAGTTCCAGTTTCAGGTTTATCAGGTGAAACGCAGCTTATAGAAGACTCTGCCCCCACGATTATTCCGCCGGTAATTTGGTTAATAAGCCCCAAATTTCTAATACCGTTTTTATCTGGCACATCGGATATAATTACTCCGCCGCTGATATTATCAATGGTGCCGTAGACAGTGCCATCAATATTGTCGTTGATTATTCCTGAAATTTGCACTGTTCCGCCGATATTTTCTATTGTACTTAAGTTATAAATCCCTGCCGTACTACCGATAAAATTTCCGCCTGTAATATTGCTGGTAACGCTGCCAAGGTCGTTATGCAAAGTTCTTACGCCTTCAAAAGTTCCGTTGCTTATGGTATTTATTTGTGCGCCAACTCCACGAACCCATACGCATACTGCCTCTCCTGTAAATTTTCCTCCGGAAATTCTGTCGACTCCAGTTTTAGGAACATCGTCAGAAAAAACAGTCATTGCTCTTTGACCGTTGAAAGTTCCGTTGCTTATTTCATCAACCCAACCGCCACGTATTAAAAGCAATGCTGAGTTTATTTTAGCTTCAAAGGTTCCGCCGACTATATAACCTATTTGTGCTCCATTATCTACATAAAACGCACTACGGTCTATAGTTGCATCTGTTTTTTCAAAAAGGCCGTTGGAAATCAAATCAATTTTTGAGTTTTGACCAAATAATTCAATAGCAGATGACGCACCTATGAATTCACCGCCGCTTATTTCGTCAATAGTAGCCCCGTTTTCAATTCTTAACGCCGTATAGCCTTCAAAACGTCCGCCCTTTATTGTGCCTGATGCGCTTGACCCATTCAGATGTAAAGCGTATGCCGAAACGGAAACAGTATCATTTATTATTATTACGCCGTCATTTATTATAATATTTCCGTCTATTACACGTATAACATTGCCTGTAAGTGTGTACGGACCATCGTTATCGGAAGTTATAATAACCGTTTTACCTTTATTGATTAAAACGGCGTATGTTAGCTGAAATGAATCTGTCAAGATAATGTTAATAATATTATCCGAGCTTTCTAAAGCCGATTGCAGGCTTGCCATATCATTTACATAGTACATAATTTTCTCCTTTATCTAGTGTGTTGCCACTGTAAAATTTAGTATTTCGTTAGCATTATATGTCCGCTTTTTTGTCATTGCTACAATGATTATTAACTATCATATATTTAGTCATCAAATCTTGTGTCAGTACAAGCCAATAGATAGAGTAAAATACATTTTAAATGCTTGCAGAAAGACAAACAGCATTTGCAGCAATTTCGTTTATATGTGTTGATAAATTTAGGAATGCCGTCAAGATAATCCGTTTTCGCCGCAAGTGTACCGTCTCCGTTATCTGTTATCGTAACAACAACACGGTAAATTCTATTGTCTGTTGTCCACTTGTCGTCAGATGGTGTGGTTTCTTTAATTATATATGTATATATCCCGGGAGAGGTAAACCTTAATTCAGGGAATTTTACATTACAGTAATATTTCATCTTGCACTATATTCCTTTAAAGAGAAGGGGCAAATCTTGTGTAATACGGTACTACTTTTTGTCCCCAAAACATTTGCGCAGGCTCTTGACGAAAGCTGATTGCATTCTGCCAATGGTCCGCAACATTCCCATTTAAGTCTCTGCCTACCTGAGATGAATTATTAACAAATGCCCATACTGTTCTTTGAGTTTGGTTTGCAATTTGCTGTGCAATAGAATTATAGCTGGCAAAACCGTTATTTCCGCCTGCATTACATCCGGTAAGGCGTATATAAGCACCTTCATTAAAATTAATTCCTTTCCAATTATCTGAGGATGTAAGCCATAACCCTATGCCGTTATCCACTCTTTGCATAATAGATAAAACATTAGCTGTTGAATGACTTTCTATTAACAGTACATCAATACCATCAAACTCATTTGATTTGTTAATAATTGCATTCATTAAGTCATAGCTGCTATAAAATTCCCAGCCCGGTACTACATACACATTATCATTTGGATTTTCATTTATAAATGTATTTATATTGTTAATAAAGGCATGGTTAAAAGAGTGGCGGTCTGCTCCGGCAACGGCAATTATAGCTCTGTGTTTAGTTACGTAATCGGCACTATCTTTATCGTCAACACAAAGATTAGGTGTTGTATTAAGATAATTTTGCAATTCTTTTCTTAGTGCTTTGTGTATTTTAATAGTTTCAGTTTTGTTATTCAATAATTCTAAATGCTTGTCTTTATTCAATTCATACGGCAACATAAACAATCCTTGTTGCATAACAATCCTTTGATTAGATTGTGCAGGGTCTATAAATATCACCTTGTCGTTTTCCTTTTCGGTGAGTTGCTGAAAAGCCTCTCTGATTTTATCGGTTTGTGAGGGCTCGGCATCTCTAAACAACCAAGCATTTTCTAATTGATAATATAATATATTTTCTTCTATTCTCGTATATTTAATATAATAATATGTTTTATCGTCTTCGTTAGCGTAATTGGATGTTTTTTGATTAAATATAGCGAAGAACAGTGCAATAAAGGGATTATAAGTAAAATCCAATAATCTTGTCGGAAGTCCATAGTGTTGTCCCCATGTTAGTAAATCCATAGAAGAGTTTAAGGCT
>Ga0123355_10008788_pt1 | contig 15283 bp, 10 predicted proteins | sample TergutEmb28metaG_3_FD_89872 | JGI IMG/M metagenome (GOLD analysis project Ga0123355, IMG submission 89872) | Embiratermes neotenicus P1 segment gut microbial communities from Petit-Saut dam, French Guiana - Emb289 P1 | ecosystem: Host-associated > Arthropoda: Insects > Digestive system > Gut ... | reverse complement strand
GCATACCGCCTTTGTACGGTCCAATCGCATTGTTGTACTGCACACGCCAAGCACGATTTGTTTGCACTTCGCCTTTGTCGTCAACCCAATCCACGCGGAATTGAATAACGCGATCCGGCTCTAGAAGACGCTCTACAACTTTGTACTTTGTGTACTTTGGATTGGCTTTTACCACGTCTTCGATGGTTTCCAATACTTCAGTAACTGCCTGTAAATACAGGGGTTGCCCGGGGTTTTTAGCCTCAACATCGGCTAAAAGTTTTTTTACATCCATGATGCTTTTGATTTTTGAATTATGAGTTAATGAATTATAAATTCGTCTGCAAAACTACGAATTATTTTTGAAATAACAAAGAATTTTTCAATATATCTTTAATCTATATTCGAAACAGTCTTGCGTTTATCCGAAAACCACGTATAAACAACCGGAATCACAAACAAACTCAACAGCGTAGCCAAAGCCATACCGCCGATAACTGCAATACCCATCGACACACGGCTTTCAGAGCCTGCACCCATCGCCAAAGCAATCGGTAAAATTCCAAAAATTGTTGACAAACTTGTCATCAAAATCGGACGAAAACGCTGTTGTGCAGATTCCTGAACAGCCTGAGCAACAGACATTCCTTGTGCTTTTTTCTGATTGGCAAATTCTACAATCAAAATACCGTTTTTTGTAACCAAACCTATGAGCATAATAATTCCGATCTGACTAAAAATGTTCAAAGTTTCTTGGAAATACCATAACGAAAACAAAGCACCGGTCAAAGCCAAAGGCACGGTAAATAAAATAATCAGTGGGTCTCTGAAACTCTCGAACTGTGCGGCTAATACGAGATACACCAACACCAATGCGAGAATAAGTGCATACATCATCGCACCGGCACTATCTTGCATATCTCGTGCTTGTCCGGAAAGTTCGGTACGAAATTGTTCGGGCAGCGTGTTTCTTGCGATGGCTTGCAACTCGTCAACAGCCTCGCCAAGTGTAACGCCCGGTGACATTTGTGCGGTTATGGTCGCACTCAAAAAACGATTGTAACGGTGGCGTTGTGGCGGATTCGCCTGCTCAACGATGGTAACCAAGTTATCCATTTGAATGAGGCGTCCGTTGCTGTTTCTGACATAAAGCGAGCGAATATCCGATGGCGTGTTGCGGTTGATGTTGTCGAATTGTCCGATAATTGGAAACTGTCTGCCATCTGCCACAAAAAAACCATAACGTGTTCCTGAAAGCCCGAATTGCAAGGTTTGTGCAACATCTTGAACTGAAACTCCCATTGTTCTTGCACGGTCACGGTCAATCTCGATTCTCACTTCAGGGCTGTTAAACCTCAAATTCGCATCTACGAACGAAAACGTTGGGTTTTGTTGAGCCTCGTCTAAAAATTTCGGTAGATATTCACGAAACATTTCAAGATTGGGTCCCTGCAATATAATTTGCACGGAATTTCCACCGCCACCACCTCTTCCGACTTGTATCGTTGCGGGTTGGCGAACGGCAACACGAGCACAACTCAACTGTCGGACTTCATGTGTCAAAATATTCGCAATTTCCTGTTGCGAACGATTTCGTTCGGATGCCGGCGTTAGCGAAATTCGCATGTTTCCAGTGTTGGTACCACCGCCCCAACCGGGTGTATTTACTGCGATAGACTCAATTTCGTTCTCATGGAGATTATCCAAAACCAAATTGTACAAATCGAACATATACGCATCCATCAGTTCGAACGAAAAACCTTCTTGTGCAGTAGCAGCTAACGTAATGGTATCGCGGTCTTCCTGCGGTGCAAGTTCTGTTCGGATATTAACGTAACACAAGTAGATTATACCAAACGATGCAATCAAAATCATTACCGTCCAAATAGGCTTTCTCATAAATCTATTCAACAGCAAGCGGTATCTCACAGCAAGTGCAGTGAACCAAGATTCGGTTATTTGGAAAAATTTATTTTGTTTTTCGCTACGTTTCAGAATTTTAGAACATAACATTGGCGAAAGCGTGAGTGCAACAAATGATGAAATCGTTACTGCTCCGGCTATAACAATTGCAAATTCTCGGAACAAGCGCCCCGTCATTCCTTGCAAGAAAATAATCGGCATAAATACCGCAATCAATACAATGGTTGTGGAAACAATTGCAAAAAACATTTCTTTTGAACCCTGCATTGCTGCCTCTTTTGGTGGAATTCCCTGTTCGATTTTTGCATAGATATTTTCCATCATAATAATGGCATCGTCAACCACCAGAGCGATGGCAAGTACGATCGCCAGAAGCGTTAGAACATTTATGGAAAAGCCAAAAGCAAACATCACAAAGAATGTTCCAATCAGCGAAATCGGAATAGCAATGACGGGAATCAGCGTTGTTCTCCAATTTCTAAGGAAAACAAAAATCACAATGAGAACAAGGAAAAATGCGAGAGCAACCGTTTGCACCACTTCGTCGATGGAGCGAACGACAAAACGTGTGGTGTCGAAACCAAGTACAACATTGATATCGGGCGGAAGTTCGGCTTGCATTTCGTCGATACGCCTGTAAAATTCTTCGGCGATATGCAATTGATTTACACCGGGTTGTGCAACAAGTGCAACGACAACAGATGGAATACCATCTCTACGCATAATCGTTCGTTCGTTTTCGGGTGCTAATCGGGCGTGACCGATGTCTCTGACTCGAACGATATTTCCACCACGTTCTAAAATGATGAGATTGTTAAATTCCTCTTCTGTGGTGAGGCGTCCTGCTGTGCGAACAGAAAGTACGGTGGCCTGTCCGATGAGCGAGCCTGTGGGAAGTTCGATGTTTTCACGAACCAAAGCATTTCGCAAATCTATCGGTGTCAAACCGTGAGCCGCCAAGCGTTCGGCATCAATAAAAATTCGCATTGCCTGGCGTCTTTGCCCCCAAATTTGCACGGCACTAACGCCCGGAATGGTTTGCAAACGCTCTTGAAACACACGTTCGGCAAAATCGCTCAACTCCATCAACGTACGTGCATTACTCGTGAGAGCGATCGCCATAATTGCATCGGCATCGCCATCGGCTTTGGCAACAATAGGTGCATCTACATCGGGCGGAAGGGCACGCATAACACGCGAAACACGATCGCGAACATCGTTAGCGGCAGCGTCCATATCAACACCCAACTCAAACTCCACAGTGATGCGGCTTCGTCCGTCACTGCTGTTTGAACGCAAGGTGCGGATACCCGCAATACCGCTAATGGATTCCTCCAAAGGCTCGGTAATTTGATTTTCGATAACATCGGCATTGGCTCCGGGATAGGTTGTCATTACGTTGATAATCGGCGGGTCAACATTGGGAAATTCACGAACACCCAAAGACATAAATCCGACAATCCCAAAAATGACAATCACTAAGGACATCACTATGGAGAGAACGGGGCGGCGGATACTTAAGGAGGAAAGGCTCATATTCTTTTAAGGTTAAAGGTAAAGGGTAAAAGGTTAAAGGTGTGTTAAGATGTAAATTTTTTGCGGGCTTTGATGAAACTGCTGAGCATGCTTGAAAGGGATTTTGTTTTTTCTAACATGGCGTTATAATCTTTTTTGTTGATATATTCTAGTTGATGCCCCAAATAAATTTGTGTTCTTAACTCTCCACAAGAGCCTTTAGCGATGTACAAAAATTGTATAAATTCTTTGTTGGTTTGTCGCTCAAAACCCTCTGAAATATTGGACGGAATAGAAATCGCGGCACGCTGAACTTGGTCTTTGAAACCAAAATCCTTACATGTTTTCACAGTTTTATAAATTTGGAGTGCTAATCGCATTCCTTCTTTCCAAATGTCTAAATCTTCGAAACTCGCGTTGTTCATGGGATTAAACGTTAAGTGTTAAAGATGTTTTGATAATTCATCCAATACTTGTTTATTTCGCTTTTGCCTAATTTCTGGTGCTTCTTGTTGTAAAAATTCTAATCCGACAAAAGAATTTCCTTGTTTTCTGTTTTGTCGAGGCTCAATACTTTCTATTAAGATTGCTTCTAAAATATCCCCTAAAGTTTGAATTGTGAACTCACTGAATTGGGCATCTAAATTTAGTTTTCCATCATCTTTAACAGGATAAAAACCAAACCAACTAAATCTATTCCAACGGCCTGCAAGTCTATCTGTTGTGTGGTCTTTTAATCTTTTTCCCAAAGTTTGCTCTATCGCCTGCCCAACATAAATTGTTTCTCTGTTGTCGTGCAATAAATAGATCCCCCTTTGGTCTTTAAAATTTACTTTTTCTGCTCCGGCTTGCTGAATTCCAAATAAATCAGGAGTTACAGACTTCCAATGCACAAAATCTCGGTTCCAGTAAATACCAAATGCATTTATTATTTTATGGTTGTCAATATTTCTTTTTTTATTTGCCGTTTGAATTTCTTTCTTGGGTGTCACAACCTCGTCCTTCCCAATATTCTCATTTATTTCTTTCAAGTGTTTTTTTATTATGAAAATCCCCGCACCAACTTTTTCAAAAATTGAATTTCCTTTTTTTATGTCAGTCGTTAACATAGCAATCACTGTATTCTGCGGCGTTGCTCCCAACGACGTTTTGTAACCTCGTTGTGCTATCAACTCTGCGATTTCAGTATAATGAAGTTGTTTTTTCTCTTCATTCAGCACTTTTTCTATTGCCTCTTTCCATTTTAATTCACCCATAACTTTGTTATTTTTGTGGTTAGCGTTTTGAAACTTCCCTCAAACTTAAAAACCTTTAACCCTTGACCTTTAGCCCTTAATCCATTCTTGGGTTCAATCGCACCGGGCTATTCGGACGAATCTGCATAATCCCCGAAACAATCAATGTGTCGCCAACTTGAAGACCGGATATGATTTGTGTTTCGCGCGGTGTGCGTGTACCGATGACTAAATCACGCATCTCTGCTCTGCCGTTTTTATAGACAAATCCTTTGTGTCCTTCTGCTTCTGAAAGTAAAGATTCAGCAGGAACCATAATGGCGTTATCTGTAGGCGTCATCGAAAGATGTACTCTTGCCGAAGCACCCGGAAACAGCCTGCCATCAGGGTTTGGAGCGATGGCTCGCATCAAAATCGTACGTGTGTCGAGATCAATATGAGGTTCAATTGCAAATACTGTTGCAGTGTATAGCGTATCACTTCCGCTAACTCTGAACTGAACTCTACTGTTGATTTTCACCACATCAAAAAAACGTTCCGGAACGGAAAAATCAAGCCTAATCGGATCGTTGCTGACAATCCGTGCAACAATATTTTGTGATGTAATAAATTCGCCAACTGAAACCGAACGTAAACCGACTACGCCGTCAAACGGTGCACGAATTTCCGTACGCTCGATTTGGGCTCTAATCAAATCCGTTTCGGCTCTAAGCGAATTCAATTCGGTTAAAACAATTTCATATTCTTCAAGGCTGATCGCCTCTCTTTCCAACAATACGTTGCTTCTACGCTCTCTTTCTTCGGCCAATCGCTGACGATGGCGTGCACGATCGTATTGCGCTTGCAATTCCCTATCGTTCATTTTAACCAAAAGCTGCCCGGCTCTCACACGAGAACCTTCGGTAAAATTGATTTGCGTAATTCTTCCGCTTCCCTCACTGCGAAGATCAACCTGCTCACCGGCGATCAAAGTTCCTGTCGAAACAACCATGTCTTCGAGGGTTTCATACGTTACAATCATGTAATCAACAGGGATTGCGGCACGTCCGCCGGCACCTCTGGATCCGCTTTGTCCAAGTTCTTGTGCTCTGCGTTCTGCACGCATGTCTTCAAACCAAATACGATTGGCGATGCTGTAGGCGAAATATCCCAACACTAAAATAAGCAGGATTACGGACGGTTTAAATTTCATAATGTATATGTTTTTGGGTGCAAATATACGAAAATAAATTGAATATAGAAAGAATTACAGTCGTTTTTCTAATTCTGCGATTTCATCTCTCAGTCGTGCGGCCTCCATAAAATCAAGTTCTTTAACTGCGGCTTCCATCTGTTTTCGGCTGTTTTGAATGGAACGTCGCAATTGATCTTTGGTCATGTATTGAAATACCGGATCTGCGGCGATACTGAGTTCCGGATTTTCAACGTAATAATTTGTCAATTGTTTGTTTTTTGCTAAACTTGAATCAAGCGACTTGATAATTTGTGTCGGTGTGATGTTATTTTTGGTGTTATAGGCAATCTGTTTTTCTCGTCTTCGGTTGGTTTCATCGATGGTTTGCTTCATGGATTTAGTGATTTTGTCGGCATACATGATGACTAAACCTTCCACGTTTCGTGCGGCACGTCCGGCGGTTTGTGTGAGCGAACGGGCACTTCGCAAAAAACCTTCTTTGTCCGCGTCCATGATTGCGACTAACGCTACTTCCGGCAAATCCAAGCCTTCACGAAGCAAATTAACACCAATCAAAACATCGAACGAACCGGCACGCAGATCTCGCAAAATTTCCACACGTTCCAATGTTTCAACATCGGAGTGAATGTAGCGTGTTTTGATGCCGAGATTGAGTAGATATTTTGTCAATTCTTCCGCTTGCCGCTTGGTCAGCGTAGTTACGAGCGTTCGTCCGCCTTTTGCGGTTACTTTCTCAATCTCATACAACAAATCGTCAACTTGATTTTGACTTGGACGAACTTCAATCACAGGATCCAACAAGCCTGTCGGACGAATCAACTGTTCCACTACAACACCACCGGACTCCTTCAATTCAAAATCGGCAGGTGTTGCACTCACATAAATCGTTTGGTTGATTAATTTTTCAAATTCGTCGTATTTCAACGGGCGATTATCCAGTGCGGCAGGAAGTCGAAAACCATACTCCACCAAATTTATTTTTCGACTGCGATCGCCGCCGTACATCGCATGAATCTGCGAAATCGTCACATGACTTTCATCAACAACCAACACAAAATCTTTCGAAAAATAATCCAACAAACAAAACGGACGAGATCCCGGTTTTCGGCCATCTAAATATCGCGAATAGTTTTCAATTCCGGTGCAATAGCCCAATTCTTTCATCATCTCAACATCGTAAATAACGCGGTCTTCCAAACGTTTTGCTTCCAAATGTTTGCCGATTTCTTTGAAATAATCAATTTGTTTTCCCAAGTCCAACTGAATGTTTTTAATTGCTTCTTGCATTCGTGCAGCATCAGTTGTAAATAGCGTTGCAGGAAAAATTGTGATTTGATTTTTTGACTCAATGCGTTGTCCGTTGTCGGGATAAATGGTTTCGAGCGATTCTATTTCGTCATCGAAAAAAATCACCCGATAAGCGTAATCAGCATAAGCAGGATAAATATCCAACGTGTCGCCTTTCACACGAAAATTTCCGCGATTAAATTCCAATTCGTGCCGCGAATAAAGTGAGTTAACCAAAGCGTGCATCACTTGTTTCATCGACAAACGCTGTCCTTTTTCGAGCACAATTATATTCGATGCAAAATCCTGCGGATTGCCCATTCCATAAATGCACGAAACCGACGAAACGATGATTACATCACGCCTTCCCGAAAGCAGCGACGAGGTTGCACTCAAACGAAGTTTTTCGATTTCGTCATTGATTTGTAAATCTTTTTCTATATATGTGTTTGTGCTTGGAATATACGCTTCCGGCTGATAGTAATCGTAATACGACACAAAATATTCCACCGCATTATCCGGAAAAAACTGCTTAAACTCGCTGTAAAGTTGTGCCGCCAAGGTTTTGTTATGGCTCAAAACCAGCGTAGGACGGCCGGTTTCGGCGATTACGTTCGCAATCGTAAATGTTTTTCCCGAACCCGTAACACCAAGCAAAACCTGTGCTTTGTCGCCACGTTCAACGCCTGCAACCAATTCCTTGATAGCTTCCGGTTGATCTCCCGTAGGTTTAAATTGTGAGGTAAGGTTGAACTCCATAATCTACAAAGGTACGGAAAAAACCTGAAATCAGCAAATTTTCAAGAAAATATCAAAAAAATCAATACTTTTCATCTCCTCGCCCGACATTCAAAAATGTTTTCGGCATGGGAAGCGAAAGATTCACACGCTTTTTCGTCATCGGATGTTTGAATGAAAGCGAAAAAGCGAACAAACGTATTTGACGAATAAACGCTGCATCAGCGCCGTATTTGCGATCGCCGACAATCGGACAGCCTATGCTTTCCAACTGCACACGGATTTGATTTTTCCGACCGGTTTCTAACTGAATTTCGAGTAAGGTGTAATCGTCGTGGTGGGAGAGGGTTTTGTATTTTAAGGTGGCTAATTGTGGGGTTTTGGACACGGGCGTTTCGACTTCGCTCAACGACCGTGATTTTCGCTCCCTGAGCGGAGTCGAAGGGAGCATTGACGGAGCCACAATTATCATCTTCTGTTTTGGACCTTCCAGCACGTACGATTTGATTGTATCGCTTACTTTTGGAGGCTTCCCTTCGACTAATGCCCAGTACAGTTTTTCGTTTTCGCTCCAGTTTTCGATTAAACGTTTTTTGACAAGTTCGGATTTTGCAAACAATAAAAGTCCTGAAACTTCCCTATCCAAGCGGTGTACAACAAAAACCTTTTCTTTATGTTTGGATTTTCTTACGACATAATCCAGTACCATCTTGTACATGGATTTTTTGGTTTCTGTCGTTGTTCCAACAGTTAGAATCCCTGCGGGTTTTGAAACAGCAATCAAATACTCATCTTCGAAAACAATTTGAAACGGCACTTTTTCGCTCTTTTTCTTTGCTTCCTTGCCGTTGTATTTTTTGTAATTGAGGGTTTCGCCTTTTTTTACAGGGGTTTCCGGATTTTTCAATACCAAATCATTACGGGATACAAACCCGTATTTGACTACTTTTTTCAAATGTGTTTTGGAACTTTCCGGAAATGTTTCACTCAAAAGTTCAAGCAGGGATTGATTTTTCTTTACGTCTATTTTCATTGCATTTTGCAATAAGGGCGGGTTTCAACCCGCCCTTACAGTGTGTTATATCGAAAAACTACCACCTTCTTTCGGCAGTTGTGAGCCGACTTTCGCGGAGATAAACTCGCGGTTTAATTTCGCAATATGTTCAATTTTGATGCCTTTCGGGCATTCAAATTCGCACGCGGCGGCGTTGGAGCAATAACCAAAACCAAGTTCGTCCATGCGTGCTACCATTGCCTCTACACGTTTCATCGCTTCAATCTTGCCTTGCGGAAGGTGTGCCAAGTGCGACACTTTAGCACCCACAAATAACATCGCCGATGCATTTGGACAAGCAGCTACACATCCACCGCAACCGATACAGGCTGCAGCATCCATAGCCGTATCTGCCTTGTCTTTGCGGATAGGAATAGCATTTCCATCAGGAACTCCGCCTGTAGTCGCGGAAATATAGCCACCGGCTTGAATGATTTTGTCGAGCGCGCTGCGATCTACAACCAAATCTTTAAGCACAGGAAAGGCTCTAGAGCGCCAAGGCTCAATGATGATCGTTTCGCCATCTTTGAATTTACGCATGTGCAGCTGACAAGTTGTGACACCATCATCGTTTCCATGCGGACGACCGTTGATGTACAAGCTGCACATGCCGCAAATACCCTCACGGCAATCGTGGTCGAAAACAACAGGTTTTTCGATTTTATCAACCAGTTGTTCGTTGAGAATATCTAACATTTCCAAAAACGAGCAATCGCTGGAAACGTCAGTAATTTCGTATGTTTCGAAGCGTCCTTTGGTTTTTGCATTTTCCTGACGCCAAATCTTTAATGTGAAATTCATGGCAATAATTATTTATAATTTCTGGTTGCAACCTTGACGGTTTCATAAATTAACGGTTCGACATTGCGTACGGGTTCGGCATTTTCGCCTGTAAATTCCCAAGCAGCAACGTGCATAAAGTTTTTATCATCGCGCTCTGCTTCGCTGTCGGTTTGGTACTCCACACGGAAATGTCCACCGCAAGATTCGTCACGTTGATTAGCGTCGCGAGCCATAAGTTCGCCCAATTCGAGATAATCCACCAAACGCAAGGCTTTTTCAAGTTCGTTGTTCATGTCATCGCCTTTTCCAACCACGCGGACATCACTCCAAAATTCCTCTTTAAGTTCTTTGATCAGTTCAACCGCTTTTGCTGTGCCCTCTTTGGTGCGAGCCATGCCGACATACTCCCACATAATTTTACCCAATTTCTTGTGAATAGTATCCACCGATTGTTTGCCGTTTATGCTTAACAATTTTTCAATACGTTCTTTCACTTGGTTTTCGGCTTCCTCAAATTCCGGTGTATCTGTAGAAAATTTCGGAACACGAATTTGATCTGCCAAACAATTTTGGATTGTATAGGGAAGTACAAAATATCCGTCTGCCAAACCTTGCATCAAGGCAGATGCCCCCAAACGGTTTGCACCGTGATCAGAGAAGTTGGCTTCGCCGATGGCGAACAAACCTTTTATACTTGTCTGCAATTCATAATCTACCCAAAGTCCGCCCATCGTGTAATGCACGGCAGGATAAATTTTCATTGGTGTTTCGTATGGATTTTCGTCTGTGATTTTTTCATACATTTGGAATAAATTTCCATAACGCTCCTCAACAACATCTCTGCCTAAACGTTCGATAGCATCTGAAAAGTCCAAATATACAGCCAATCCGGTTTTACCTACGCCGAAACCTGCATCGCAAGCCTCTTTTGCCGCACGTGAAGCCACGTCGCGAGGCACTAAGTTTCCAAATGCCGGATAGCGGCGCTCAAGAAAATAGTCGCGTCCTTCCTCGGGAATTCCGGTCGGTTTCATGCGTCCGTTACGAATCATTTCAATATCTTCTTTCATTTTCGGAACCCAAATTCTACCGTCGTTTCGCAAACTTTCCGACATCAATGTGAGTTTCGATTGGTAATCGCCGTGAACCGGAATACACGTTGGATGAATTTGCACATAACACGGATTTGCAAAGAATGCGCCTTTTTTATAGGCTTGCCAAGCTGCAGAAACGTTAGAATTCATCGCATTTGTGGAAAGAAAAAACACATTTCCATAACCGCCTGTTGCCAAAACTACGGCATGTGCAGCGTGGCGATGTATCTCGCCTGTTGTGATATCACGAGTAATGATGCCGCGAGCAACACCATCAACCAACACCAACTCCAACATTTCTTGACGAGAAAACATCTCAACCGTTTTGCGTTCGATTTCACGACTCAATGCGCCGTAAGCACCGATCAATAATTGCTGTCCGGTTTGTCCGCGAGCATAAAACGTACGCGAAACTTGCGCACCACCAAACGAACGATTGTCCAAATATCCCGAATAGTCGCGAGCAAACGGCACACCTTGTGCCACAGATTGATCGATAATTGAGTTGCTGACTTCCGCCAAACGGTGTACATTTGACTCCCTTGCACGATAATCGCCACCTTTTATGGTATCATAGAATAAGCGGTCAACGCTATCGCCATCATTTGGATAATTTTTTGCTGCATTGATACCGCCTTGTGCCGCAATAGAGTGTGCACGACGCGGACTATCGGAAATACAGAAAATTTTCACATTGAAACCCAATGCACCCAAACTCGCCGCGGCAGAAGCACCGGCAAGTCCTGTACCTACAACTATAACATCTATACGACGTTTGTTGGCTGGATTGATCAACGATTGAGAGGTTTTGTAATTGGTCCACTTTTGCTCTAATGCACCTTGTGGAATTTTAGAATCTAACTTCGACATATCGAAAAATTTATGTTATCTGAAAAAATAAATGAAAAGCGGAACAGTCGCAAACCCTGCGGCAATAATCGCTGCAAGTCCGTAACCGGCATATTTGACAAGCCATGTATATTTGCTATGTGCCAAGCCCAACGTTTGAAATCCGGACGGTACAGCGTGCGCCAAGTGGAATCCAAGCACAATCGAGAAAAAGACATATAGTAAAACCATCCATATATTTTTAAACATGTCATGCATCATTGCATAAAAATCGGCTTTGTAATCAACATCCAAAAATGCTCTCATCTCCCTAATATCCTCTTTACTCAAGTCCGTAATAAAGTGCTGGCCTGCGAAACCGGGAAACATAACAACTTGAAGTTTTTCATTACCTTGAATGAAATTATTGAGCTCCATAAATTCCAGCTGAACCAATGTCTGTTGATCTTCATTCTGCGCATTTTCAAAAGCAGTGTACAATTCCAACTGTCTTGCACCAAGCGCTCTCTCCACCTTTTCGGTTCTAACAATGTATTGTCCTTCTGCCCAGCCATGTTTGACAAACCAAAAATGAGTCAGGTGAATAACGATAAGAAATGCGAGCAAAATCCCCGTCCAAATCATCAATTTGGAGCCAAACATAGTTTTGGATTTGGTTTTCGCCTTGTACCCTATCGGACGTGCACGCCAATTCATGACTTGGATGAAAAGTCCAAGTGCGATGTGTGCGAGGATTGCCCCTAAAATTCCGAAACCTAATATTTTCACGATCCAATTCGCTCCCATAAAGTAAGCCCCGGCGCGAAACCATTCTCCGCCATCGCCACGAAGTATGGTAAGATTGAGACCTAAGTGTACCAACAGGAAAGTTATCAAAAAGAGCCCGAGCAAAGCAAGAACAATCTTTTTGGCAATTGATGCAACATCCACGAGTTCTATCATCTTTCGGATGTGTCTCTCTATCATAGTTTCTCTTTTCATAGTGTTTTTTTTATTTTAGTGGTGCAAAGTTACGAAATATATTTGATTTCACAAAATTTTTCGAAAATTTTAACTCAACGTATTAATTTCGTATTGGCAATCGAACAAAAAACACGGTTTTTTTCTCTTCGGTTTCGAATGAAATTGTGCCGCCGAATTGCTCTATTATGTTTTTTGCAATCGCCAAACCTAATCCCATTCCGGATGTTTTTGTGGTAAAATTCGGCTCAAAAATGTGATCGCGGATTTCGGCAGGAATACCACTTCCATTGTCTTTAATAGCAATAACCACATGTTTTTCAGACGTGGACAGAGAAATTTTTATTTGTGGGGCTTCAACTTCCGAAATGGCTTGTTTTGCGTTTTTCAAGATATTGACCAGCGCCCGAGATAGTTGTTTTTCATCGGCAAAAACAGTGATATTTTCTGCACCTTGCATTGCTTCAAAGTGAATAGTTTCTTCCGAGTTCATTAACAGCACGGTTTTTTCTAAACATTTTTTTATGTTTACTTCAGTAAGTTTAACATTCGGTTGTTGTGCAAAATTTGCAAATTCGGAAGCAACTGCCGAAAGCGTGTCAATTTGTTCAATCATCACCGTTGAAAAATTTTTCATACGGCTATCGAAGTCATCTTTTTGGTCGTTCCATGATTTTTGAATTTGTTGAACGCTCAGTTTCATCGGCGTTAGCGGATTCTTTATTTCATGAGCAATTTGCTTTGACATTTCGTTCCAAGCAATTTGGCGTTCGGATTCCACCAAAGGTTTGGTTAGACGCTTTATAATCAGAAAAACCAACACAAATGCCAACATAATCAACACAGCAAATAAATTGATGTAAACAACCATAAAAGCCATGATTTCATGACGGAGTTCTGCTCGCTGAGCAAAATGCGGAAGATTTAAATAGCCCACCAATTCATTTCGATAATTGCGAAACGGCACATAGGAACTATAAAATGTATAATTACCCAAAGTCTCTTGTTGAATGTAAAAATTTCTATGCTCTTGATTCAAGCGATAAAGTGCCTGCAAGTCCATTTCGTTTCGCGGATAATTTTGAAAAATTTGCTCAACAGAAGATTTCGCAACGAGATAACCCATCTCGTCATAGAAGAAAATGTCCGTAAAAAACACATTCGAAAAATCAATTAATGCTTGTTGCAACAATGGACTTTCAAGGATTTCATTCGGTGTTTCGCCATCAAATGTTTGCTCCATCAACAGCAGCAAAGAATGTGTTTTTTCACGCAGAACTTTTTGATTTTTTAGTGAATTTAACCTTTGAACTTGGATGGCAGACACAACCCCTGCCAACACAAATGTACCCAAAACTATGGCCAGAACCGTTATTTGCAACCGTTCTGCAAAGGTCTTGAATAATCTGCGAGACACGCGTTTGAAAACAAGTAAAATTAACAATCCTAAGCACAAATTCAAAATAAAAGCAACCGAAAATGTGGAGAATTGATTTTGAAATCTTGGTATTCTTCTGCTAACAATCAACACTTGCTCACCGTATGAGCCCTCTATGATTACTTGCAAATGACTGTATCTCTCATGCTCCGAAAAGTCTTTGCTTTCTTTGTTTGCCGGAGTGAAAAGCCTAAGCGGATAATCGAAAAATCCGATTTGTCTGACCAATTCGGAGTGGTCGTAAAGCACCACGCTGTACCTATTTTCTCTGAGTGTGTTTTGCAACCAAAATGTTTTTTCTCTTGACACAAATTCGATATAGAGTTGTCGATCTTCCGAAATTTTCACAATTCCAAAATACCTGAAATCAAAAGGATTTCGATAGGGTCTAAATAAATTTTCATGACTTGTCTGACGTCCCCTCATGCGCATTCGTTCTTCAAAAAATTCATGACAATTTACGATGGTGTATCCGTCTCTCAGCACTAAATCTTCGTCAGCATTGCAAAAAAGAAACGAGACCGTATAGTTGCCTAAAAATGAAGCTTCGAATAGTTCTTCCAAGCGTTCGAGTTTGAGATATTCGTCGATAGTTTCGTCAAAAATTAAAGAGTCTTCACGAACAAGTTGATACCATCTTTCAAAGAAAGCCACGGCATTTTCTTCGTCACCCTTAAGCAATCTTTCGGCAAATATCAATCGATCTCGGTATTCGTTCCGAACAGTCCACCAATTGTAAAAAACGCTGATAACTGCCGAGACCACAAGTACAATCAAAAGCCAGTGCCACAAGCTTAGTTGCTTTCGAGGGAATTTTTTTGTACTCATGACAATGTTTTTTCTATGAAATCCAGAATCTCGGCTTTGCCTTTGTTTTCAACGGCAGAGGTTTTGAAAATCGGGGGAATTTCGCCCCACGATTTCGACATCTCTCGTTTGAATGCAGCAATATTTTTATCGACTTGAACCGCCGAAATTTTATCTGTTTTTGTAAATACCAAAACAAACGGAAGTCCGTGTTCACCGAGCCAATCAATAAACTCCAAATCTATTTTTTGAGGCTCTAAACGAGAGTCTATCAGCACTAAAACGCAGTGTAAATTTTCACGCTCGCACAAATAGTTCACAATCATACCCTCCCATTTTTCGCGATTGGTTTTGGATGTTCGTGCATATCCATAACCCGGCAGATCCACCAAGTACCACTGTTTATCATTGATTGAAAAGTGATTG
>Ga0123355_10008787_pt1 | contig 15284 bp, 8 predicted proteins | sample TergutEmb28metaG_3_FD_89872 | JGI IMG/M metagenome (GOLD analysis project Ga0123355, IMG submission 89872) | Embiratermes neotenicus P1 segment gut microbial communities from Petit-Saut dam, French Guiana - Emb289 P1 | ecosystem: Host-associated > Arthropoda: Insects > Digestive system > Gut ... | reverse complement strand
TTTTTGGGTAATTCCCCGGCGTCTGAGTTCTAATTTCCGACGTTTCGGAACTCACTATCGGTTCCATCTTCATAGGCAGGTGAATGAAGTATACTTCATTCACCTGCCTATGAAGATGGAACCAATAGTGAGTCGGCAATTAGAACTCAGACGCCGGGGAATTACCCAGAAAGGAACAAATTGCATTGTATTTCTTTTTATCTTTTACTGGTACCACAGATCTTACGGCATATCCCGGCGGATACAGACTTTCTGCAATGTGGTGTGAGACGATAAAAGAAAGACCATGTATTCTGGTAATGATTAAATTTAATATGTCTAATATCATTTGCCTCTTTCCGGAGATTCAGTACTCTGAAATTATTCTTATAGTGTAAATTTTATTTACGTTATAAATTTACCACTTAGCAACTGTAACTTTATGTTCGGATGTACTTACTAAAGGATAAATGTGAGATTTTCAAAGAAAAACGTGCGACTAAAAATACCTTGTGTATAAAGAGAGACTCTAGGGCGTTGACAGCTTCAGATTTAGCTACCTTCACCATACTTTGCTTGTAGTTTCTTTTTGTTTGATGTTTAAAACTTGAAGTAATGGAGAAGTCAGAATGTAAAAAGGAATGGAAAATGCCTCACCTTTCAATATGAGACGGTTTGGAGAAACAACTGAAAATTTATCAACACCAAGAAAAGTTTAGGTAGTTGCAATGGCTGATGAGATGTGAAATAAATGGTTTTGTTTATGACATTTTAAGTGTATTTTCATTATTATTTTTATTAATGCCAGGAGTTTCTAGTCCCATTTATCAGAAAATAATTATATATATAATATATATAATCTGTGATATACTTACGACCATTTTAGAAAAATCAAGAGGCATAAATAATACAACTTTGTCAGAGTTGGTATCCTTGTAACTTTGTTGTTGAAAATTCGAGCCATCTTGGACGTTACGGTGTGCCATTGGATTAGTTGTTTCCGACTTCTCGAAGGCACCCTCTTTCGAAAAGTTAGAAACATTACCCAGTGTCCCATTCCCGAAGACTCAAATTCTCAGATAAAATCTTGTGTCGAAAATGTAAGCACTTGCAAGGAGTACGGGGTAAAAAAGAAAATGAAAGCAACTACAAGCTTTATGTATATTGATGGCAGAAAAGAGCGAGTTCTGTATCGAAACCTTTAATGTAGTCCACCGAGTACAGTTATTGTGACAAGTGTCATTCGTAATTGCCCGTAATTAGCGTAAGTGCATTCTGTCTAAGAATATATATATATAATTAAATACTACAGTTTAAAATATGTTCATATACATGCTAATTATCCTCTCTCTCAATGTGTATGTTCTAAATTTAGGAATAAGACGATAGTGTAGTTGTGAATATATATTGATCATTTTGAACCAGCACTGACAAAGTACCCAATACAAGTCACTGTTGGTCCAAAGTATATTTCCAAATACTTCAAAGTGAACAATTTTATTTTGAATATATTTATGTGTAGTTTTGGTTTTTTTATTATAAGCATTGTAGCTTCCCTCAGTAGCATCCAATTAATTATAATCCATTATGCTTTGATTAGCTTAGACATTTTGATTGTTCTTATAATCAATAAATGTGCATGATAGCAACAATTAAACCATGAATCACTAAGTTATCTTGAGAAATTTCAGAATTGGTTTAAAATTGGTGTCATTCTCCGGCAAAAGAGCTCAAATTGGTTGAGAAAGGACGTATGTAAGGCTTAGTCGTTTCAAAACTAAACTTCTAATTAGAAAGGTTTAATATGTTTATTGTTTATCAGTGTTCTTATATGGCCCTTTCCGATTGTTAATGCTGGTTGCATATCCTTGTGCCCTTAATGTCTTAGTTTTCATTTGGCGCCCCGGTGTTCCGCCTAATTCTCAAAGAGTTCCGTTCCCATAGTCACTACAGCTCTATTGTACATTATTTTACTTAAACATACATATATTACTGCCTCTTCATAGTATAAAGTAATTTAAAAAATGTATGTAGAGGATCCATAACTAATTTCATATATGAGCATTTAAAGGAAACTGTTACATCTGCCGAAATTTAAATATTATAAACGTATTTCTTTGCCTTGTAAAATAACAGGTAATTTAAAATGAATGCAGGAAGTACAGCTCAAATGTAATTATAAAACTTTACTAACTTTGAAGATCATCATTAGATAAGTCAAAATTTTACGCTTGAACATGACAGTAATGTGTAACGAGAGTGCAGTATATTTAATCTCACATAAAGCCATTTACTTTTATTGAAACCTGTAATAATATATATAAGAGGAAAATTATTCAGTGTAAAGTCAAATTAATATTTAGTACTACTTATAAATAACCGCAGAATTTGCCAAAGCGCATGGCGATCATAATCAGATGGAGTTTATCAATACTTTTACGTAATTGTTATAAAAATTCATAATTATTTTTACTGTTTTCTTCTTTTCTAGTATGTGCTGACATGTAAATATCAAGCTCATTTTTTCACCTAATTGTTCTGGTTCTCTCATTCGCATCCCTTGTTTCTTATGTCAGTCTTCTTCCACGCGCCCTTACAGTGTTCTGTGTCCGGCTAGAAGCGTTGCTGACGTTAGTGATTGGTATGGATACACCACGTACTATGTGCACGGCCTGAGTTTTTGTTATTAATGAAAACAAATTATTGAAGTAGCTTATTTTATTATTTGAGTATATTTAATATATTGCATATGAATATGATTTTATTACTTTTAATTATATTATTCACATGTGTTTGGAAGTGATAGCTAGTTAGTGAATGGCGACTTGTTTACATGATTAGTCACATAGTATAGTTTCCAGCCTTTATTCTTCAGGAACTTTGTTCATTAAATTACCAACTAGCTGACTTACGTTTCCTGAGATATGAGTTTTCTTTTCATAATCCACAGCATAGATAATATGATTATAACGATGGAAATGTTAGTAAGTGCACGATCAGCTATATAGTTTTTATACAACCTTTAGTGGCAAGAGCCTGCCTAGCTGCACATGCTGTAGAATTACATTTAGTGCTATGTTCAGTAAGTTTACTATCATCTAGTGTTCTGTTCAGTGAGTTTACTACATCCAGTGATCTGTTCAGTACGTCTGCTATCATCTAGTGTTCTTTTCAGTAAGTCTGCCATCATCTAGTGTTCTGTAAGTCTAGTATTATCTGTTGCTCTGTTCAGTTAGTCTGCTGTCATCTATTGCGCTGTTCAGTAAGTCTAGTATCATCGTTATTTTCACTAAGTTTACTATCATCTAGTGTTCTGTTAAGTAAGTCTGCTATCATCTAGTGTTTTGTTCATTAAGTCTTCTATCATCTACTGTTCTGTTCAGTAAGTCTGTTTACCATCATCTAGTGTTATGTTCAGTAAGCGTACTATCATCTCTTGCTCTCTTCATTAAGTCTAGAATCTATCGTCTAATGCTCTGTTCAGTAAACCTACCATCATCTGTGTTCTGTTCACTATCATCTAGTGTTTGTTCAGTAAGTCTTCTACCTAGTGTTCTTTTCAGTAAGTATACTATCATCCAATTTTCTGTTCAGTGAGTCTGTCATAGTGTCATGTTCTTTTCAGTAAGTCTGCTATCATCTAGTATTCTGTACCTTAAGTCTACTCATATCTAGTGTTATTTTCGGTAAACCTGCTATCATATAATATTCTGTTGAGTAAGTCTACTATCATCTAGTGGTCTGTTGAGTAAGCCTATTATCATCCAGTGCTCAGTTCTGTAAGTATACTATCATCTAGTGCTCTGTTCAGTAAGTTTGTTGTCATCTTGCGTTCTGTTCAGTAAACCTAGTATTATCCTGTGCTCTGTTCACTAAGTCTACTAACATTTAGTGACCTGTTGAGAAAGCATACTGTCATCTAGTGCTCTGTTCAGTAAGTCTCTTCTCGTCTAGTCTTCTGTTGAGAAAGTCTGCTATTGTCTAGTGCTCTGTTCAGTAAGTTTACTGTCATATAGTGCTGTGTTCAGTAGGTCTGATACTCGCATCATCTAGTGAATTACTGCCAATCTACAAGAAAATATCGATGGTAATGTTACCCTTAGCTGAGTCATTTAGAAGTGTGTTGTGCTCTCAGCCTCGTGTCCTGTAGTCTGCATATAGATGTAAACTCGTGTTAAGCTTGGATACTATAAAAACTTGGTCTGATAGAATAGTCAGTTCCTAGAGTTGCTGCCATATACGCCACTATTGAGTCCGAAGTATTCATATAATTCTCATTAAGTTGTAATGTCAGACACCCACAGGCAACCGTAATAAATAAAGTTAGGAAGGAAATATTAATCTGATGAGCGCGCCTGTATTTAAACAAGGGATTCCTTTCGTTGTCTTTCACTTTAAGTGCAACTAATATATTACACTAATGTAATATCACATATTGTGCCACATAATAATACCGAACATGTGTTAACGTGTTACACATTTCTGCATATCACGAACACTTGTTTTCTTTATATGACGTCTTCTTTCAGCATATTTCTGACACAAAACTTGTTGCACTTTTCTTCTGAATGTTTCTCTCACCTGACCATGACAGCCCGTCTGTTTTGATCGTCTTGCGCAGAAGCAGCCGTGTCATCACGCAGTTTCTTGCACTTTATACTTACCTTAAAATGAAATCGACTAATTAAAAAGCTTTAACCTACCTCCGGCTTATATATTGAAGCTTTTGTAGCCTTAATAAAATGTTTATAAATATACTTCATAATATACTCATAATAATCAATGAACACAATTCTCACACCGAAAAAATATTCACATGTATTACTGAATTCACTTCAGTCCATCTTCCACTGTCAGGCTGAAAGCAGGAACGAAGTCGGAAGGCTGTGATTGCGCTTTAGTAAGGAACGCGATCACATGCATACTGACCAATTAAAGATATCGCTCTCTGCTTCTGCGCGAAACTTCTGCTGATCCGTCTCCGTTCCTGCGTTTTAGTGTGCATGTATTATGAGTATGACGTTTTCAGTTCCTTCTTCTGTGGTTGATGTTTGAATGTCACCCAAAACCCTCTATCACAGCACGACACAAGTACGTACCGCCACTGTAGACTTATGTAAACCTTCGTTGTGGTCTGTCAGTGTGGTGTGAGCAGTTCTGTCATGTTGTAGAATAGTTTTGTCTGTTATTGGCTCTTGTTTGAAGCTGCATGAGCATGTGTGAAAGAAAGCCCTATGTTATAAGTTAAGGGAAGGAACATATAATTTCTTTCACAACCCGCAGAAACTTGACGTGATGGTCCCCTTCGCAACCATCAGCGTGCTGGTTTTCTCTGCCCCTTGTCTAGGTACCACGACGAAGAACATGCCAACTTGCTAAACTCCATGTGGTTGATCGCCATTACATTCCTGTGCGTAGGTTACGGGGATATTGTTCCCAACACGTACTGTGGACGAGGTATCACTCTAACGTGCGGAATGATGGTAAGTCACTCCCGCGCTCAAAATTTCAATATTTCAATTCCACTGTCACTCTCATGTTCACACTCTTCACCAGTCGCTTCGGTTTATAATGAAAAAAGCATCTGTATAAAACAGTAGTATAATGTACCGTAACATCATGTCCGTAGCATCTGTGTTTACATGTTACTGTGTCTTTATGTCTGTTACAACGCACGTATCGCCGCAAACTGGAACTGTCAACGAGGCACAAGGGCCGATTTATACTGTAGGGACTATCACATTCCAGTCCAGGGCCGGTCAGATATTCTTCACCTGTTTAAACAGTAGTATCCACTAGCGACTACGGTGAAAGCATGGCACAGTCACGAAAAGAAGCGTTTAAATCCAGGCAAACAATATTCAGTCTAACCGTGAGCGGACCATTATGGTACTCATAGTGTACACCAGATGTATGAGACAGTAGCGGCTGGAATTGCACAGCTCTGTGTGGCGTACGAAGATATTCGTATTTCAGTGTTTGTGTTATAATTCAAGGGTGAGAGGGACTTAATAAGGAGAAGGGGGGCGGTCAGTCGCATTTACACCTGCAGTAATTTAATACACATTATGCACCGTGTTTCGGCTTTAACTAAATGCCATCATCCATATGCTTATATTTGTATAATGTATGATGATGGCCTATAAATGAATTCGAAACATGTTGCATAATGTATATTAAATCACCGCAAGGTATACTTGTTATTGACTACCCCTGTTCTTCTCTGTATCTGTATATCAGAACGGCATGTCACACATAACGATGAAATGGGGAAGTGAAAGCACGGCACAGTCACGAAAAGAAGCGTTTAAATCCAGGCAAACAATCCCGCGGTCAAGAAATTGTTTAAGTTGCGTCCCAAGGTGACCGCTTCAAGTGTATCAGTTGCGTCACAAGGTGACCGCTTCAAGTGTATCAGTTGCGTCACAAGGTGACCGCTTCAAGTGTATCAGTTGTGTCCCAAAGTGACTGCTTCAAGTGTATCAGTTGCGTCCCGCGGTTGGAAAGGAATTGTATCAATTGCGTCCCGGGTTGTCAACCCCAGGCGTAACGAGTTGCGTCCCGCGGCTAGTAAGGAATTATACAATTATACAATTGCGTCCCAAGTTGTCTATTTCTTGCATATTATTGGTGTCCAGAGTCGACAACCGCACGCGTATGAGTTGCATCGAAAGATATGAGTATTCAAAATGTCCAACAATTTGAAGGTTCTTACACAGTTTTATTGTACCTTACTTTATACGCAGTTATATGTACACGTACAGAATGATATCGACAATGCACAGATGTATCATGTTACTGTTAATGTTTAAGCGCTATTGAAAAAAAAGTCTTTTGGGGGTGATGAAAGGCACATTGTGTTCCTAATATCGCCCATTTCAAATTATTGTTATGGTCTTATGAAAACACTTTCTCCGGAAAGAGTTTTAATGTCTCAGAGTACCAAGCACTTGACCCCCGAACTGTGCTCATATAATTCTTATCCATTCTGCACAATCATCTGTGTGATATTTCGTTAACATTCCGTTGTTTCATGTCCAGAAGTTATTCAATTGTTTTTCCAAATGTGTCTAATATTTGGTAGCACATTTTTGTGTGAGCAGTTGTTTTCACTCATGAAATGAAAAAAGATCTTCGAACTATCAGGATGAACATATACCAATTTGTCACCAATAATGAGAGTAGCAAGAACACAAACGTTAAATCGGAAATTAAGAAACTAAGCACAAATAACAGATGCCAGTTTCTTGAAAATACTGTGCCTATAAACGAGACATCAGAACAGAACCCGAATAGACATTGTATTGTAGATTTTGTATTTACGTTGGGATCCAACAAATGCTTCCTTTATTTTTGGCATCGTGGTACTTTTTAGTATCATGAATATATATTTATTTTTAAACTGTATACCTTCCGACTTCAAATCTCTTAGCTCAGTGTGGTTTGACATGCGTAGTTTCTGTTATCTTTTGTGCAATAACATGCGCATTTACAGAAGTGCAAGTGTCGTCGTGAATGCAAGCAACAAGAAAATACAAGTGTGTGTTTGTAGAAATTTATACGACACTGATGAAACAAATTCGTTTCGCGAAATCATGTTAGACCTATACTGTCCAATTTTTGAGGAGATGAAGTCTTCTTTTTTGACTGTAGCTGACTTTTTAAGTCTTCTTGTAGTGACGCTTCTCATTTTGATGTAGCTCTCATTCTGTATTTTTGGAGTGCACATACAAGAACACAAATATTGGGATACGCACTGTAAAATAGTGCACTGAAATGGGCATGGAATGACTCACATGTGTTAATGGTCCACAATAATGATGCAGAACATTCGGACCAAACAGGTGGAGGAAAAATGGAGTCTGCATCAATATAATTTTCTAGCAGGTAGTCGCAAAACTCTTCCACTCGCTTGTCGTTCGGAAGATTGGATATAAAGTCCAACGCAAAGCATTCGCTGACTTCCGCCGGCGATTGAAGCGACATTCAGAATATTGTCTTCAAGAACTGACTTACCCCAGAGTCTTTCTTTCCACACTGCTTGCTTTCTGAGTCCCAAACATTGTATTTTCCGCCACCAGCTCTGTCCTAAATGGAAACGACATGCTTTAACTTCACAGCCTGGCCACATTGTTGTCACTGCGTTGAGAATGGCGACTTCGAATTCAGCATAATCAATTGATGGAAAAACATTCACACCAAGTTTTGCAGCCTCTGATACCGTATGTCTGAATACATCCTCATAAGATGTTTGATGTTTATTGGCCAGTAAGAAAAATGCAAGTGGCACATAGTGGCCATTTCTGAGTCTATGAATTGTAAACAGTTGGTGAAAAAACTTTGGCGCTGATATGAACGTCCCGTCATCGTAAAGCACATCAGTGGAGCTAAGAAACTGTAAGTTGGTTTTACAAGAAAACATTAGAGTATTTTTTTCCGAGTCATTAAGAAGCAAAAATTGTTCTTTCGAACTTGTTTGCACTTGTACAGCATTTAATGCTGCATGAGTTTCTTCAATATCTGTTGGGAGAGGAAGCAGTTGGGAGGAGCGTACTTTATGCATGTTCCTGCTACTCTTTCCTGTATCTTTATAAGTAAGAGTATCCAAGTCCTGGCTTCGTAGTTCTTTGTGAATCAGTTTGCGCGGTCTTTCACACAAGTCATCCATTGCTTTCCTTTCGACAGGACTATTAAATACCTGTCGGTTTAAGCAGGCTTCACTGTCTGTACCATGGTTGTGCATCACATTCCCCCCGAAAATCTCGCTACTCTCATTGCACTTTATGTAGCATTTACATTTTTTGATAGTACACACCTCAGTTTCATTTTGTCAGCAGGAAGTTTTGGAAACGGAACTTGAAGCCCTTAACCATTTAAACGCCGAGTTAAATCCCATCTGCCATCTGCTAGCATTATTCGGAGATCACCAAATTCCCCACATTAGCAGGTAAAGGGTTAATGACAAGTCCTTTCCCTTTTCACTACATATCACTTAGCAACTTTCACTGCTTCCATCTTCACTCCAGCAGCGTGGGACACAACTGGTGCACGCTGTAACAGCTGAAAACTGACCCCGGGACGCAACTAATACTCTACCCTCGAGACCCTGATACACAATTGTTATACCTGAAAAGTGACCATGGGACGCAGCTTAGTACTCTGACTCTAAATAGCCCGGGACGCAACTGACACACAGCCTTTTTCTGAAAAGTGACCACGGGACGCAACTAGTAAACCCCGGATGAAATGGAGTTCTTCGAAATAAGCCTTGTGTTTCGGATTTTAAGCAGTAGATGAAAGTTAAAAAGATTTAGACAAGACCATGGATTTCAGATTGCAATATCCGTCTCCCCCTCAAAAAAAATCAGCAATCTAGGTACAGTAAAAAGAAAGTTTTTTTTAATGTTAAATGCCATAGTTTCAAAGACTCGTTCAGTTTGTACCGCTTACTGTGTTTCATTGCTGCAGTATTTGGCTTCACATGAGGTTTCAGTTTAAGATAGATAGGCCGTCCCGCTTTTTACACATTATTTACTAAGTTACAAAAGGAACGCTTTATGTGAATGCTACGTCCGTTCGTCCTTCTGTCTGTCTGTGGCCTACTGCTAGCGACTAAACCGTGTGTTGAATTTTAATTAAATTCGTTATTGGAGTTTCAGGGTATTCGTCGAGTAAGCTTGAATTTTATGAAAATCGGGCCAGCCACAGTCATGTGTAGGGTTTAATTGAGTTTCTGCCCGAAATTTCTGTTAATTTTTACAGAATTGTTTTAAATTAAGTATAAGTGATCGGCTCTCAATAGTGTTGGTTATTCGTGAGTTTCGTAAAATTCAACCCAGGGACGGCGATACTCTTGCTATGGGATTAAATACTTATAACGTTACATTAACACTAAACCGTGGAACCGTACGACATTCTGAAAGTCAGGAAGACCTTGGTAAATTCTGTGTTAATGGGCCACGGAGTGCGTCACTACTAGCATTGTTCCAGGCGATTTAACTCCGGTAGGCAAGCTTTGACAATTCTTCCCAGTGATGTTCCTGAACTCCGTGCAAATTTTGATGATTTCAGTACAATATTTACTGTACCGACCATTGTTCCGGCTGAGGAGCACTGTACACAGGTTTCGAAAACGGTTGGCCTACTTTTCAAAAACGCGTGTACTATAATTTTCACAAATATCCTACAATTTAATATCACCGTGCTTTAGAAATATAACCGCATAAAATCAAACTTTACTTCCCGTAGTATACTTTGACTGTATAAATGAAATGCCTTCTAATTTTTTAATAACACAAAAATATGAACTGTTCAGTATACATGCTCTTTGCTTACTGTCACAACAGTGTGATGTTAGAGGACTTCTGACTTAATTCCTATACATGTTTCTTACGTTCATTAATGGAGCATTACTCTCATCACATTGTTCGTACTATCTCACATTTATCTATGAATAAAAGAAGTTTCTTAGGCCATGAATTAATGAAGTGATGTCTCTAGAAACATCTGGTGCCGTCTCGGTGCAGTAACATTCTACGAAAAGCGAACGAACAGTGACGAAATGCATTCTCGTGTTACTGGAACATTCTGACACCTCGCAGAAATTGGACACGATACAGTGAAGGCCCAGCTGTCACATGTAACAAATATTTATACATCGGGATTATGCAATATGTGTTGCACGTAACGAAATATAAACCGTAGCGTATAACGTACTGTAACGTATTGTAACGTACTGTAACGTATTCTTACAGGTTTCAATTAAAGACCTTTTATAAAATACGATATAAAATATTTATATATTAAATAAATACCGACACATGCAATCATGTATTATTAAAACACCACTTTAATAACACTATGTGTCACTCCAAAATATTTCAGCCCTCAAAGAGCCATCTTCAGGGAGTGCGACAGATACATTACGACAGCCAGATCAACAAAATGAGTCACCAGCTGTAAAATTCAACAATAACTTCAAAGAGAAGATACAAAGAAAGAGTACAGTAATTTTTTTTAACAAAATGTGTAAAATATAACATCTTACGCTTAAATTTGTTTAATTTTACTTCTGGTGACTGATTTTGTTGACCTTGCTGTTGGATTGTATCAGTTGTACCCCCTGAGGATGGTCTTTTGAGGGTTGAAACATGTTGGAGTGGCATAGTGTTAATAAAGTGGTGTTTTAATAATATATGACCACATTTATGGGTATTTATTTAATGTAGTGATATTAGTGCACTGATATGAACTAGCTGTAATATTTAGTTTTACGTATTTATTGGATTTAAGGAACAAAATATTGCTAATGTATCACCATTGTATTTCAAAAGCTGTGAATGCGTAGAAAAAAGGCATGCGGTGATAATGTCATATCATGTAAGAATATTCATACAAAATTGCTTATCATGTGACTATTAACACGGCCCAGGGATCACTTTTGCACCACCAGTTCACTTCTACGTTCTGCCCACAGATTGTGTTTATGTGTTTTTAACAGATCTCAGAACAGCGATTATTTCTGTAATAGGCATTATCTTATTATTTATAATCCAGGGGCAGTGTGTTTACAGGGCCGTATGCACTTAATCTTTTAAATACAGCTCAGGAGAATCTAGGCCTTCGAAGGGTTAAATCATTCGTACGACAACATCATTAGTGAAAAGAAATTCGCATCAAATTTTTAGTACGTTGGCCACTAGTACTGCTTTACTTTTGTGTGGGTACATCAGCTAAACACATCGCCAGGTCTTTCGTAATTTTCTGTTGGAATTTCGAAATACAGTCTGTCACTCTTAAGCATGCTGTTGAAACGAAGTGTACAACAAGGCTGAGATGAGAACTGCGAGCGTCGATTGAAGGATATCACATAACTGGCTAGTTTTATTTGTTCCGTAACGTGGCATATGGAGAACACAACTCTAACCGAGGCGGACACACGGAAGGCGCGTTGTACTGTAGTAGGGTGTTGTGGTTGTTCTGCTGCCACCAGGTTTCACGACGAGGAACATGCCAACCTGCTAAACGCAATGTGGCTTATAGCCATCACATTCCTGAGTGTGGGATTTGGTGATATTGTGCCTAACACATACTGCGGGCGAGGAATCGCCGTCACTACTGGCATCATGGTAAGTTGGCAGGCTCTTGGCTTGGAAGTCAACATGTGACATGTTTTGTTTACTCTGGCTATGTCAAGATGTTAAATTGTTGTATTTAAATAGGTGGTTTAAAGATAAAAAATACGTAGGGTTGTCGTAATTTCTTGTGATAAAGCGTGATTTGGTTTAGTTTAAGTACAGTGTCATTGAATATTACATAGTGATCAACTGCAACACTTGCATCTGCCTGTCACAGTCGACAAAACGTTCGCATTTGACTTTCATAAGCCAAGACAGCTGGTCGCTTTTCTTTTACCAGTTGCTACTGAATTTTTTCTCTCAAATTCTCTAATAAATTTACAATTTTGTGACATAATCCTTGAAGCATATACGTAATACCATGTTTCGCCTGCTATAACACTTCAAGGATTCTGCATTTTTCCCACAGACTGCCTTTCAGTACCGGCCTGCAGAGCTGTCACGAAGCGTTAACCACCTAACCCAGTGGATCCCAAAGTGTGTTCCGCAGATCCCAAGGGATCCGTGAACAGTTCCCTGGGGATCCGTGGAAACATTTCTGTAATGGCTACTTTGAAGTTTGCTTATTTTTTGAGTTAAAGGAATAATGTTTTGTTAAAAACAATCACGTAACTTCTTTAATTGGAGATATGTTTATTTAGTATGACCGTTAGAATATCTAATTAAGAAACCTCCTGTGCCCACAGAGCGAGCGACAATCATTTAAGTAAGGTCACTAATGCAGTGCATATTTACGTATGCTACTGGGGTGTATTCGTAACTATCTAAAATCAGTTTTCTGACACAAATTTTTAATTTTTGATACCTATCGTCCGGACAACCTATATTTACGTGTGCAAGGATGTGAGGATCCGTGGTCATTTTTTGAAGCCTAAAGGTGTCTGCGAGAAAAAAAAAAAAAAAAAAAAAAAGGCTTGGGAAGCACTGGGCTAACATTTGTGACTGAGAGACCCGGTCAGTCGTTTTTACGTAGAAATTACATTTTTAAATATTACAATAGTCTCATATTTCGCAGGATTAATTAGTGCATTCTACAAATCGCACCTTAACTCTTTTACTGTGAGTGAACAATTATGAGATTCAAAAAGCTGGCGTAGAACAAAAAGGAAAAGTAACAAGGAAGAAAGGAATAGAACAAGAGAGAAAGAGGGAGAAAGGATTAAAATTTAGCGCATAAAAATATTTTGCTTTATGTCGTCTACATTCATGTGTTGTTCGGAAGAGCATCATTGGACATGTAAATGACTTCTTGTTAAATGATTTGATCCAAATACGATTAAACTGGGCTCTCATTATGCGACAGGCTGCAAAGTAAATATTCTTAATGCCAGTTATTGAAATACATAGAGACTGTTACAGGACACTGGTAATGATATTAAAATGATGAAAAAATATAGACATTACACAAAACCAGGTCTGCCAACAGTAACATTCAGTTCCGAATGTGCATTCATTTTTGTAACAGAAGTAACAACATTGTTCGACAGCCTGTTTAGCTATTAAGTGATAAGGCTTCTTACGGATAAAAAGAGACCGAGAAACGGTTTTTGTACAGTACGTTATAGGTAATTGGTTTGTGAGAGAGATAGGTAAAACAGTATTACTGGTTGTACGGTGAAGTTAGCAACAAACTCTTGTTCTTATATTGACGCTCTTAGATATAGGCCTGCCTGTATCCCACCTAACGTCGACATTAACTAACTCCACCGATCAGAGTCATTTCGGAACTAACAGTCACTCAGCTAGTCAAGTAATGTGGTCATAAGAGCCCGTTACTTATCCCTGTTCTGAGTCAAATCAGTCCAGCCCACACTTTCCCAACTTTATTTAATATGTGTTTTAATATTATCTTTCCATCTACACCTACGTCCTTCCAGTAGTCTGAATCGTTTATATTTTGCCATCAACACTTTTTCTTCCCCATACGTGCTGCTACATGCCCCAACCGTCTCATTTTTCTGATGAAGCTACTCATATCTGCTGCCCTCCAGCCCCTTGTTACCTCGTCCTTTTTAGAGCTAAATACCTTGCTCACTAACTTATCCTCGAACAACTTCAGCCTCTGGCCTTCCTTTAATTTGACAGACCAACTTGCACACTCATACAAAACAAGGGTGGAGTTGTAGTTCTATTTCAATCTTCTTGCTGGTAGATACTGAGCGAAAAGACAGACGATTCTGGACCTAATGGGAGCGGACATTCCCCGAATTTATTCTCCTATGCCCTACAGGCATTTCTGTATGTTAAAATGCATTCCACATGCCCCACCCATCGCAGCTTCCTTGATGTTATCAGCGTAGGAATATTGCGAAGTTGAAGGTTCACGCAGCGGTGGCAGCGAAAATCGTCTTATGTTGTGACGTGACGCCGTCTGGTCTGATAGAACTTTACCGATGTTTCGGAAGAACCTTCTGCTTTAAACTTCAGGATAGAAGAATGACGGTGGAGACTGAAGGTTCCTCAGAATCGTCAGCAAATCTCTACAAGGCTACAGTCATCACATCACAGAAGCCGGTAATCGTTCGTGTTACATTTTATTTAAAATGTGATTTTTGTTGTTTTAACTAAAAGTAAGGTAGTCGTACAGTCATGTGTAATGCGTCGTTATTAAATTAACATGTAGAAGAGTTAATTACAAAAATTTATGTCGACGATTTCCATCAATCACGTCACTTTTTTTCTGCCAGTGTTTGCAAGCAGCAAGCTGCGTGAGTGCCGTCAGCCATGAATGGTTACTGTGCCCTACATTTTACGCTCTACACTCGTATTCTGGGGATCGCGGCCTCACATATCTGCTTGGATACCGTCTGTCCTGACTGAAGAATGTTCAGAATGTCAGGATACTAATAAAAATTAGATCACGATTCCTTCCATACCCTTTCCAAATAATTATTCATTTACCATGCTACCATTCAGCACTACATAATCCCCGAGTGACGGGAGGCATCATTGATAAGAAAGGATGTCATAAGTGGGTTAGAGTAGCGTACAGGCTATGCTACGATCTAGACGTTCCGGGGTTCGAGTCCCGGTAGAAGTACGCGACGTATCTCTATTCTAGAGATTCCACCCAGACACCTGTATAGCGGTAGCGGGGGCTGTTGTACCAGGGGTAAGTCGGTCGAGACGCAAGGTTGACCACTCACCTCCATCAAGCACCAAGGTGAT
>Ga0123355_10008786_pt1 | contig 15284 bp, 10 predicted proteins | sample TergutEmb28metaG_3_FD_89872 | JGI IMG/M metagenome (GOLD analysis project Ga0123355, IMG submission 89872) | Embiratermes neotenicus P1 segment gut microbial communities from Petit-Saut dam, French Guiana - Emb289 P1 | ecosystem: Host-associated > Arthropoda: Insects > Digestive system > Gut ... | reverse complement strand
GGACAACGTAACCGCGCCTCATGGGCGTCCCAACCTCAGAAGTCGGTTACACTTCTGCCATGCCCAGGAGGGAAGACCACGAAGTCCACAAGGACATGTGGGAACATTGGGAAAAAAAATTCCTCATCTCTGAACTGCAACGGAGTCGGAATGCGAGCTGTGTGCAGGTGTGCCGTACCCAAGAATTACTGAGGCCTCACATCAAGTAGTAACAGACGGAAGGAAGACAAGAAGCTTCGTCGAACATATAAAGCTCTCGCCCATATGTAAGTAGGCAATATGTAGAATTAAAAATTGTTCCGATTGCCTAAAGTCGTTTTTAGTAACTGGAATTTTACATGGTCTAAAATGAATCGGGATGTATCAGTTGAGACGTACATGAGGATGTTACAAACGACAGACTGATATCGATACAAGTGCATAGGTCGGTCAGTTCAGAACACGTGTTAGTGAATCTCGGTACGTTCATTACGACTAGGCTGATTCACAGTCTTGCCGTTAGATGTCAGCTCAAACAACGACAATGCCAGGTTAAAACCGCTACTGCGCTTCATGTCGACGCAGTTAAGCAAACTTGGCCGTGGCTAGTATTTTGATGAGTTACCGCGTATATCATTCCTGTTGGTAAGAATTTTTTTCCTTTCATCTGGAACGTAATGTCGTGCTGCTGGTGACGCCTGTAGCTTTTTGGTGTACTGTGAGGAACGAATCGTCTCGATATTGTATTCACAATTTTTGTGGATTAATTGATATTATTGTTAATATCTTAAATAGTTATCAGACAAGTGCAACAGCCTAAATGTTCTAAAATAAAACGGGATGACTTTACTCAAGGTATTATTGTTCCTGTCGTTACAATTGCCGGTGCGGTACACGTTATATTTTCCCCACAGTGTTCGTTTGCCTCCGTTATCTCCTGTTGTTCCTGGTGTCATGGCCTGCAATGCTTATTTCCTTATGTTTTGAGGCACGAAAAGCCACTGTTAACTTCGTCATGTCCATCTGTCTGCACTGAACTCGGATCCCACTGGAAGGATTTCCATAATATTTGATATTTTAGTATTTTTCGAAAATGTGTCGCAAAAATAGTTTTTCATTAAATTCTGACAAGAATAACGGGTACTTTACATGAAGACCAATATATATTTTTGATTATTTCTCTCTCACTTCCTCTGACAATGAGAAATGTTTCCGGCAAATGTTGTAGAGGAAATCAAACCGCACATTTTACATTCAATAACTCCTTTTCGAAAATTGTTCCTTTTAAGAGATAAAGTGGAAACATATTGTAAAGCCGGGCAGGCCACAGACAACAATTTGGTGCAGCGGCATTACATGCTGGATACTTAAGTCTATAAATAAAGAGTTAGAATAGTCGACACTTATTGCTTTTCCACTCCAACAATGGTTGAACGAAAGCGCCGCAATGTTACGTACTTTGTCTTGTTTCTCACTGTGGCCTCTCGTCTTTTTCCTGAGCAGGGTCAGAAAGCAAGTGTGACGCGTATGCATTACTGAGGTTGGAGGGACCTACTTCCTCCTTTATAGCTGATTGACAAATACCACCGAGTTACAAAGGCGTTCCCCGTCTTTCCTTGCAGCCCAAAAACGCGTCAGTATTTGCTGAGGAATGACGATAATTCCAACTTCAATCGGCTATTTTTGCTGCTCTTTCTGAGGGGTTTGTTCGCAGGCGCCTCTCGACACAAGCTCGGTTGCTGTGAAGTTTACTGTGTGTGGGAGATGGGTGAGAAATAACCTGAGCTTTAACGGTCACTAGTAAACATGATAATTTTTGAAAACATAGAGTACACGTTTGCCTGCGTAGGACGATAATTACTTGATTTAAGAAGATATCGTGCTTTGTATCCAGACTACATAATTGTCAATAATATTAACTCTGAGTACAGGCATTTATAAAATATATTTAGTGTGTACATATATTGGATATTTATAATTCTCAAAATACGAAGTACAGCGTTATCAGTATAGTGCCTAAACTATGGGCTGGACAGCCGAGGAATCTCCTTGATAATTATTGTTACTTCGAAACCAAATAACGTAGTTTACATGGTGACTATGCTACAAGATTGACGATTGCAGGTTCGGTTCGCGGTATGAGCAAAGGAATATTTTCTTCAGAACACTCAAAGAGGATCTAGGGCCTACCCACCCTCCCATTCATTGGGTACAGTTGAAAGAATATTTCCCGTAGAAATGAGACCGAAGAGAGAATTTGACTTCACACCTACACCCGGTAACGATGACAAGAGTGATTGCAGTTATATTTATACAACCCACGAATGCATTAATGACGTGGACAGGGTCAAATTTAATTTAATTTATCTTGTTAAATTGCATGTTAAGTGACTGCTGGTAAAAATCAATTTAAGTGAAGTCGCCTTGTTAAGATGACGAAGTTGTCCAACGTATGACAGCATGTGAGGAAGTAGAAATACAGCTCCATTCCTCTTAACCTCAACACCAGATAGGGTGAGTTGTCAGCAGCACATCCCATACGCTTTGCACTGAGGGAAAGATTTACTGTTATACACTGAATGGGGGCTCCGTAGGTCCCAAAATCTTTATAGATCATTTGAAATAGACAAACGTCACTCTTCTCGACGAGAATCGAACCAAGATTCCTCGGTTGTCCAATCCACAGCGAGCACACTACTTCGTTTTAATAGAGCAAGAGGTTAATTGAGCCACAGCACGAAACTGAAAACCAAATAACACCGTACCGGCTGTTTGGTTAAAGCGGGTTTTTTTGTTCACTTTGAATGTTCCCTTTGGATAAATCACTAAACCTATCGGTGTAAACAGTCCATTCATCAAAAGTGATCATCCAGGATGAAAGAGGAATTTCGCCGCATTCGGATGGCTCGCTCCCAGTTAGGAAGGGTAGCTGTGACAATACTAAACCAGCAGTCTCCGCAGGCAACAAGAAATGGTTCAGCTTAGGGGTTTGGCGAAGGGTTTTTAAGTCCACGCCGTAAGAAAAAGACATGATCCAAACATTACACGTGGCATCGGCCTTAAAGAGGTACTTTGGGAAGACCAAGGCAATGGAAAATGGTAAACAAATACGGAACGTGGCTTAAAGAATTACAAGGTTATGAAATTCACTGGAAAAATTTGGTTCAGAATAAGGAAACGCAGCAGGGAACGAAATTTTGGGTTCATAAAGCGCGGGAAATTTCTTGACTAAATAAGGGACTACTAGTTCATCAAGGAGAACTGCCTTCCATGACGTCAGTTCATCAGTTAGATCTATTCTTAAATTAGCAGTTCTACTGATGTGTGAGGAATTAAAAGGTATGAAGTAACTATTGGCAAAGATTTCTTTAACCATTAACCTACTTAAAAATTGCTTTAGCAACTAACTAGCTGAAAGTCATCAGCCTTGCAGTAACCAAATGAAAAGTTCCTCCCAATCAGAACAAAAGTGCTGTTTGATTCGACTCTGAACAACTTCCAAACTGTTTATACAATCACTGTGTCCCGGTGGTAAAACCGTTGGGGATTGGCGCTAACCAACCACGTCCTTCTAGTGCCGGGGCCGAGTATGAGTAGTACTATAGGTGACCTGTGCCGCCACTCAGTGCCTGACTGGCATGCAACGGGACAGCTTTTCCTTTCTTATTCAGTCACCCTACACCTAAGACTAAAGTGAATATTATTCATTAATTTACAAGCTAGTATGCACATAAACATATATACATACATATACATATGTATATATATATATAGAGAGAGAGAGAGAAATAGAGAGATAGAGAGAGACAGAGAGAGAGAGAAAGAGAGAGAAAGCTACGCTTACGACACCCCCAGTTCGCCTTAACGTCATCAAAAATTGTTCTATAGTTTATATACCAATCATCACCTTTTTAAGCCAGTACGTTACCTCATTTTCATCCTTTATTTTTCATCTGACGTTTCTAATTCCAAAGACTGCTGTTTGGAAGCTATAAAGGAAGACGAATACCCTAGGGTTCTTCATTGTTTTATCCAGGCCACTGAAGAAAATCTGCCAGAGTGGCGGACATCAGTCAACATCCCTTCCAATACATAATGTAAAGCTACACTAACTGCTCGATATTGCCTAACACATACAGTTGAAAGAGTATGGCAATGGTAAGGAGTTACGTGTAGAATACACACAGTCAAACACAACTATAGAGTTGTGTTTGACTGTGTGTATTCTACACGTAACTCCTTACCATTTTATAAAAAGCACAACGAGAATGACGCACATCAGAATTAAGAGTATGGCAAATTGTAGTTATTTTAATTATATTAATGATAATTATCAGTTAATCCAACTTCATTGTTTAAACTAAAGAAATAAAGAGAAAAATATGTTTATGTGTCATAACACAACCAGATGCAGTGATTAAATACAGCAATCCTTTTTAGTATTATCCAATGTTTATTTCAAAATAAAACAGCTACTGATTTTAAAATAAATTTCAACCCTACTTTTATTTTATTAAAATTCGGTAAGAAATTTGTGTATATTTGTATGTAATTTGGAATTTAATAATTGTCGACGCTGTTGTAGTATTAAATAGACAAATAGCTTTAGGATACTGGATTTTAGGATTTCTTGGTGAATGTCACTCATATGTTTTATGTGTTGACAGTGATGTTTCTCAGAAATAGGTTACCCCCATTTTAGGACTGAATAAATTGCATCCAACAGTACCGTTTCGCTATTTCACTTTGCCCGCACCACGGACTGTCCTGTCTCCCTTACCCACTATTCTGACTGGCCATATTCCTTGCAACATGCCCGCATAATCTACCCACATACCACCTTCCACAAATAAGCCAACCTTCTACTGAGACATGTCTCCTTCAATCCCCAAGATGAAAGCAGCTTATTTCTCCGAAAACTTAATATAAACCTAAAATCCTGCACTTCATATAAACCCAGAAAAACATAATCGGGTTCTAAACTCTGTACCAAGCAGTATAAATGCATGTATCATAACAGAGAGCTAAACGGTTAACAGATTTATACAGTAGGCCTACAGATCTGAATTTACAATATTCGAAGTACGTGTAAATCTAATGCAGGTTTCAAAAAATATATTTTTAATAAAATCCCCTCTTCATGTAATTTTAATTCAAAGCAGTGTACAGTAGCGATAAGGTAATTCGTGCAAAACTATTCTCAAAGACTTATAGTTATAACCAATAAACAATCATACACATTCGTGTCAATCTCCCACTGTTCAGAACAGCATGTGTCCTGTGTGAATTACACAGTGCGCCTACTAAGTTTTAGGACTGATTGTGCAGAGCGAATACTACGCACTCCATCAGGTGGTCACCCACAGAAACGCGTAGGAACAAATTTCGCCACGTTGTGTGCTTAGTGTCGTATGAATGAATTGAGCAGTATTTGTGATTTGTGGCGTGAAACGAAGCTGTGTGTGAAAACTTCGTCATGGTTTTGAGTATGGAGCAAGGATTAGCAATAAAGTTCTGTTTTAAAGCTGGAAAAAGTGCAACGGAAACTCTCCAAATGGTAAATGCAGCTTATGGGGACCAAGCACTATCCCGTTCGAATGTTTTCCGATGGTATGGACGATTTCGTGATGGACGAGAAGACCCTGAAGACGACTCCAGGAGTGGTCGGCCTACAGAGTGTCGCAATGACAACAATGTCGAGAAGATTTCTCAGGTGTTGTTTCAAAACCGTCACCTTTCGCTAAGAACGCTAGCAGACGAGGTGAACATTAGCAAGGACACAGTGAGAAAGACTGTAGTTGTAGATTTGCAAAAACAGAAGATCTGTTCGCGCTTTGTTCCACACTATTTGACTCCAGAGCAGAAAGCCCGCAGAATTGCAGCTTGCCAAGATTTGACTGCCACAGCAGACAGTGATCCTGACTTTTTTAAGAAAATTGTAACTGGCGATGAGACGTGGTGTTTTGCTTATGATCCGACCACTAAACGTCAATCCGCTGCGTGGGTCGGATAAACATCGCCACGGCCGAAAAAAATACGATTTCAGAAGTCTCGTGTGAAGACCATGTTGGTGATTTTCTTCGATTGGCAAGGCGTAATCCACAAATAATTTGTGCCGGAGGGTGAAACTATCAATGCAGTGTACTACAAAAGAGTAATGGAAAGGCTCCTAAACAGAATTCGGCGTGTTAGACCGGGCACGTGTGAATCTGGTGACTGGTTCCTTTTACACTACAACGCCCCGTCCCACAACGCGACAATAATCAAGCAGGTTTTGGCCCAACGAAAAGTGACTGTGTTCAACTACCCTCTGTATTCGCCAGATTTAGTACTTGCTGATTACTTTCTGTTCCCAAAAGTGAAATCCCACTGGAAGGGGCGCCTCTTTGACTCGATTTCGGACATCCAGAAAGCCGTGACAAGTACATCAAACACCATTGCAAAGGACGACTTCTACAAAGGCATCCAGAAACTGTAGGACCGTGCAAATCTGTGTGACAGTTACAAAGGTTCTATGTCGAAAACTAAACAATAAAAGTGTCATTTCTTTCACGCAAATACTTTTTATAATGCCAGTCCTGAAACTTAGTAGACGCACTGTGTATGCCACGTGGTTGTCATTGTGCCATTCTCATTCAAAACAAGGATCATCGCTTTCGACTTTCAGGGAACGTGCTGCGATATGTAGTGCTTGCTCTCATACAAATTAAAACAGATGTTTATTCAAAAGCGTTTTGTGCTCCTAGCTTTACAGCCACGAAGTACAGACGAAACTTCAAGATATGGTAAATTTAGGATCTAAAAGCGCTCAACAAGATTTTCACTTCTCGCATCTAAACGGCATCTCTTTGATGTAAATACACGTACAGTAGGTTAGAACAACGACCGCATGTCAGTGTGCGTGCGTATATCACAGCTACGCTGGTATTTCACGGGCCACATATTGCCCTCCAAACAAATCAGCATAGAGAGAAACCATGCCTGAAAGTTGATAGTCGCTCAGCTATCCCACAACTGTGTGGACAGCTGATCACCACCGTTGACAAGGCCAATTAATCTAGTCAGTACAGTCGTCGTAAAAACTATTTTAATCTTATCATCCTACCTACTATTTAGCCGATCCCAGTGGCCGCGCGTTCTGAGGCGTGGGTCTGCAGTCTGCTAAGATTGTGGGTCGAATCCCACCGGGGGCGTGGATGTCTGTCTCTTGTGAGTGTTATGTGTTGTCAGGTAGAGGTTTCTGCGTCGGGCTGATCAGTCGTCCAGAGGAGTCCTACCGACTGTAGTGCGTCGTTGTGTGTGATCTAGAAATCTCATGAATGAGGAGGCCTTGGCCCACTGGGGGCTGTCGCACCAAAAACAAAAAAAAAATTCTAAGATTTGGATTACCAAGTGGCCTTCTCCCTTCACGTTTTACGAGAAAAGTGGTTGTCCATGTGTATATGTCATCGCTCTCATCGTTTTTCACATCCAACAGCTCTACCGATTTACAATTTTTGGTCACGCTTTGTAATGAGGCACACAACAATAAGAAAATATAACAATGCGATATGAGATACTGTCAGCCCTAACAATGACTGTAATTTTACCCTAACAGACACGTGTCGAAAACCACGTGATATGTTCAGATGTAGCACAAGCATGTTACATGTGTCCTGGTCTTTCTTTTTAAAAATCCAGGACACAGAGATAAAAATGCGTATAGAATATGAACTGAAAATTATTATGGAAAATTACCCTTGGGATACTAAGGGAAAGAGGGTGCGAACTCTCACAACATATTTAAAAACTGGGTAAGGCGATGTGGACTAAGTTTCACTAGCTCAGTAGCAGGCTCTGATGAACACCGTAATTAACCTTCGGTTTCCACAGTAGGCGGATTCTTTCTTGAAGAACTGAGAAATTGTACCTTCTAAGACAGCGGCATAATTCAAGGAGCTAATTAAATGTAGACTGTAAGTTAATTCCGTCGCGTAGGTTTGTTAGTCAGTTGGATGTATATTGCGTTTGAATTATATGTTAGTTTTGTTTTGAATCGTAGCTGGTTTGACGGTACGGAAAATACTTTGACTCAGGTCCGGTACTGGCTTAGACCAGGGGTGCCTAAACCGTAGCTCTTGGCAACAATTTGCTTGTGACAGTGTTACACTTGCCACGGAGATAATGAAATGACAACACGTCTTTTAAACCTAACAAGGTGACGTAGTATACAAAGCAATTTTGAAAACTTAAGCGCTGTTCGTTTATGGAGACGCACAATACATGACTAATCCACGACGTATAAATGTGCTATCAACCGGGATATCCTAGCCTACAGTGTAAAGTGCATTTTAAAATAACTTTCCCTACTATTATCGGTACATTTTATACACACGATATATACAAATATACAAAGGCAATGTGGCACACGTAATTACACATATGCCTACCTATTCGATCTTTAATCTGTGTCTTGAATTTCATTTCTCACACATTCATACCAAATTTTGATGAAGTTTCAGGCGCCATATGCCAGTTTGAGCAGTTCTGGCCTCTATTAGGCGCAAAAAAACACCAGAACCGTCAGAACCGTCGTCGGTCCGAGACTGGAATCCTGGACTTCCCGACCACGAAGCACAATTACTGACAGCTCACCAACAATATCAATTTACTTCGACAAGTTTATGTTTCGAGGATCAATCAGGAGAACAGCCGAGGATTCCTTACTTCTGGGATTTAATGCCGCTTCACTTGACAGTCAGCTCCTGACGTTTCAAGGCAACATGACGCCCTCATCTTATTGTCCAACAAACACCGTCATATCCCACAAGAAGCTAATCTTCAAATTTCTCACATTTTATGAAGCTTAATCCTGCGATCTCCAGTAGCTATTCCGTATGGCCATTCTGTTTTGTTTACCTGTAACAATGCAAACTGTTCGAACTTGGATCTTCTTTAACATCGCCTTGTCCATGCATTAAAATACTTAAGTGTGGGTACTGTCGCGGGTAATGTCAATATCTTATTTTGACCAAATATTGTAACTTATTACTGACCACACAGGGCGAACGTGGACGACAGTCAATTGCAACGCGTCTATGAAAATAAAACTGTATAGACTGTGTAAATCCCGATGGTTTGTAATTCCAGACCCCACAATTAAGATACATTATTGTACAGAATAATACCAAAACATGGCAACGCACCTATTCATAGTTCGCGAACTGAAAACGTACGTTTAATAACCACTTGTTTACAGCATGTTGGAAATAATGAAAACAGAGAACCGAAACAGCTGGGAATTGTCCGCAGCAATTATCGACAGAAATGAGGCGTATCCTGTATCTAAGGCAGGTACTGAAACGGGTGCATCAAAAATCAATGGTGTTCCTGTATTGTGCCAAGTCCAATAACGGACTTCGCTACTGTTTGTTGGTTACGTATGGCACGATCTTTTATAAAAACAGTAGGGCCACGCCCCAGTTAACATCCTCCCCACCCAACATTTTCTATTGCTTCATAGACAGTAGACACTGTACTAAATCATCATTATTGTATTCCTGAACCCTCCAACAGGTCGGTCCATTTTCGCTCTCCCCCTTGCTAGCCTGCCAGCATGGATTCTCTAGTCCTCTCTCTGGAATTGTCTTCATAATGTAAGAGGAAACAGACGCGGGGTCCAGCAGAATGTTCCTACACATCAGCAAATCCCACTTGCCTCAACCAAACCCCAGATATTCATGTCTGCAGTCGAAACAGAACACACAGACTGGGTAATCGTAGCTCACTGATGAGGTAACGAACAGCACGATTTGTTGAAGTTTTGTTTCATCTGAAATGTGACGCCATGTAATCTGACGATCGAAACAGCTGGTTTCTACGGATGTTCATCTATTTATACAAGATCATTGGAAGTTACATTCAAGAAAACGGCATCTTCGCACTGTCGCGAGACCCTCAAGTACCGGGCAGCATTCCATTGTCTTCAGGCCTATTATTGCAAGCTGTTGTCAATTGCTAAGGATTTGTTGCGTTGGGATTTCTTTGTTAAGAAACAGGAAATTCAGCTGTTCTCAGCACATGGACCTTGAATTTATGTGCATTTATTAAATTCAGCATATCTTCGTGGAAAGATGAACGTTCTGTCAGTTACAAGCAAAGATTATGGCATGTCAGATGAATTTCCGACTTAATACACTTCAGAATACTCTGTACCAAATATCGACGATAATATGCTGTATGTAAGGCGCACGCGCGCGCGCGCACACACACACACACACACACACACACACACAGTATTATGATATTCTGGGTTCACACTAAATAGAAGTCTGGTACGTGCGTTAATATATCCGAACAAGAGCGAATGGCTGTACGATGAGAAAAGAAATTAGTCATTCTAAAGAAGAGCTGTGATAAGACCACAGTGTTGTATTTAATAACCAGGAACTTCAGCGCCCTAACAAGCTTGACAACCACTGGTTTTGGCACAAATATTTCGAAGGAACATAAGGTACAACAAAGTGGCATAACGAAAAAGAACACAACATTTATTCGCAAATTTGACGCCATTGAATCTTAAACCTTGCAGACATAAATGAAAGCAGTGATATATGAATTACACGTCTCTTCTACTGACAAGCAATTTCCTGTGAAATATGGGTAATTATCCGTCAGACCACAAGGCGTCACATCCCTCAAGACAAACATCTTCTCACTGAAACGCCGCATTAAATTTACGACTGCTTAAATACAGAGCGATTTTTCTTCTTTAAATCCGCGTGATATTTGCGCAGTTCACAGGGTAAATATCCTGAAGATGGTGGCAGACGGAACCTCTGAAACGTCAGCAAGCTAATGGATCTACCCTAATAATAGGGTCAGAAGGTGCTCTGTTACCAGAATAAATGGCGCTATGTCTCAAGAGTAAGGTTCTTCATAAGCACCACTGTGAGAACATCAAATCCCAGCTACAATTGACTTTTACATCTAAAGCAAATCCTATAATACTTGTTTGGTGATAATAAACGGAATTTCATATCAAATGAAGCAGCCATTTCTGGGAATGTAGTGTTTACATTTGAGGTGCAGCTATGATGTGCGAGTTCCATGATCCAGTAAGTGCTGCTACTACATTCAATGGATCGCGATAACGTAGAACGTCAGTGTGTTCCTTGTGATATCCCCACGGTACTTCCCCCATTTCCCTAGCATCCCGGTAACAGGAAGGGCGAGGTTTATGCGTGGGAGCGGTGTAGGGTTGGTCTCAAGAGAAGAAGTGAACAGCCACTGGTTTTGTCTTGAATCAGGATTCAGATGCTTTGTTGGGCGATCACTGTGTTATCAATCGTTGTTAGGAACAGAGTATTCCTTCCATACACGAGCTCATGACAAATCCATTGTTCAAGGTGCTTATGGAGCGGCCCTGCTTTCTCGCTGGTTTTATGTCTATAGCCATTGTTGACGTAATTGGCTGAAGGAACCAAATGCAATTACCAGAGCAGGAAATGGTTGTTTCTGTGTACCAGTTAATAACCAATATTCTGTTAATTACAGCCAATTAAAAGTAGTCTTAAAGAAACCGGATGTGAGGATGTGTACGGATTCAAGTGGCTCTGGAAAAAGTATTTTTACAAGCTCTTTTTGAACACATTATTACACTGGCGTGTCAAAAGAGGGAGGTTAAATCTTGAACGACTTAAGGTAATAATTCTATAAGGATATAGCAGTCATAACACAACTATATTATGAGGTTTATGTAACTTATCAACTACATGTTTCGGCCAATGCTGCTGTGGCCATCATCAGGTTGGATACGATTTATCAGAGAAACTATATAGATATAACACAGAACAATTATCAAAGATTTTGTTGGGAAAGATGGTGTGGTCGCCATTCAGATGGTTTCCGGCTGCGTGTTCCTTGTGAATGTACAGCCTCTCAGTTGTGTTTAGATATGTCACTTTTCTCTGGTGACGTAACGCCTGCATAATGTTGCTGATGGGGCCTGAACGACTATCAGTTTCTGAAGGACTTATTTTACTGTTCCAATTAGTTATGGGCATAGTGCCAGGAAATCTCTTATTTATGAGCATGTCAGACAAAAATACCGATTCGTCAAAGTAATTACTCTATTAAGTACAGATACACGTATTGTCACGAATAATGTTCTTTTCCTTGTTACACTTCCGTCATGTCACACACTGTCACATGTTTGAAAGGTACTTAATGCACACGACATCTCAGAGACTGATCAGTACATTCTTTACGTAACTGGTCATTTCCACTGTTATTGCAATTACAGCGAAGTTTTGAATCCAAACCAAAATCTTTTAATCATTTATTAAGTTGGGAAGTCGTAAAGAGCTCCAGACTCTGGAACACCGTATGGCTACATACGGTAGAAGTTCATTAGCTATGCCGATTGCAGTCGGTGTTTGGTATGTCTGTACTTCAGTTTATTAACAATGCCGATAACAGTCGGTCTATATCGTGCACTCTATTCTACCACTCTTGAAAAATTCGTGGATTACACTCCAACCTGGAACACAGATACTGTTGCAGATATTCTTATCTCTTCTTCGTCTTGTATATATATAGGCTTTGAGACAGGGCTATTCCTCGCCCGTGAGTACTATTGACTATCTAAAAATACGAATCCTGAACCCCGAAAATGGGAGAACTAATTACTATACCAAGATCCTGAAATTTTCTGATTTTTTCGTTGTAAATATAACTTTTTCAGGCTAGCAGCCGCGTCCGGTGGTTGAAGGGTGTGGAAAAGAAAGCGGTTCGAGAAAATAAATAGTTCTCGAAACGATGGTTGGAACATCTGACGCGGTAGCTGACCCAAGCAAGTTTTATTCAATTCCGTTGTCGTCGCAGCTTCACATTCCGTTCAAACAGTATCCAGAAGAGACCCTTGCTCCCACCTACGCTTCCTTACGAGTGCAAACAAGATGGCTGGCTCTTCGCACAATTATTGAACCTCGTAATATAATCTACATTGGTCATTTCTTCACTAATTAAAGTTGTTGTTTCATATGAATTTTCGTGGCAGGAAGAGTGTTCATGATAAACGGTAATGGATGAGAAAGGAAACAATAATGTTTTTAAAATGACACAGAAGAACTTTGTGAAAGTAAATGGTATAGAAATCGAGGATTCAACATCTTGCTAATTTACCATACACGTTTGAAGCATTCGAAGGAATTGACAGGTCTTACTACCTACGTACATCGGTCTGACACGAATTGCTAAGATTCTGAAAATAGATTGCCTGAAGATTCAAATAAACAAAATTAAAATAAGAAAAAATATAAACCATTTTCATATAGCTTATTAGAAAGTTAAGTGTGTGCATCAGGTTAGTGTAACCTGCCCAATCACTTCTGAATAATGACACTACATACAACAAACATGACAGCAGAAGCCAACATATTCCGTTACATTTTAAATATCCTACCATCAGCAACGAAAACAGGCGATTCAATACAACAATTTTCTGAAGCCAAAACAATTGCACTGTCCTAATATCTGTCAGTATTTTCAATCACACACAACGCACCATTTTGCAGTCATTTATTACTAGCAACTTTTTTCGCTCCGATGATGACTTACATTCGGGTTCGAAACTAGTTGTTAGTAATAAATCATCGCAAAATAGTGTGTGAATACTGATAGATATTATGACTGTTACATCAACGGAGATGTTTCATCCAAAGACTAATTGTACTGTCAATATGCACAACTTATGGGCCTATTACAAGCGGTGATGGATATTCCGAAAAAAAAAAATTACAGCCTTTGTCAGTAAATTCCTCGTTAAACTGTAGAATCAAAATGGCTGCCATGCGAACTTTACAATTATCTCTCACCATGACGACATTTGGTGAAACGTTGAAGTCAGACGTATAGGTGCTTTTATAATTGCAAGTGAAAATGAACATAAAACCTCTACAGAAAAGGTCTTTAATAATAGTGATTACTAACATGGCTGATGTATGAAGCTTTACATATATTTGTCTAACTCTGTGACAATTTCAAAAGCGTATGAGTTATCTAATAAAGGAAATTACACACTGAAATTAATTTATTAAGTTGTCTTCGAATGTTTATTAACCCTTTAAACACCAAGTTAAATCCCATCTGCCATTTGCTGGCATTATCAGGAGCTCACCATATTCTCCACGTTAGCAGGATAAGGGTTAAAGCACAGCCTTGTACAAAAATGTATACTTCTACAAGTTTTTGTAAGGCCGTCTTAATAAACATTCAAATAAAGCAGAAAGGTGATGAATTATCTTAATATTATAGAGCTGTCGAATTGCATTTACTGTTCACAACGTCAAAACGACATTAAAATTGAAAGAAATTTGAGGTTCCTGTGACGGTGACTAAACGTTTACTGTCTTTAGGGATGTAACGCCTTGTAGTCTGGCTTGCTTGACACCATTCAAGAAAAAACTAAAGCCTTCATGAGATATTCACTCTTCTAGGATGTTATGCTGCGTTGATTGGAAGTTAGTTACTGAAGTTTCGGGGCAACCTATCCGTCCCATCTTCAAGGTAAAAGTCATGGACAACTTGATCCTTGAAAATGAGATCCATGGGTTGTCCCGAAACGTCAATAAATAACTACTATTAGACACTGCACAACACCCAAGAGGACTGAAAATCTCATTTACATGACGCCCACTACCTTCGTCAACACGACAGGCAATTAAGCCGAAAGCTAAATTTGTTAGGATGGTTGAAGTAACACGGTGAGGGCGGCGCTGATGATAAGGACAGCTGGCTCCTCCGCAACATAGTCAAATTTCTACCAGATTACAAAACCTCTCATCTCAAAGGCCAACAATCTTCATAAGAACTTGTTCTAAAACCATTCCACGTCAATGTGGCAAGACTGCTTCACACTGGAGGTACGTACTGCCTGAATATTCAGGTATTCTGAGGCGTCAAGAAGTGCTGACTGATAGTTACCGACAATTTGGAGATTACTGCTTGAAAAGGCACCAAGCCCTTCCGAAACGTCGGTATTTATTTACAAATATACAAGCCGTCATACGCCAGGAGACATGAATCCCCACTACAGAAGCTGCAGAAACATGAAGCCTGTGAATGTTAACTGCCTAGAATGGTTTTAACTATTAATCAACAAATGCACCTATATAACTTTCACTTAAAACACTTAAAACCACTCCGACATGTTTCGATCTTTCCAGATCATCATCAGGGAGTTTCGTCGTTCCTTGCTAAAGTTATTACATATTCACGATTTAGTTCGTTTTTGTAAACAAGTTGTTGTGACAGCATATCATGTT